>OFGK01001222.1_pt1 | contig 14913 bp, 5 predicted proteins | sample 1521771 | NCBI WGS metagenome assembly OFGK01 (sample SAMEA3504088, study PRJEB24116) | mouse gut metagenome | biome: mouse gut; feature: mouse-associated habitat; material: faeces | place: Denmark | collected 2011 | reverse complement strand
CAGGTAATACAGCAGCGAAAACAGGTGACGGTGCGAATGCGGCAGTACCGGCAGCAGCAGGACTTATGGCAATTCTTGTGGCAGTGATTGCATGGAAAAAGAAAGTAAGTCAGGCATAGAGAAATATTTCTCATAAAACGAGGCGGTTTCCAGATAGAAACCGTCTCACTTCAGAACAGTAAAAAATGAAATCGAAGGAGGAGTGAAGGGTGAAGAAGAAAAAAATGCTGGCATGCGTGTGCGCTGTGGCTATGATTGCTGGAATGTTCACACCATGGAGTAACGTGGAGGTACAGGCAGCAAGAGAGACAGAGCCGAATGCGGTTACACAGAATGCTTCTAAGATGAGAGAGACACTTAACTTTAACAACGATTGGGGATTCTTCCGAGGCGATTTAGAAGGAGCCCAGGCAGAAGCATTTGATGATGGTGGATTCGTAGATGTTACAATTCCACATACAATGCGTCTGGAGAAAAAGCATAATAATACAACGAATGGCGTTTACAAAGGAATCGGATGGTATCGAAAATATTTCACTTTAGATGAATCCTATCAGCAAAAAAAGCTTCAGTTAAAATTTGAAGGAGTCATGACGGACAGTGATATTTATCTAAATGGAGAAAAGATTTATACCAGAAATGGTGGTTATGTTGGATTCACGATTGATATCACAGATAAAGTAAAATTCGGTGAGGAAAATGTTCTGGCAGTGAGAGTATCGAACGCGGATAACGCGGATACCCCGCCAGGGAAACCGGATTCCAGACTGGATTTCCATTATTATGGAGGAATTTACCGTGATGTGGAATTAGAAGTCAGCGAAAAGACGTATGTTACAGATGAGCTTGCAGCAGGAGAGGTTGCAGGTGGGGGTATCTTTGTTACATATTCTGATGTATCCGAAGAAAGTGCAGACGTACATGTAAAGACACATGTGCAAAATGATAACGAAGATGCAAAAAATGTGTACACAAAGCAGATTTTAAAAGATGCGAATGACAACATCGTTGCTGAAGTTACATCAGAGGAAGAAACAATTGCTTCTGGTGAGGGGACTCATTTTGAACAGGAAATTGTGGTAGAAGACCCGACTCTTTGGGATGTGGATGAACCGTATTTGTATGAACTGGTGACAGAAATCTATGAAAATGATGCGAAAGTAGATGAAGTTACGACAAAAGCAGGTATCCGAACGATTGCATACAAATCAGACGGATTCTATCTGAACGGAGAGCGTGTTTACTTAAGAGGAGCAAACCGTCATCAGTCTTACCAGAATGTAGGGGATGCTGCACCGAATTCCATGCAGTATCGAGATGCTGTGATTATGAAAGAAAATGGTTTTAACGCAGTTCGTGCTACTCATTATCCACAGGACCCGGCGTTCCTGGATGCATGTGATGAGATAGGGCTTCTGGTAATCGAATGTCAGCCAGGATGGCAGAACTTTACAAACACAGATGTGTTCTATCAGCGTACCTTAAGAGATACCAGAGAGATGATTCGAAGAGACCGCAACAGACCGTCTGTTGTATTATGGGAAACTTCATTAAATGAAACTGCTTATTCCAAGCAGTGGGCAGAAGAGGCGACAACGGCGGCTCATGAAGAATATCCGGGTGACCAGTTATTCACGGCATCAGACTATGGATATCACGGAAATCTGTATGATGTATGCTATAAGGTACAAGATACACAGTGGAGCGATAATCCGGCAGACTGGAAAGATTTTGACCCGGAAAAACCATTCTTTACAAGAGAGTGGGGAGATTTTGAAGGCTCCAGTAAGGCGCTTCGAAAAGATGGAGAAGCTGCACTCAATACGCAGATTTATACAAGACAACGGTATTTGAATGGAAATGGATATTCTGACTGGGGCGGATTGGATGCATCTGATCGAATTGGAGGATATTTCCTGTGGAGCTGGAATGATTATTCAAGAGGCTCAACCACACAGTCATTGGGAAGCGGTACTGTAGATATGGACCGTTATGAGAAAAATTGTTATTACTGGGTACAGTCCATGCAGCCGGCAGATAACCCGGTATATGGACCTATGGTTTATATCTCTTGCGATTATACAGAAAGCTCAAGCCTGACGGTTCCGGTATTCAGCAACTGTGACAGCGTGAAATTATATCAAAATGGTGCGTTGATTCAGGAAATTACGAGAGAAGAAGCTGGGGTAAATGTTCCAAATATCATGAAAAAAGGCGGAAGTCCAATCTTTGAATTCCAACTTTCTGAATTTGAGGCAGGTACGTTGAAAGCAGAAGGTATCGTGGATGGAGAGGTTGTAACAGAGTACGAAGTGGCTACTCCTGGTGAAGCGGCAGGATTTGAAATCGAAATCCGTGACAGAGGCATTACACCGGTTGCAGATGGCTCTGATTTGATTCCGGTTCACGTAAAAGCGGTAGATGCGAATGGCACGATTGTTCCGGATTATAAAGGCATCGTTCATTTAGAAGTTTCCGGAAACGGAAAATTAGTAGGTGATAATATTCCGCGTATTCAGGTGGAAGACCAGAAACTTGAAAAAGGAATCGGATATGCATTCGTAAGAACAACAGATATTGTGGGTGATGTTACGATTACTGCATCTTGCGAAGGAATGGAAGATGGAAGTAAGACTATCACAACAAAAGCAAGTACAGACAAATTTGTTCCGGCAGGAAGCGATAAAGGCTGGGCAGACAGTGAAGAAATATTTGAGGAGCCGGTTCTTGAGAATATTGCTTTAGGCAGACCTGTGACAGTATCTACGGAGCAAAACGGAAATTATGCAGACCATATCGTAGATGGTGACGAAGGAACCAGATGGTGCGCATCTAACGGAAGCCTTCCACAGTGGGTTATGGTAGACCTTGGACAGGCAAGTGCGATTGCAGGATTCCAGCTTATGTGGGAAAATGCTTCTTCTGTATATAAGTATATAATTGAAGTTTCTGATGACGCACTCAACTGGGACATTGCTTTGGATATGTCAGGAAATACAAAGGTAAATACAGCGACAGAGACTCAGATGGTGAAAACAGCAGGACGTTATGTACGTCTTAATATCACAGGTATCAGCGATGGCTGGGCATCTCTTTTTGAATTCTGTGTGATTCCGGACCGTGATGCAGAACCGGTAGCTCCTGGTGAAGAAATTCCGGATGAAATGATTGCATCCATTATAGCTTCCGAAGGTTTTGTAGAAGGAAGAGGACCGGAATTAGTAAGAGATGGTGAGACCAACATCGGTACCGGATGGTTAAGTCCAAATGCAAAGAAGTTCCCTCAGACATTGGAAGTGAAGTTCAAAGAACCTCAGACACTTTTAGGAAGTGCGATCTGGTGGGAAAAAGACAGTACAAAGATTACTTATGACATCGAAGTATCCAAAGACGGAGAAACATGGGAAACAGTTATGGCGAATCTTGAAGAGACATGGCATGACGAAGAACCGGAGACATTTACCGATATTCCGGAAAATGTGACTGCAATCCGTGTCGTATTAAAAGATAAGACACCAGCGGATGCAGACCTTGGTATGGCAGAGTGGAAAATTTATGGTTATACTTATGAAGAGCCACAACCAGAGCCGGAAAAACCATTTGAGTATGCCAGTGACTTGGAATGGGAAAGCGCACACAGTGATTTCGGCAGCGTAACAAAGGATGTCGCTGTATATGGTGGTAATCTTGTGTTGAACACAGAGGAAGGAACAAAAACTTTCGAGAGAGGATTAAGTGCAGATACCAATTCAGAAATCGTTTATGATATCGAAGGACAGAAATTCTATAAATTTGAATCTTATATTGGTATCAACAAAAATGCAGGAAAGCAAGGTGGCGAGGCGATTTTCAAAGTATATGCAGACAATGCGCTTCTTTATACAAGTCCTGTAAAAATGAGAGACGACAACTGTGAATTTATTAGTATTGATTTGCCGGAAGGCACAAAGAAAGTAAAATTAGAAGCAATCTGGAGCGGAAATACCGAAAATCCAGAAGCACGCTATAATACACATGTTGATTGGGCAGATGCAAAGTTCTTAAGAAAAATCGTAACTGAAAAAGTCGATAAAGAAGACTTGAAAACGCTTATTGATTATGCGAAAGAAGCTAAGAAAACGGAGAGCTATAAATATCTTGTACCGAAGGTAAAAGCATTATTCGACAAAGCATTTGATGCAGCAGTTGCAGCAGATGCAAATGAAAATGCAACGCAGGCAGAAGTAGACGCAGCTTATGATGAACTTCTTGCAAAAGTACACTTGTTATCCTACAGCGGAAATGCAGCAAGCTTAAGACAGCTTGTAGAATTAGCAGACGGTAAAGAGGAAAAGCTGTACACCAAAGGCAGCTGGACGCCATTTGCTAAAGCAAGAGACGCTGCACATGAGGTGCTTAAGGATGAAAATGCACTTCAGGCGGAAATCGATGCAGCATATCAAGCATTGGATGCAGCAATGAAGGCATTGGTTGTAAATCCAATCGACACAGAGAAGTTAGAAAATCTTATCAAGAAAGCTTCTGTATACGAAGAAAACATTGGTAAGTATACAGCTTCCAGTGCACAACTCTTTACGGCAGCGCTTTCTGATGCAAGAGATATCCTCGCAAGTGAAGACTTTACTCAGGAAGCAATTGATGGTGCATACAAATCACTTCTTGGCGCAATCTTTGGTTTGAGAGAGATTCCAAACAAAGATAAGCTGGATGAGTTGATTGGAAAAGTAAAAGCAATGGATTTAAGCGTATACAGTGAAAAAACAGCAAATGCAGTAAAAGCAGCATACGCATATGCAGTATCAGTATTTGAAGATGAGAATGCAGACCAGAATAGAGTTGACGTGGCAGCAGCAGTATTGGAAGATGCAGTGAAAGCAGCGAATGCAGAAGTTGGAGCATCTGATGAAACAGGTCACAAAGTTGCATCGGATAATGCAGGAAACAAGACAACAAATAAAACTTCTGGGAAGACAGCAGGTAATACAGCAGCGAAAACAGGTGACGGTGCGAATGCGGCAGTACCGGCAGCGGTAGGTCTTGGGGCAGTTCTGGTAGCAGTTATAGCTTGGAAGAAAAAAGTAAATTAGAATAAGTATCTTTTGAGGGTTGATGCAAAAGTAGATGGTTCATCGAATTTTGCATCAACCCTTATCTTTTTGGGCAATATTTGTGGAACGGATTCAGCTTTCCAACCATATGTTTCTTCTTCCCACTTACGCGAAGCAGCTTGCCCCATGCATCATACTCGTAGGTTTTTTCTCTGGTGTGTAGAATTGACTATTGGTTTTTGGTTATTTTGACGGTAGGGAGGGGTGGGCGAATGAATCTCCCAAAAAGAAAAATTGCCCAGGTAGGTGTACCGAGAGGTTATTGAGGTTTCCAAGTTTACCTTCTCCTCATGAATTTTGAATGAAAATCAAAAAAATTTCTATATCTTTCTTTTTCTTTTACTGATATTATAATAATCATAATGCTATGAAACTTCATAGATAAACAGGAATATCGCAGAAGAGCCGGAAATGATCTGGCTCTTTTCATCATAGGAACGGAGTATGCAAAGACGTGAAAAAGAAAGTTTTTAATCATCTGAGAAAATTAAATCCAGGAGAGATACAGACTACGATCATGGTTGCCCTTTCGGTCATTTCGATTTCGATTGTGCTATGTATGGGAATTGTGATGTATGTCCGTTTTTCTGCGCTTATCAGAGAAGACACTTTAGAGAGTACACAGAAACTGATGGAACAGACCGGAGAAAGTCTCGAAGACTATCTGGCGAACATGAGGCAGATTTCTGAGGCAGCATATTATAATGTCATCAAGGAAAATGATTTTTCCAGTCAGACGGAAACGATTGAGAAAGGAATGAACCTTTTATATGAAGCGAATAAAGACAGTCTTAGAAGTATTGCCATCTATGACAGTACGGGAAAACTCATGACAGCAGAACCGGTAGTATCGCAGAAAAACGGTCTGGACGTTACCAGGCAGGATTGGTTTTATATGGCGATGGAGGAACCGGAAAACATCCATTTTTCCACACCTCATATTCAGAACTTGTTTGATGACGGCACGCTTCGTTATTATTGGGTCATTTCTACCAGCCGCGTGGTAGAATTTTCCGATAAGGCCGACGCATATCAGGGAGTTTTGCTGGTAGATATGGATTATGCCGGGATATCCCGAATGATGAACCAAATTAACAATGCAGATAACGGATATTACTATTTGTGTGACAGTAATGGAGAAATTATCTATCATCCAAAGCAGGTTCAGATTAACAATGGAATCATCAAAGAAAGCAGCAGGGAGGCAGCAGGATGCAAAGAGGGTGTTTATGATGAGACGTTTGAAGGAGAACACCGTCAACTCATCGTCAATACCATCAGTTATACCGGATGGAAGCTGGTAGGCGTTATTCCGGATTCTATCTTCAATCATGAACTTTTGGATATTCAGCAATTTATTGTAATGTTGGCGCTTTTGACCGCGATGATGCTGATTGTTGTGAGCCGTATTGTTTCTGCAAGAATTTCAAGTCCGATTTTAAAACTTAACAATTCTGTTCTGGAATATGAGACAGGAAAAGAATCTGAGATTTATATAGGCGGGTCCCTGGAAATCAGGCATCTTGGAGAATCCATACAAGAATCTTACAAGCATAACGAAAGGCTGATGAAAGAGATTGTAAGAGAACAAAATGAAAGAAGGAAGAGTGAGCTGGAAGCGCTGCAAAGTCAGATTAACCCGCATTTTCTGTATAATACGTTAGATTCCATTATCTGGACAATAGAGGGCGGGCGCAATGACGACGCATCGTTTATGGTTTCGGAGTTAGCAAAGCTTTTCCGCATCAGCCTGTCGAAAGGGCATACGATCGTCAGCGTAAAAGATGAGCTGCAGCATGCAAGAAGCTATATGAATATTCAGAATGCCAGATATAAAGACGCATTTGATATTAGATTTGATATTGAGCCGGAACTTGGTTCTTATTGTGCAGTTAAGCTTACGCTGCAGCCGATTCTGGAAAATGCCATTAACTATGGTATCCATGGCAATGAAGACGGACAAATACAGATTATAGGAAGAAAAAAAGCAGATAAAATCATCATTTCGATAGAAGATAATGGAATTGGAATTCCGGCAGAGATAAGAGAGGGGATTTTAACGAACAACAATCTTGTGCCGAAAAAAGGTTCCGGGGTAGGCCTTGTAAATGTTAACAACCGTATTCAAATATTATTTGGAAAAGAATATGGACTTCTTATCGAAAGCGAGCCGGATGAAGGAACGAGTGTGTCTGTCTGCCTTCCAGCCATTTTGTATACGGAAGAGAATAGAGCCATTCTTGAGCAGGGATATCAGTTAAGTAAGGAAGCAATTAATCTGGAAACTAATAAAGGAAACGAAAAAGATGAAGAACAGTAAAAAATTATTTATTCTGGTAGAAGTGATTCTTGGTGTGATGGTAATCTGGCTGATGTTGTTTACCGTTTGGTCAGGAAAAAGAGGGAATGGGTTGAAAGTATCTGTTATCGTGCAGAATCCGGACAGTAAGGAATGGTCGGCGTTTAAATATGGGATTAAGATGGCGGCCCAGGAACAAGACGTGGAAGTATCCGTTGTAAGTACCGGGGAAATGTTGACATCGGAAGCTCAGAAACGTGTTATTGAGCAAGAGATCAGCAAAGGCGTTGATGCCATTATTGTACAGCCGGTCCCAAGGAAAGAAGCAAAGGAAATGCTTATGAAAAAGGAAGGAGAGATTCCGCTGATGCTAATAGAGCATGTGACAGATACGACGCAGGAAAGCAGGAAAGATATATCAGTAGAGCCAAATCATCCAGGACTTGGAGAGGCGCTGGCGTTGGAGGCAATTAAGGATTATCACGGAGTACTGCGAGGAAAGAGCGTGGGAATTTTTTCGAAAAGTACCAATCATGAATCCACGCTGAAAAGAGCCGGAAGTACGATAGAAAAACTAGAGAAAGCCGGAGCGAAGCTTAAGTGGTTTGTGTCAGGTGATTTTACGGAATCCAGCGATGCCTTTTTAGAGGCGCAGCCTAAAGTGGATATCATCCTGGCAATGGATGATCGAAGTGTAGTGCGTCTGGGAGAATACGCAGTATCCCACCCGCTTGGAAGTGTATCTGTATATGGAATCGGACATTCCACAGAAGCCGTTTATTATCTGGATACGGGTGTGGTAGAATGTCTTCTGGTGCCGGATGAATTTAGTATAGGCTATAAAAGCCTTATGGCGGCTGTTGAGAAGATAAGGAAAAATTCTTATGATATACAAGAGAATGAGATATTCTATACGCCGCTTCGAAAGGAAACTCTGTTTTATGAAGATAATCAGAAGATTCTTTTTACGATGAGTCAATAAAAGAGTAATCAGGTGGGGAAAGGAGTATATAAGAACTTATGAAGAAAAGAAAGATTTTGATTTTGACAGCACTATACGGAGTAAGCGTCACTGCCTTTTTGGCCTGTACGGCGAAGCCGCAGGAGATAGTGGTGCAGAAAAGTGTAGGAGTGGCGTGCTACAATAAAAGCGATGCATTTCTTAGCGAGTTGCTTGGCTGTCTTAAGGAAGACTGTGAAGAACGTGATATGACAGTGACAATTCGGGACGCGGTAGGTTCTCAGAGGACGCAAAACGATCAGGTACAGGAGCTTTTGGACGAAGGCTGCGATGTGTTGTGCGTGAATCTGGTGGACCGGACGGATCCTTCTGTGATCATTGATATGGCAAGGGAAAAAGATGTGCAGATTATCTTTTTTAACAGAGAACCCGTTGCAGAGGATTTAAAGCAGTGGACAGGTCTTTATTATATCGGCGCGGATGCAGAGCAGTCCGGAGTGATGCAGGGAGAACTTGCTGCACAGATGATAGAGAATAACGCGGCAGTGGACCGCAATAGAGATGGAAAGATTCAGTATGCGATACTGGAAGGGGAACCAAATCATCAGGACGCAATTATCCGCACGGAAAGTGTAGTGAATACTTTGAAAAACAGCGGAATTGAGCTGGAGCGGTTAAGCTATCAGATTGCGAACTGGAATCGGGCACAGGCGCAGAATAGGATGAACCAGATTATCGGACAGTATCCGACGGAAATCGAGGTCGTCCTGGCCAATAACGACGCAATGGCGCTTGGAGCGATTGACGCATACAAGGAGCTGGGATATGAAAAATCTCAGATGCCGTTATTTTTTGGAATCGATGGCACGGTCGAAGGACTGAATGCCGTGAAAGAAGGAGAACTGGCAGCGACAGTTTATAATGATAAAGAGAGCCAGGCAGAGTTGATGGCAGATTTGGTCCATGCGATTGTAAAAGGAGACAGCGTAGAAGAATTTACATTTGAGAAGAAACAATATATCTATCTTCCATACCAAAAAGCAACGCCGGAAAATGTAAATGATTTTTTGTTCAAGGAAAAATAAACTCAGATTTTTGTGACTTTGCGCATGGCCGAATTGATACGAAAAATCTATAAAATTATTCGATTTTATTGAAAATTTTTCTGAGTTTAGGCAAAGATATTGACTTCAAATTTTATAAATTTTATAGTGTACGAAATGGTATATTACCTAAATATAATGAGGAGGTTTTGAAATATGAATGGGAATAAGAAAAGAGCCCTTATGCTGCTTACATCAGCATGCATGACGATGTCAGCGATGCCGGTATCCGCACTGGCCTTTGATGCACAAGCAGGTGTCCATGCACAGGTAACACAGCAGCAAGCAAAAGCAGACTCCAGGTATAAACTGGCAGAAGGATTCAGCATCATGGGTGAAGACGCTTCCAAATGGAGAGCAAATGGTGTAGACAGCGTTAGCATTGATGTTCAGTTCGGTGATATTTACTATACCGGAAGCAGTGTACGTAACACGGCAAAGAATGTATTTCTTCATGGTGTAGAAAAGGCAGACTTTACGATTTCTGCAAAACTGGACTTTAAACCAGGACAAGATTTTCAGTCAGCAGGTTTGATCATTTACAAAGATGGTAATGCAAACTTTGCGGCAACCAGAAGATATCATAGTTATTTCGGGAATAAAGCACTTTGTATTCAGGGAGTTGACGGCAACAAATTTACAGAAGGTAATGTAGCGGATCCATCCCAGGAACAAGCTCCTCTTTTCCTGCAGGTTGTAAAAAAAGGAACGACGGTAACAAGTTATTATCGTTTGTCCGAGGAAGATGAATGGACTCAATACGACAACCGCACATGGAACTCATTTTCAGGGGTAAGCGCAGAGGAATTGCAGGTTGGATTGTATACTGGTAACAGTAAAAGTAACGGAAGTACTGCAACATTTTCTGATTTCACGATTCAGTATGAGGGTGAGGAAGCCAGAAAGTTAGATATCTTTGAAGAAACAGACGAACCGGAAGAATTGACAGAATACGTCAGCGACTGGGATTGGTTCAGCGCTTCCGTTGGATATGGACAGCCACGAAAGGATTGCGGTGTAGACGGAACCAATGATCCAATTGTTCTCGGCGGAAAAACTTATGCAAAAGGACTTGCGATGCATGCGGATTCCGAGGTCGTATATGATATCGAAGGAAAAGGCGTAACTCGTTTCCAGGCAGTGGCAGGTGTGAACCGTGCAGCAGGAAGCTGCCAGTTTATTGTAGAGATTGATGGAAAAGAAGTTGTAAAGACGGACATCATCCAAGGAAACCAGAATACAGAAAATATTGACGTAGAGATTCCGGCAGGAGCAAAGAAACTCACACTTTTGACAAATGTCGGGGGAGACAATGGAAACTCTGACCACAGTGTATGGGCAGACGCAAAATTTGTCATGGATCCGAATGTAAATAGAGAAGACTTAAGAAAAATCAGCGCAAACGCAAGCAGCTATCTTCCAATCGGCGGTGAAGATGAGATAAACGTTGTCGGTGAACTTGTAAACGGCAGTGAAGCAGATCTTTCCGATGCCAAGATCACATATGAGAGTTCAGATGAAGCGATTCTTAGCGTAGATGCAAACGGTCTTATGACGGCAAATGCAGATGGCAAAGCAACCGTTACTGTGAAAGTTGTTGCAGGGAATGCAACATGTACAGATACGATTGAAGTTATCGTAGGAGAAGGAGAAGGCCGGATGTGGGGAATCAAATCTCCGGACGAATCCTTACAGACGATGTTTATGCTGACAAAAGAAGGCGTAGGAAAATATTTTGTTCTCCAGGATAACAAAGTTGTTGTAGAAAATTCTAAATTGGGTCTTGTGACAGATATCGCGGATTTTACTTCCGGACTGAGCTTTGAAGGACAGTCAGAAGTTCAAGAAGTGGTAGATGAATACGATTTGTATGGTGCGAAGGTTTCTAAGGTAAAAGCAGTAGGAAACGAAATGATTTTATCTTTTGCAAAGGATAATGCACAGCTTAATGTTATCGTGCGTATGTACGATAATGGCATGGCGTTCCGTTATGAAGTAAAAGGAGAAGACGGCGAAGCAATGTCTGTTTCCTCAGAAGGCACTACTATGACATTGCCGGGTGACAGCATGGCTTACGCAATGGATTATATCAATCACAATGAAGAGATTGAGCGTAAACATAAAGCATTGGAATTGACATCCGATTATTGTATGCCGCTTTTATATCAGGTAGATGATACATGGTGTCTTATATCCGAGGCAGAGCTTTCACCGGAATACTGCGGTACATACTTAAAAGGTGATGGCACAGGAAGCTTAAACTTCCATTTTTCTAAGGAACAGAAAGGCGATGTGAGCACAGAATCACCGCTTAAAACTCCATGGAGATATGTGGTGATCGGAACTGCAGAAGAAGTGAATCTAAACACCATGGGAGAGACATTAAGTCCGGATTGCGAAGGCGACTTCTCATGGGTACAGCCAGGCGTGACAGCATGGACATGGCTGAACCGTGAATCTACAAGTGACTTCAATACATACAAAAAATATGTGGATTTCGCAGCGCAGATGCAGTGGGAATACCTTCTTTTAGACGAAGGATGGCAGCCAAAAGGAAACACGCAAGGACATTCTGAATTCGCATATTATGGCTACTTTGACTGGACAGAAGATTTGATCGAGTATGCAAATGAAAAGGGTGTTCGTCTCCTTGTATGGGCAAACCACAATGATTTGAAAAACGCGGCAGAGCGTGAAAAACGTTTTGCACAGTGGGAAGAGTGGGGAATCGCAGGAATCAAACCTGACTTCTTTAACAGTTCCTCCCAGACATATATGGAACTTTACGATGCTTTGATCAAAGAAACTGCAGAGCATAAACTGCTTCTTAACCTTCATGGTATGCCGAAACCGGCAGGTGAGAGAAGGACTTATCCTCATCTTCTGACACGTGAAGGCGTATTCGGACATGAACAGGAATTGTTCCGTCCAAGCGATATGAGCGCATTCCACAACTGTATGCTTCCATTCACACGTAATGCAGTAGGACCGGCTGATTACACACCGATGCTTTCTTACCGCAACAGTAAAGGCAAGCAAACATTCAGCCTTTCTCATATGGCGGCAATGGCAGTCGTATACGAATCCGGTATCCAGTGTCTTGCTGACCGACCGGAAGAATATATTGGTTCCGCGGCGGAATTCTATTTTAAAGGCATGCCGGCAACATGGGATGAAAGTGTTGTACTTCAGGCGGATCCAGGAGAATTAGTAACAATCGCGCGCCGCAATGGTGAAAACTGGTATGTAGGCGCTATGTGTAATACACAGCATGACGCAGTGATTGATTTGAGTTTCTTAGGTGATGGCGAATACTATGCAGTCATTACGAAAGATGGCGACGCGAAAGACAAAATGGTAAGTGACATGATGGTCGTAACCAAAGACGACGTTCTCACGATTCCGATGTTAGAGACAGGTGGAGCAGCTCTTAAAATTTTGAAAGAAAAACCAAGCCAGCCAGAGTCGATTACATTGAGTGCGGCAGAACTTACATTGGATCAATATGAGACAGCCGAACTTCAGGCAACGATTGCTCCGGAAGATACCGAAATGAATCAGGTAACCTGGAGTTCCAGTGATGAAAATGTGGTAGCCGTAAAAAATGGTCAGCTTACAGCAGTCAATCCGGGACATGCAGTGATTACAGCTTCTACAGGATTTGCAGGAGAAATGAAGGCTCAGTGTGAAGTAGAGGTTCGTTTACCAAAATACTCCGTTGGAGAAGACTGGGAAATCATGAACATGGATCCGGGATACTGGGAAATTAACGATGAGAATTCAGTTACGATTCAGACACAGATCGGTGAGATTTATACGGGTAAGGTTACCGTGAATAATATGTTCCTCATTCCGGTAGAAGATAGTGAAGACTTCACTGCAAATGTAAAACTTGAGTTTGCACCGAATGCAAATTATCAGACTGCAGGTTTGATTTTATTCCAGGATATCGAGAACAGCTTTACGGTGAGTGAACGTTTCCATAGTTCCTTTGGCGGAAATATACTTGCATACCATGGACTTAACAACGGAAAATGGGTAGAAAATAACAGTTCCAGCGCTGTAAAATTAACAGGGGAAGAAGAAGGTCCGGTATCTCTTCAGCTTACGAAAAAAGGAAATACAGTAAGCGCATATTATAAATGGGCAAATCAGACAGAATGGACCAAGATTTGCGACCAGACATACACAGGTCTTACAGGAGATTTGAAACTCGGTTTGTATGTAGCAAATGCAGGAAATACAGACGCCCATGTTCCGGCGACATTCAGTGACTTCACTGTTCAGTATGGCGACGGAGAAGCAAAGGCAATTCCATTCGCTGTGAAAAATGAAATTGTTGTAGAAGAGTCTGATAAAGAAGATTTAGCAGCACTGATCCAGTATGCCAAGGATGCCCAGGTGCGGGCCAAGAACGCCATGCAGAGCAACGAGAGCGTGATCCGTATCGGTACATCCCTGATGACGCCCAGCCAATTCCTGCTGGACTTATGGCCCCAAGTGCATGAGGTTCACCCGGAGCTGAAATTCCAGATGGTGAACTTCGATAACACCCCGGAGAACGCACGGGAAATTCTGGCGAACTTGGGACAGAACATCGACATTGTGGCTGGCATTTTTGATGAAACCATGCTGACTCTGCGCGCCTGCGACGCGCTGGTGATGCTGTGCGCCAACTATAACGACGCCCTGTCCGCCAACCTGACGGCCTTCGTGAACCGGCTGACGGCCCTCTTCCGGCAGACCCGGTTCTATGACAAGGCGGTTTTCGCCATTGTGGTCTCCGGCTACTCCGGCGGGGACCTCATCGCCCGGCAGCTCATCTCCGCCCTGAACATGAACAAGAGCTTCTACCTGCCGCCCCGGTTCTGTATGCTGGAGACGGCCAACGAGAAGGGCAGTCTCGTCCGCCTGCCCGGCATAGCGGAGCGGGGGGCGGCGTTCGGGAGACGGATGGCGGCAGAGAGGTAATCATTCTTTTTCTTGGTAAGAAAAAGAATCAAAAAGAACCCCTCCTTTTTCTTGAAAGAAAAAGGAGGCAAAAAGAACGTTCGGAGGCTCTTCGAGCGGGCTCTATCCCGCAATTCCAGTGATATCAGTACGCTCCGGCAGCCTGTATAAACACCTCCAGGGTTTTTCTTTTGCTTCTTTTCTTTTTTTCAAAAAAGAAAAGAAGAGAAAACGCGAACGAAGAAAGAAGTAGAGATTACATGGAAGATCAGAAGAAAGAATACTTATTTGAGGAGGCTCCCATCTCCAAGGCCGTGGTGTCCATGGCCGTGCCCACCATCATCAGCTCCCTGGTGATGGTCATCTACAATCTGGCGGACACCTATTTCGTGGGCATGCTGGGGGACCCGATCCAGAACGCCGCCGTGACCCTGGCAGCTCCGGTGCTGCTGGCCTTCAACGCGGTGAACAACCTGTTCGGCGTGGGCTCCT
>OFGK01001221.1_pt1 | contig 14923 bp, 15 predicted proteins | sample 1521771 | NCBI WGS metagenome assembly OFGK01 (sample SAMEA3504088, study PRJEB24116) | mouse gut metagenome | biome: mouse gut; feature: mouse-associated habitat; material: faeces | place: Denmark | collected 2011 | reverse complement strand
CAAAGACTTCAATATTTTCTATAAAAATAAAAAATTCACCACATAATTAACATTATGTTGTTTCTATTATAATGTTAAAAGAAGTTTCATATGATTAATTTGTTTTATATGCTCTATTCCCGTTTCCATAGTGTAAATTTTAGTTGTATTCACACTCGTATGTCCCAATAAATCTGCTAATCTTGATAAATCCTTTTCCATCTTATAATAGGTTCGTGCAAAAAGATGTCTTAGATTATGGGGAAACACTTTTCCGCTTTCTACACCTGCCTTTTCACATAAAGCCTTCATATCTTTCCAAATATTGGAACGATCTAATGGCTTTCCATTTCTAGTACAAAATACTGCTCCTGTTATCCTTCCTTGTTTTTTACAAAACTTGCGCAACATATGGCGAAGTTTATCTGGCAATAATATCACTCGAATTTTTCCTTTGCTATTCACCTTTACATGCCCCACTCGGACTGCTTCTATTGTAATATATCGAAGTTCTGATACTCGTATACCTGTTGAACAAATAGTTTGCATCACCAAAGAAAGACGTTCGTTTTTTTCCTTTTGCGCTGTCTGTACTAATCTTATATATTCCTCTTTTGTTAATTCTTTTTCCGAATCCGCAAATATTTTTTTTTGAATTTTTAGCAGTTTCACCTTATATTGTGACCACCCTATCCAATTTAAAAAATTATTAATGGAAACTAACATGGAATTGACACTAGAAGGAGCAAAAACCGTTAATAAATATTCTTTCCATTTTAATAGTACTTCTTTTGTGATAGGTTCTCCCTTTAAAAAAGAATAAAATGAACTTATATCATGAATATATTTCTTTATTGTATTGATACTTTTTTCCTCTTGATACAAATAATCTTTATAAGAATTTATCTGTCCTTTATTTATAGTTTGAGTTCCTTGAATATCTGCTTTTCTATCCATATTTCTTCCTCACTTTTCTAATTATAATACTACTTATTGTACGAAATATGTTAGAAAATATGTACTAATTTGATGAAAACTTTTAAGAATTAGAGTTATCGCAAAAAAAATAATATATAATATTTAATAAAAAAATAAACACTATATATTATAACATATAGTATTTTTTTATAAAATAATAAAGGTAGCTCAACTTATTTTACATTGATCTACCCTTTATTATTGCAATAATTCTTTTAAACTATAAATGAGCAAATTTAAAATTTTGCACAAATTTTCCCGTCATACAACGACAAGTTTGAAGTTTTATCTTTATTCTGTCCGCGAACGGCATACAAAACACAGAATATTTTGTGCAATTTTCTGGATTTGCTCAATTATAGTTTTAAAAATAATTTAATCACACATTTTCAACAAAATGCTCTCCCTTTTCAAGATGGGTACTGTTAAACGATGCCTTATATATCACTCACCCAAATGTTCAAATAATTACTTATATAAATTAGCTGACCACAAACGGAATTTCACTTGATCTCATACATAAATTTTTCGATCAGCTCATTCACAATATCTGGTCTATCTGTATTGGAATTATGTCCTGCACCTTTAATCCATTCCAATCTGATCTTAGTATTTTTATGCCATGCTTTATTATATCTGATACAAGAACCTGCATGGTCTTTTTCTCCACAGATCAGAAGAGCTGGACAGGAAATGAGATATGGAAGATCTGCCTCCATTGCCTCTGCCAGCATATAGAATCCGTGACCAGCCAGTTTGGCATATCTCTCTTGATCTCCATCATAAACCATCATGATATCATACATTAACTTTCTTCCATATTCCGAAGTTGCAACTCCGTTCGTCCCTGTTTTCAATAGTGCTTTCCATGGATAATAACGATATACTGACTCCATTCTCTTAAGAAGCCATATTTCAATAGCCGTCACATATTTTCTTTGTAATGGTGCTGAATCAATGGAAATAAATCCCTGCAACTTTTCTGGGAATAATTGCGCATATGCCTGCCCTACATATCCGCCCATCGACTGACCGATGATAACAGACTTGCCAATTTCTTCTCTAGTCAAAATCTCGTCCAGCCACCTCGCCTTATCCATTAAACAAAATGTCAGTTCAAATGGCCAAGAAGCAGCATGACCCGGCGCGTCCCAAACAAAAACATTATATCGCTCTTCAAAATATTCAATTTGTTTCTCAAACAGCCGATGATCCGCCGTCAGTCCGGGCAAAAAGATCAATGCTGCTTTCATGTTATCTATCTTTTTATTGACCCAATAATGGATGATACCATTTGAGGTTTTATATGTTTTTTCAATCATATGTGTTTTGACCTCACATTATTTGTAATTTTTCATTTTGATTTTACCTCATTCATCCATTTCATTCAAGTGAATATGATACTAAATTATATTAAAATAATTACCAACAAAATTATTATTTCACTGCCCCACTGACATTCTAATAATAGGAAATTTTTTAAAACTCTATCTTTACTTCACAATCTCAAATTCCTGCTGCCCTAAAGCTCCCGGTGCAATTTCATATCTTTCAAATACAATTACTGGATTGCCAATATCATTCACATAAAATTTTGTATTTTCGTCAAGCCCTTTCCACTCATCATCAAAATAATCCATCCCTGTTTCTTCCTCTCTTTGTTTTATCTGATCACGAATATTTTGTTCTGCAGACTGCATACGATCATCACCTAAAATATCGTTAAGCGTTATCCACTTCCCTGCTTTCATATCAAAATTATAATATCTAGCCTCACTGTTTGCACTACTCCAATTATCTGCTCCCATTATCACCAAAGATAAATATTCATCTGTCTGTGATTTTACCTCATACCATACTTTGATTGTAATATTATGCTCTGCCCATTCTTCCTCTGTTCCGCCTGTATCAAGAAAAGCTTTCCTATATTTTTCTGCTTTCTTCATAGCCTCATCTACATATTGTGTGCAGAACGCATAAATATCTTCATTTACACTCTTTTCTAATCCATTTAGTTCTTCTGAAATTAATTCAATACTGGGAATATCCACAGAAATCTTTAAATCTTCTGTTTGTGTTTCATAAGAACGAAATGTTAGAACTTTTGCTATTGTACCAAGTACTGGAATATCATGGATTTCCTTTGCAAATGCTTCATTAGTATTAACGCCTATTGTAAATAAAATTATCGCTGCGGCGGCTGCCATTACCGCTACTACTCCCTTTTTCATAAGTAAATCCCTTCTCTTCTTTATACTTTTCCTATTATATTTTTTTTCTGCTTTTTCTACTTCCAACATAATCCGTTCTGATAATTCATTAGGGATTGGAATATCCTCATATTTTTGCTTTGCCTTTTCCATACGTTTCATATACTTTCCTCCTTTTCCATAATAACTTTTAATGTCTTCAAACCACGATATAATTTTGTTTTCACTGTATTCAAATTCATTCCCAAAATCAGTGCAATTTCATTGAGTTCCAGTTCTTCAAAAAATCGCAGTTTTATAATGTTTTGAGTATCTTTTTCCATCTGATTTATTTGATCATACAAATCATCATGTATTTCTAATCCCTTTTCTTCATAAGGAATTTCACAGTAATTGCTTTCATCTGTCAAGATTACTTTCTTCTTTGTATTTAAAAGAGCGAAACTTTCATTCAGAACTATTTTATAAAACCATGTTTTCATCGCCTTCTCATTTCTCAAATCCATATAATGCGCTAACGCCTTACAAACTGCATTTTGCACTACGTCCAACGCATCATCCTGATTTTTTACATAACTGAACGCTAACCGATAAAACTTATTCTGATTTTCAAGAATATAAGCGACTAATTTGTCATAAAGTTCCTGTTTCAAATAAACACTTCCTTTCTTTTTTTTGTGTTCTAATATATAGATAAATAAAAGGAATAAAAGTTTCAAAAATCTTTGAGAAATAAAAAAGAGATTTCCCTAATCTCAGGAAAATCCCACAAAATATAACTTTTTATAGAAAAAGATACACAAAAATTCTAGCATAAGAGGCATGATCAATATAAATTCCCAATATTATATTTCACATTCATTTTTTGAAAGCTCCTTTTAAACTTAAGCTGTCAAAAACAGGCATATATATAAAGTACTGCTATATTTTATTCTTTACTAGCCACAAACATTCCATATTCTTTGGGTACATGTAAATATCCGTTTACTTTTTTGGAATTGAAGTAGTTTAGTAAAATATCATAATTTTTTCGATCAAGCCCCTGTAGAGAAGCCATTGAATAAATATATTCTAAATAATCCTCAACTTTATCAATCTCTAATGCATCCTTATAGTCACATCGTTCCACTTTATAAAACTGCTTTTTGAGTAATTGCATTCCGTTTTGTAGCGTAAAGGATATATCGGATTCATGATTATATGGAATGCCAAGTTCATCTAATGCATGATAAAGATACTGCGTCATTCCATTCATTCCCAATGTAGAACAATAAAATAAACCATCTTTTTTCAAAACCCGTTTTACTTCAGAAAGTGCTAAATCAATATCCTTCACATGATATAACATAGAATTTGCTATAATCAGATCAAAAGTTTCTTTCTCAAATGGTATCTCTAATATATCAATTTTTTTGATAGATACTCCCTTATCTAGATAACTATGTTGTAAGTAATCTACCATTCCATCTGAAAAATCTGATAATGTAATATCCATTTCATAATCTTGAAGTATCTTATTTTCAAAATAGTAATTCCATAGTTCGCCTCTTCCGCTTCCTAACTCTAAAACTTTAATCTTTGTGCGAAAGGGATATTGTTCAAACATCCACTTTTGAAATCCCATCTTATTGACACTATATTTTTCATGTAAGCTTTTTCGCAACTTAAGATTATTTGTATTTTTGTATTGTTCCTTTATTACAGTTTTACTGGACATATTATCAATATTAATCAACTATTTTCCCTCCCTCTGTTCGATATCATTCTAATTAAATTTTGGTATGTAACTTTATAACATAATGATAGATTCTTTTTTTGATAAGATGAATTATATCTTATTATCACTCCTGTTACAACTTTATTATATCATAACTATGATAGCACTATATATTTCTAATCATCAAGGGAAAAAATAGAGTCAAATCGGATATTCGCAATCCGCTTCGCTACTTGCTCATAACCTCATAGCTGCTATCGCAGCTTTTCCGTGGGAGTCTGCACTCCCACGGAAACAAGGAAGTCCCAACCCACCGCTTTCGCCTTGGCGGCTTAGAAGCGGGGGACTTCCTTGATGAGGTTAAACACTATATTTCCCTTATACATCAGAATTTGTATTATCCAATCCTTTTGATAAAACATTAAAATTTAAGGTTTATTCTTATCATAGACATTCCCACTTATTTAATTTATTCCTCTCTGCCTTGTGATTTCATACATCAGTATTGAAGCAGCACAGCTTACATTAAACGATGTGGCATAGGATTTTTCAGACATTGGAATTGTACAAAGTAGGTCACAATATTCTTTGAATGCCTTGTTTAATCCCATAGTTTCATTTCCCATCATTAGCATAAGCGGAGAAGTCAGATTGACAGAGTAAATAGGATTTTCATTGTGTGCCGTAGTTCCTATTGTAATAAAATTGGTATATCTTTTTTTCATTTTGTCAATATATTCAAATAACACTTTGTTATCGGAAATTCTGATAACAGGCAAATTGAAAAACGAACCCATTGCCGAAACAACCACATCTATATCATACAAGTCTACCGCATGACCAGTAATGATAAGCATATCCGCTCCAAGCGCGTCACATGAACGTATCATAGTTCCAAGATTCCCCTTGTTTGACGGACGATCAAACAAAACAATAAATGGATTTTCGGAAAGCATAACATTATCAAGTTTGTCCTCTCGCATTTCAATTATCGCCATCAATTCTGAGGTATCCTCTTTTTTGCTCAACTCTTTCATAAGGTCAGGAGTCAGACAAAAATTTAAATCTGTATTTACTTTATTTATCATATCTTTCGCCCAATCAGAAAGATTGCCTTTATCATAAAGAAAAGATTTAATTTTCCAGTTATTTTTTACTGCCTCATTAAGACTGCGAACACCTTCAACCAAAAATTCATTGTATTTATAGCGTTTATTTCGATTTGTTCTTAGTACCTCAAATTTTTGAAAAGTGCTGTTTTTGCTAAATATTTTTGTTTCTTTCATTTTTCTCCCTTTTCATTTCAGAATCATTTATGTATTCTGCATATTTGACACAAATGTATCATACTCCTTTTTTTAAAAACCAAATAATAACATATTTTATATTATAATTTTTTTGTTGTTTACCTGATTATACCACTTTCATGTTCTATTTACTATTATAAAATATTAAATCTTTTAATTATATAAAATGGACAATTTCAGACCTATTATTTTTCTGATATTCAGAGTTTAGCAGATTTTTTAGAAAAATTTCTAAAAGAAAAATAGACAAATCTGGATTTTCGTTCTAATATAAAAATGCAAGAAAAATATTCACAAGGGAAATACTAATACAGTATTTCAAAAAAAAGAACTGCGAGTGAGTTCTCTTTCTTTTATTCATACATAATATTTTTTCTTCAATATAAAATATTATTACCATTCTTCTTTGGATATGTAATCAAACAAAGGGAGTCACGAGTGGACTCCCTTATAAGAATTATTCAAAACACCGATTTTCCCACAATCCTAACTAGAGGATATAATCTGTAATGCAATCATACCAGTGGACATAGGTCGTACCGTTGATAGTAAGCCTATCATTCTCTGGTAACTGCTCGCTCCACTTCTTTTTATAACGATCGATAGCCCAATCATCACGGTTGAATCTGCGCCAAAGAATCGTCCTTCCATTTTTATCTAGAAACTGCTCAGATACCACACCACCGTTATAGGTTTCAATATCCATAACACAAACAGTGTCATATTTCTTTCCACCAATCGTAACAGTATATCTCCCTACAATATCTAATAAAAAGTCTTTGTCACTATTTGTAACGGTTGTGCCAGTTCTCTGAATATCACCTTTAGGTGTCAAATTAGTTTCATTCCCACAGTTATCTTCGCCGAAACCCCAGTTAGGCAAAAATTCATCGCCATCGAGAAAAGTAATATAATTACGAATATCTCCATCGTTCCTGACTGTTGCCAGATAACGACAGTGAGTGTCAGTGAGCTGTGCGATAAATGTGCGGTTGATCACATCTTTCTTATCTGAGTATGGTGCTTCTCGCGCAGTTAATTCTACTCCTTCAATTCCATGAACCTTAGCCCTGCCAATCACTTGCATGTCATATATATAGCTACACTTACGAGAAGGGATATCATATATCCCCCAAGATATCTTTTCACCAATCTTAGGTACTAAGAACCACCCCATAAGCTCTTCCCATTTCACTGCAAAGGGGGCTTCCGTGTTTGATTCAATCTTGTATTCGGGAATAAATTCAGGCAACTTTTTCATGTTACATTCTCCTTTCCATACATCAGTGTGATATGGATACTTATCTTTGAAGTTTTGTTTTGCTGTATGCAGTCTGCTCTTCACTGTTCCAATAGGGATGTTCAACAACTTTGCGATTTCTGCTTGCAGCATCTCTTTCCAGAAGTAAAGATAGAGGATTTGTTTATCCCTATCCCCTAGCAAGCTCAAGGTTTCCCTTACCATATTAACCACAGAAATACCATGTCTACCATAGGATAATTCCTTTTCCGTCAACTCATCAATCGGAATTTCATGCTGAGTCGCCTTCTTTCGGAAATAATCATTACATTTGTTTCTTGTAATGCTGATGATCCATGCCTTTTTAGAAGTCATCCGAAATCTCACAAATCGTTGCACAGATACCCATTCTGCTTCCAACAAGTTCTCAAACCCGTCCACATCATCACCTCCTTTGGTCTATAAATAAATTTGTTTCACTTATATAGACGGGTGCAAGTATTAAAAGGTTCATGAGTCAAATCGGATATTCGCAATCCGCTTCGCTACTTGCTCATAACCTCATAGCTGCTATCGCAGCTTTTCCGTGGGAGTCTGCACTCCCACGGAAACAAGGAAGTCCCAACCCACCGCTTTCGCCTTGGCGGCTTAGAAGCGGGGGACTTCCTTGATGAGTTTAAAAACTATTTTTTGAGTAAAATTCTAATAGATCTATCTCAAGTAAGCTTTGCCTATATCATGGAATAGCAGGGTCATCAGCGTACTACATCTAATTATAACTACACCTATTGATTTTTAATATATGATCATCACCGCCAAAACATAGATTTCTTTCCCATATTCAATTCGATTGAAAACAATACCAACTCTAACCTTTTTTACTTTCTGCCAATCTATATTTTTTTTGTATATAAGATACATCGACTTTATTCCTAGTTTTAAAGTCTTCCTTATTTTTGAGCAAATAAAAAACGCCTTTCCAGACGTTCAAATTTTTCTTGCAACTTATTTTGTTTTGTGCTATATTAGATTTAAAGGAAATACCGCCCACAAGGTGGAAGCCTCAGTGACAGTTACGTCCTACGTGAGGACGCTCCTATCCTGTTTCGCCGACAGGATAGGATTTTTTTATTTTCTCTTATTTCTCTTGTCGAGAAAGGCAAGAAACGCAACAATCAAGCTGCCAAAGGTTGCTAACAGTGTTAGTATTCCAATGAAAATTGATATGATCTCAAATGCTGTCATCGTTACGCACCTCCCTTCCTATGTATTCCGATGAACCGGTTCATAAGTATGGAAGGCTTCTACCCTGTACACGATATTTCCTTGTACTAACTATAACATATCATTTTATTTTTCTCAATCTATTTTTTCTGTTTCTCAATTTAATCAACTTAGGTAATGTTACTTTTCTTCTCACTGCTTATTATCCACTTTTCTTCTATATTCTGTGAAATCAATATCTACGAAAGAAAACTTTTTCCTTCTTTTGTGAATGTTCCATTTTCAAGATTGATTTTGTCTAACTCCGTTGGTTCTGGTATTTCCTGAAAAAAATCTGCTTCGTTGGCTTTTATTTATTCCAGTATCCTTTGATAGTTGATAGCTAAATATTTTTTTTTAATATATTACTAATTTGACATTGATAGGTAAGCCTTTGATACTATCTCCAGCTTTTCCCCCAGTCCACACCGTACATGCGACTTTCACCACATACGGCGTTCCATCAAATCATCTCTCACTCATAATCCTTTCATTTCCCATTTTCATACGATACTCATTTATTTTATCTATTACCTTCTTTGAATAATCTCTGTATTTAAGATAATATTCTATCATATCTGAATTTACCACATGTATTAATCTATGTGTATTTTCGTTTATTAAGATTAGATTTTCATAGTTGTCTTGACCGCCTTGACTTTTAGGTAGAATATGGTGTACTTCTAAGCTTTCAATTAGGAGATTACCTGTAATTGGGTCTTTTCCTTTTTGTGCTGAGTACAGCGACATTCTGTTGTCATTCAACTAGAAACGTGTCGCACTTTCTGTATATTCATAATCTATTTCTGTAATAATTTTATTTCCTGTATTAAATGATTCTACATAATCAGAAAACTCCATCGTTTTATCATTTTCAAAATAATCCTCTATTAATTCCTTCATCATATTTTCTGCTTCTTTTATATCTTCCCCTTGTGTAGTAAGCATTAATTCTGGACAAATAATCGTATAACCTCCACTTGTTTGTGGATAATAAATAGTAGTCAATTTTATCTTTGTCTTCATATTTTTTTCCTTTTCTTTTGGACTTATTAAGTCATTTTTTTACATAAAACATCTAAAGATAATTCAAGAGCTACTTCCAATTCCTGAGCTGTAGAAACTATACAATCTCTGCGCTTTTCAATATGTTGTATTGTTCGTTTAGATACTCCAAAAAGTTCTGCTAGAACTGGTGCAGAAAGCTTTTTACTTACTCTAATTTCTTTTAATTGCATATAAACTAAAGCTTCTAAAAAAGCACTTGATAAAGAATAATTACTAAAATAATAGGAATAATAAAAAGAATTATCTTTCCTATCAACTTAATAATTTCTTTTATTAACTCTTTCATATTGATTTGTGAAGAAAAATGTATTATATTTTTTAATAAAAGAGAAACTTTCCTTCTCCCTTAATAGACTATTTCGTTAAACAGTAAATAATCATCTTCCCATTTTCTAAAGAGGAATGGACTTATAAAAAAAGTCCATGATTGATTAGCCAAGCCTTAACTAGCTACGTTAGGTAAGAATATATATTTACCTGTGAATATAATGCCAAATCTACAGCCCTGAAAACAGTGGCTAAATACTGTAGTCTTCTTTGCTGATTTATTATGAAAAATTCCGACAAATAATAATATTTTTCATAAGAGTTTGATAAGTTAGTCTGCTAACTTGTTAAGCTCTTTTACTGTTTCTGTTAACTCTTTGATTTTATCCTTCACATTTCCCCCTTCCTTTCTATAAATAATTATAGAACATTATAACATGGCTATCAATAAAAAAATAATAATTTTTGACTAAAAAAAAAAGTGATAAATGAATCCACTTCTTTCTAATTTTAGCTAAATGTAATGATTATAATCGCTCTTTACACAGAAGCAAGAGTAAAAAGATTTAAAATAATTGTTCCATAACTATTACAAAAGCCTGTAGAGCATATGCTAGTAAAATCATTGATGCAATAATACGAATGATTGCAAAAATTACTTGTATTATGGTTTTTGTTTGATTTATTATTCTTTTTTTCATAATTTGTTTTCCGATGGGAACATATTATAATTATTTTGGAAGTCGTGGAATACTCTCCCTTATTCTTAAAATAGTGCTTGTATTAATGATATAATCCTATTCACTATAATAAAACTTATATTTATCGTTTCTTCCACCCAGTCCACTTCACTGTAGGTTTATAACCAATTGCTTTATAGAAGTCATTACCTCCTCCTGTCATATATGTTGCCCCTAATGCCTTTGTCCTTCGATATAATTCAGACAAAGCCGCAGCAGCAAGCCCCTTGTGGCGATATTCTGGAATTGTACAAAGAGGTTCTAGATATGCCAGCTTATTTTCTGGTATCCACCACATTCCCGCAAAACAGGCATACTCTCCTGCTTCATCAGCAATTGCCACTGCAAGTTCCGTTGTTGCATGAGGTGCTGCCTGAATTAAATAATTATTCTGATCGTATTGGTGATCCCACATCCCTTCCTTCATCTCATGATCAAAGCCCTTCCAACAACATTTCCCTATTTTGTTCATATCAAATTCTTGCGATTTCACAAAATGAAACCCTTTCGGCAAAGGATAATCCAATACATCTTCAAAGTCAAATTCCATATCCCAGCTTTCTGATTCTTGGTAATACCCAAACTGTTTTGCAGCTCGTATTAACGCTGTCTGTCCATCTGATAAATTTATATGTATCCCTTCTCCTTTATGTATCATATTTTTGTCAGCATATGCTATCATCTCTGATGCCAATTCCTCATATCTGGGTTTCAGGCAAAAATAAATTTCTGTTATTGGACTCTCATAAAAACAAAATGCAACAATCTCTCCATTATCCTCCCAAATTCGATTTTTATAAGAATATGTTATGTCCATCCAACAAGAAAATGATACATAGGCATATTCAAAAAAAGATGCCTCTATGCCATTTCTACGATCTCTCTCATAAATGCTCACCATGAATTGATACACTTTATCACAATCTCCTAACACACGAAATGCTCTTGATTTATATTTTATATTAATATGATACATCTTAAATTTATTTAATGCAATTATAAATTGGAGGAATTTAACTCAACGAATAAAAATATTCTAGTTACCTTATATTCCCATAGCGAAAGTAAGGTTTTTACGACAATATTTGATAATCAGAAACCAACCTCTCCTACTTCATGATCCAACAGCTTAAAGAGCTTTATGAAAGACAGACGAAAATATCTATAATGATCGTTGACAATCTATGTGTATTTACAATAAATAAAGAAAGATTTTATTTTTTGAAACTTTTTTTCTTCTAGAACAATCTCTATATATAAGAGAATAAAAAGGAGAATCTATGATCATGAAAAGAAAATATTTGCTTTTAACGGTATGTATCATATGTCTAGTAGGTTGCCGTAACCAGTCAGAAACAGAACTAGAACTATCAGAAATAACAAGCACACAAATAGAGTTTCTGGAACAAACAGAGAAAGAATCGCAGATACAATCCGTAGAAAATCAAACTATGGAATTAAAGGATTTAATGGACATGGTGGGGATGAAAGATGAGGACACAGCGAATTTGCTCGGCGGAGGAGAGGAAAACTGGACAGATGATAAGTCATTTTACATTGGAAGGAAATACCAAATAGATTTATATGGGGACATCTATAAGGTATTTACGACCTGTGGGAAAGATAAAATAGTCGAATCGGTTTCCCTTTGGATTGTTGATGGAGAACAACAGGTTACGGACATGGAAGTCCAAGAGTGGGAAAAGCGAATCACAGATATAATGGGAGTCCAACCAATTCGAGATACAGGAATATCAGAAGGGGGAAGCAGAAACAGTAGATGGATGGCAAACGGAATGTCTGCTAGCATAAATCAAATGGAAGATATTTTGACAATAAACTTTCAGTATGTCATAGGAGAGCTGAAATAAAAAATCATTTTTCATTCAAAAATATTCCATAGGCAGAACAGGTAAAACAAATAAAAGGTTGATAAAAGTAAACTTCAATGAAAATGATGACAAATTTCATCGAAGTTTACTTTTATGGTATCACTTTCAGCTTCTTCACTGTTGCAAAATTTCAAAAATGGAGCAGGCTTATCCCTCTTAATATAAAAGGTATTTCAATCCACTCCCTCTGTATATCGGTCAAGCATAGTCAAATCGGATATTCGCAATCCGCTTCGCTACTTGCTCATAACCTCATAGCTGCTATCGCAGCTTTTCCGTGGGAGTCTGCACTCCCACGGAAACAAGGAAGTCCCAACCCACCGCTTTCGCCTTGGCGGCTTAGAAGCGGGGGACTTCCTTGATGAGGTTAAATAAATTATCTATTGTATTGATAAAATTCATATATATACCTCCATCAATCCCAAATTTAACATTCTTTCTTATAAATTAACATTCCGTTACCATAAGGGTCATCTTCCGCTCCAAATTCTTCTCTAACAAATTCATAGCCATTCTTTTCAAGAACCCTCACAGAAGCGTTATTTCCATGCATAACACGTCCATATAAAATATTTATTCCAAACGTTTCTGTTATAAACTCTGTCATGGCTTTTAAAAGTTCAGAAGCATACCCTTTTCCACTATACTTTTTACATATTCCGTAACCTATTTCTACCTCATTGGAATTTCCTTCAATCTCATTTACACCTATATCACCTATCAATTCACCTGTTTCTTTCCATTCAACTGCTAATACATATGGTAAATGTTTGCTATTCACACAGTCCACATAGAATCTGATTGCTTCTTGGGTTTCTTCCATATCTACATAACTTTCATTTGGAATCCACTTTCTTACTCCTTCTTCCAAATGGTTTTCATATAAACATCTGGCATCTTCCATCTCAAATTTTCTAATCCTTAAATGCTCTGTTTCAAATATATATTCCATGTCTTTTTCCTCTTTAAACTTATTGCACACCCTATATTTTTTATTGTTCTAACGCTCTCTCTTCAACATAAAATAATATTACAATTCTTCTTTGGACGTGTGACAAAGAATTTATTGTAATCAAGTAAAGGATGTCATGAGTGGATTCCCTATTTTCTTTGAAACTAATACCATCCATGCCGAAAGTGCCGACATTGGATTTTTGTTCCAATCATTAATGTCTGTCAAATCATCCTGACCTTTTTAATAAACTCATCATATGTAAATCAAAATGACGCATCAACTGCCTGTAACTCTGCAAGTTCATTTATGGATAAACCTGCTATAATATTTGCATTTACTATGTCCATCACCAAGAGAAAATTTGATAAATATGCTATTCATATATAAACCTAAATTTATCAAACAATACGCTTTGCAATAATTCTCTCAAAAGCATGTTCATGGTGGATATCACCGGGGTGTGAATCTGTAAAAGTTCCCTCAAGATGATGAATGATTTCCCAATCTTTGTATTTCTCTGGCAATTCGCCTACATCAAAGAGACTGTGTGTATAGGGCGCATTGTCAGGCGTTGCAGGCAGGCGGTTTGTAAAGATTCCTATGACATTGTAACCTCCAATCTTTGTATTGCCCTGCATCTTCGTAATAAATTTATCCCTTATATCTTTATATGGTAAATGTAGCACACCATGAGATAGGATTACATCGTATTCTTTCTCAAAAAGGAACTTTTCTAAATCACAGCAAAAATAATTAACCTGAACACCCATTTGCTTGGAAATCTTTTTTGCCTTCTCAATACCATTTTCAGAAATGTCAAATGCATCTACTTTATTTCCCAACTTAGCCATAAAGATAGAATTTCTTCCTTCCCCACATCCAACATCTAATACTTGAGCGTTTTTGGGAAATACATTATAAAACTCATTTACATCCATAGTAGGTCCTTTGGAAAAAGTAGAAACCTCCATATCGGCATAAAGCTGTTCCCAAAATGGTCTTTCTTGCATCTTATATTCCTCCTTATATTCTGTCCTTCACGCTATGCACCATAAATATCACACCCTGCATAGTTACTAATAAAATTCTGTTTATTTCATTATAGCACTTCTTAATTTCATTTGCCACTAAAATATAGGGCATAGCAACCGCCATCCCCCATATTTTTTATCATTCCAACAATTTTCTCTCTTTCATTTCTGCTCTTTCAGGTCATTATCTGTCATATCCAATCAATCCTCTCTTTCCTATCGGCTCATTTCAAAGGCACGTTTCGGGCGTTTAATTGCCCTCTCCGCCTGTTCTAA
>OFGK01001209.1_pt1 | contig 15041 bp, 14 predicted proteins | sample 1521771 | NCBI WGS metagenome assembly OFGK01 (sample SAMEA3504088, study PRJEB24116) | mouse gut metagenome | biome: mouse gut; feature: mouse-associated habitat; material: faeces | place: Denmark | collected 2011 | reverse complement strand
AGATATGTTTGTTTTTTCTGTATTTGAAATTATGGAGTTAACTGAAAGGCTTCACCTGCAGGCGAGGATTTTAGCCTCATGATACAGACAATAAACATTTTGTATCAACAATCTGCAAGGTTGCCGTCCGCTACAAACTAGCGGAAGCAAGACCCTATTCCAAAAGAAGACCCTTGGAAGACGTCGGCACTTAATGAGCAGTTCCGCGAGGAGCGGGACTGCGAATTTAGTGTCCGTTACGTCTGGAACGGAGCGGGAGCGCGTCTTCGTTGGAATAGGGTCTTGCTGGAGCGAACCTCTTTGAAACAACCATGAAAAGGTTTTAAATAGTAAAAATTTTACATTTCATGATAAATTTTCTTTCAGATTTCGTCTTGACGTGTATACAGGATTCATATATAATAAAAAACGGAATTCAGATTTACTACTTTTATTTGTTTATTAACCATAGATTTTCATAAATTATAAAATATTTTATTTAGGAGGAAAATCCAATGAGAGAGGAATGGCGGGATTTTGTTGGTGGAAAATGGGAAACAGAAGTAGATGTAAGGGATTTCATCCAAAAAAATTATACTCCTTATGACGGAGATGATTCTTTCTTAGCAGATGCCACAGAAGCTACGAAAAAGCTCTGGGAGCAAGTGATGGAATTGAGCAAACAGGAAAAAGAAGCTGGCGGCGTATTAGATATGGATACGAAAATTGTTTCTACCATCACTTCTCATGGTGCAGGATATTTAAATAAAGATTTAGAAAAGATTGTTGGGTTTCAGACAGATAAACCTTTTAAGCGCTCTATGCAGCCTTATGGTGGAATACGAATGGCAGAAAAGGCTTGTGCTGATAATGGATATACCATTGATCCTGAAGTAAAAGAATTTTTCACGATACACAGAAAAACGCATAATGCTGGAGTGTTTGATGTCTATACTCCTGAAATGCGTGTTGCTCGTTCTAATCATATCATCACAGGTCTTCCAGATGCTTATGGACGCGGACGTATCATTGGAGATTATCGGCGTGTCGCACTATATGGCGTAGATTTTTTGATTATGGATAAAGAGGCTCAAAAGGCTTTTACTCCTAAAGTTATGGAACCAACTAATATTCGTAACCGGGAAGAATTATCGGAGCAGATTAAAGCTTTAAAAGAGTTAAAAAAATTAGCAGAAATTTATGGATGTGATATTTCTAAACCAGCTTCCAACTGTCAAGAGGCTATTCAAGCTCTTTATTTTGGATATTTAGCTGCTGTTAAGGAACAAAATGGGGCTGCTATGTCTTTGGGACGTACTTCTACTTTTATTGATTGTTATGCGCAAAGAGATTTAGAGAACGGCACTTTCACAGAAGAGGAAATTCAGGAATTTATTGATCATTTTGTTATGAAGCTGCGTTTAGTAAAGTTCGCGCGTACCCCTGAATATAATCAGTTATTCGCTGGAGATCCTACATGGGTTACAGAATCTCTTGCTGGTATTGGGATTGATGGTCGTCATTTAGTTACAAAGAGTTCTTTTCGTTATTTGCATACACTTTATAATTTAGGAACTTCTCCAGAACCAAATATGACTGTACTTTGGTCTACTCAACTTCCACAAGGATTTAAACGGTTCTGTGCAAAAGTTTCTATTGAAACTTCTTCTATTCAATATGAAAATGATGACTTAATGCGTGTTACTCATGGAGATGATTATGCTATCGCCTGCTGTGTTTCTTCTATGCGTGTAGGAAAAGAAATGCAATTTTTTGGTGCTCGTGCCAATTTAGCAAAATGTTTATTGTATGCTATTAATGGTGGTGTTGATGAAGTGACAAAGGTACAAGTTGGTCCTAAATATCGCCCTATCACTTCTGATGTATTAAATTATGATGAAGTGATGGAACGCTATATTGATATGATGGAATGGCTTGCTGATTTATATGTAAATACTTTGAATATCATTCACTATATGCATGATAAATATTCTTATGAAAGACTGCAGATGGCATTGCATGATAAAGAGGTGAAACGCTATTTTGCGACTGGTATCGCTGGTCTTTCTGTAGTGGCTGATTCTTTATCTGCGATTAAATATGCAAAAGTTTCTGTCACCCGTGACGAAGATGGAGTTGCAGTGGACTATAAAATAGAAGGAGATTTCCCAAAATATGGGAATAATGATGATCGGGTAGATGAAATAGCGGTGGAAATTGTAAAGAAGTTTATGAATATGGTAAGAAGTCATTACACTTATCGCGAGAGTATTCCAACTACTTCTATTTTGACCATCACCTCTAATGTCACTTATGGTAAAAACACAGGATCTACTCCAGATGGAAGAAAAAAAGGAGAACCATTTGCTCCGGGCGCTAATCCGATGCATGGACGAGATACACATGGAGCATTGGCATCTTTATCTTCCGTATCCAAACTTCCATTTACGGAAGCACAAGATGGAATTTCTAATACTTTTTCTATCATTCCGGGAGCACTTGGAAAAGAAGATCGTGTCTTCTCTGGTGATATTAAATTAGATTTAAGCCAACAGGAACATTAGAACAAGTTATATACAAAAAAGTTTTTCTTTTTTAAGACTTTTTTGTAAAAAAAGGAGCAAATATGGACACTTCAAAATCAAAGGAAGATATGATATCTGATATTGTTTCTATGTTAGATAATTTTATGGCTGAGGGTGGTGGACATATGAATATTGATGTGAATACTCTTACAGCTAATAAAAAGGCTCAAAAACAAGTAGAAAAAACTATCAGCTCTGACTGTAATTCTAAAAATATGGCATGTCGAGTGCCTACTTTAGAAAGCGGTATTGATGGAGATGAAAATTAGGAGGAAATTATTATGACAAGTCAACAACAAATTGATAACTTAGTTACTATGTTAGATGGTTATGTGGAAAAAGGAGGACATCATTTAAATGTAAATGTCTTCTCTAAAGAAACTTTATTAGATGCACAAGCTCATCCTGAAAAATATCCTCAGTTGACAGTACGTGTATCTGGTTATGCTGTAAACTTTTCAAAATTGACAAAAGAACAACAAGATGATGTTATTTCTCGTACCTTCCATAAAGGTATGTAAATTGAGTAGGGAAATGTCCTTCTCTACTACTCGTTATGTGAGGAGCATATTAGGACAACAACTATTTTCTATGCGCCTCTATGTGTAAAAAACGCGATTTCTTATAAGCGAAAAGGTTATATTCCGTAATATTTATACTGGGATATAATCTTTTTTGCTATATTAAAAAGGAGGGTTCTTATGGACGGCAGAATTCATTCGATTGAAACTTTTGGTACAGTAGATGGTCCGGGCGTTCGGTATGTAGTTTTTGTACAAGGATGCCCTATGCGATGTCTTTATTGTCATAATCCTGACACTTGGACTACGCAGGGAGGAACTTTACGATCTCCTGATTCTATTTTAGAAGATTATGAAAAATATCGACCTTTTTTAAAAGGTGGGGGGCTTACGGTAACAGGGGGAGAGCCTCTGCTTCAAATTGATTTTTTGATTGAATTGTTTGAAAAAGCTAAGGAAAAAAAAATCCACACCTGTATTGATACTTCTGGCATCACCTATAATCCTAATAATCACTCTTATTTAAAAAAATTAGACCGCTTGATGAAAGTGACAGATTTGGTCATGTTAGATATTAAACATATTGATGAAGAAGAGCATATTTGGCTCACAAAGCACTCAAATAAGCATATTTTAGAATTTGCCCATTATTTAGATCAAAAAAATATTCCTTTATGGGTTCGTCATGTAGTTGTTCCTACTATCACTTATGCACATGGCTATCTTTATAAGCTCGGATTATTTTTGGGCACGTTATCTAATCTCAAGGCTTTAGATGTCTTAGCTTATCATGATATGGGAATCACTAAATATAAAGAATTAGGGATAGACTACCCCCTCAAAGATCTACCTCCTCTTGAAAAATCAGAAGCTTTAAAAGCAAAGGAATATATTTTACAAGGGATACTAGCACAGCAGGAAAAACAGGGACATGAACAGGAAAAAATAAATAACTAATATTTCTATAAATTCTCTGCAATTACCACTTGTCTAAATTTAATTTTTGTATTAAAATGTAGGAGTAAAGTTATTATATATCGAGAAAATTTTAAAGGAGGATTTTTATTATGGCATACAAAATTAGTGATGAATGTGTTTCTTGTGGAACTTGCGAAAGTGAATGTCCAGTAAGCGCAATCTCTGAAGGAGATGGCAAATACGAAATTAATCCTGAAGTTTGCGTAGAATGTGGTGCTTGTGCTGCTGCTTGTCCTGCAGGTGCTATCGCACAGTAGAATTAAAACAATAATAATTAAGAAATTATTCATGAATACAAAAAGATATGGTATCTGTATAAAAACATTTACCATATCTTTTTGTATTATATCAGTTTCTCTTATTAGGTATATTATATTTATTTTTTCAGAAAAATGAAAATGTTAAAATTTTCTCTTTTCTCATCAATAAATGCTTGTCTTTCTATTTTTTATGATCTTCAAATCATGCCTTTTTTCCAAAAAATCTTCTTCTCTTTTTTGGTTTTTTTCCGTTTTCTTTTGTAACTGCTGCCTCAGAACGACCCTTTTGATAAATACGAATTGTTTCATCTAATTTCTTAAAACGCTCGTCCTCTTTTTCTTCTTTTAAGCGCATCAGATAATTTAATTCTTTTAGTACATTATCACTTACCTGTTCGCTCAATTCTTGTCCTAACAGAGGATTATTCTCAATTAGTGCTTGTGAAACAATATTTGTAATAATCGCTTGAAACTGCTGCATTTTGTCATCGTTAACAGATATCTTTTCCACTTGAGCAGGCTCTACCTCTCTGGTCTGTGTAACAGTAATTTCTACATCATCTCTTAAGTCCTTATAAAAAGATGGCTGTCTTTCTTCTTCATATTGTGGTATTTGTTTTTCCTGTTCTTCTTCTAGTACCTTACTATTTAATTCCTCTTTAAGGTCTAATATACGATCTAAGTTCGCTCCTCCAGAAGCGATTAATTCAGGTAAGAGCATCTTGATGGCCTTTAACTGGAAACCTTGTTCTTTTAGAAATTTAATATTCTTTAGCAACTTAATATTTTCTTCTGTATAGTATCGGTGTCCCATTTCGTTTCTCGGAATTTCTAAGCTTAATTCGTCTTCCCAGTATCGTAATACATGAGCCTCAACATCTACTTGTTTCGAGGCATCTGATATAATATATCTTTTCGATGACATAAACGCCTCCTAATATGTAAAATTTTTCCAGTTATAATTATTATAACATTAATATGTTAAAAAGCAAGTAAAATCTATAGAAATATTCTCAATCCTTATTATTAATTGTTTAGATTATATAAAGATATGTTTTCGCACGGCAAGAACCTATTCCAATGAAACCGCGCTCCCGCTCCGTTCCAGACGTAACGGACACTAAATTCGCGAACCCTAACGGGTTTGCTCATTAAGTGCCGACGTCTAATGTGGTCAACTTAAGAAAATTTTTGTGTTCTTTCATAATAAAATTTTATCTTTCTAAAAATATAGAAGAAAATAAAACTTTTCTATCGCTTTTTTTTCAAAAAAATGGTATACTAAGGAAGCCTATTCACATAAGCTTTCAAAAAAGTCGTCTTTTTTTATCATAAGTCTTTAGCAGGGCTTTCGATTAGAATGATACTTTCGTCTTGTGTGTTTGGCTTTGCGCTCATAACTTCGATTTTTTCGGACTTGTGAGCGTGTTTTGATTCCGGCATCCAATATCTTTTCCCATAGACTTTCTCTCTTTTCTTTCCCAGTAAAAAAGGATATCAAATATTTTTTTACCCGGTTAATTAACATCCCTCGGTTCGTTTGATAGCTATATTCCTTGTTCTTTCTCCCTTGTGTCTTTTCCTTTATGATTTTGTCTGTATCCTTTTTGATGATGGATACCAGATTAGAAAGAAATAATGTAATGTAAAAATCTTGCTGTATCGTCCAAGGCGTCATTCCAGAAAATCTCTCGATTTGAAATCGATGTTTGAGTTCCCAATACTTTGTTTCCACTTTCCATCTAAGAAAATATAATTCCCGAAAAGATTCTAAGGTGATATTTGGGTCAGAAAGATTGGTGATCAAATATTCCTCTTCCCCTGAGGAAAGTAGAATACGAAGAGCACGTACACGAACTGGATTTTCTTTTGGATAAGGAGTTCCATAAGAAATCCATTCATCCTTTCCTACCATTTTTTTTATGGCAGGAGTATTTCGCTTGATTCGCATAACAAAGGAATAACCTTGATTTTGAAGGTTTCTACATAACTCGACACAAGGGTATCCACGATCGAATACAAAGAGAGGAGAAAGAGGAAGATTAAGACAAGAGAAAGCAGCAAGATGCTCTTTTGCAAACAATCGTTCCCCATAACAATAAGAATTAATTTTGGCATCTAACAAGATATCATTCAAGGTATCATAAAGCAAAGAAGCACTTGCGATGGCAAAATGAACTCCGGTTTGATTCGAAGATGCTCCAAAAACCTCAAGATTTTGTTTGGACTGAGGCATTTGTAATGTGGTACCATCCACAGCAAGGACATGAAAACCATGCCAAGTACGAATGTTGTTAGAAAGCAAATAATATTGAGAAGAGGACAAAGAAAGTAATTGTGCAAACGCTTGTGGATGAATCCCTCTTCTTGCTTTAGAAATGGCTTGCTTGGAAAGGGAAGAAATTCTAGAGGAAGAGAACTCCTCGAAAAAGTCTAACAGGTTGATAGGGCAAGATTTGTCATACTGTCGTAAAAGAAACAAAAAAAGGGAAGAGAAGTCAAGCTTTCTCGTTCTAGTAAAAAAGGGATGGATACTGTAAGCGGATGGAAACAAAGTGGAAGAAAGAAGTTGTTTCAAAGTGTCAAAAATAGAGTTACAAATAGAAATACAATCCAAAAAAATCACCTCCTAGTGATAAGGATGAAAGAAAAAAGGCGCTTTGTCAAGTCTAAAAAGAAACAAACAGTAAAATTTTTTTTCTTCCTTGATTCCGTTATCAACGAATCAAGGAAGGTTATCAAACCTATTAGGGAACTAAAAATCTATTTTCGTAGCAAAATCAAAATACAAATCGCTTAAGTTGACCACATTAGACGTCGGCACTTAATAAGCAAACCCACAAGGGTTTGCGAATTTAGTGCCCGCTACGTCTGGAACGGAGCGAGAGCGCGGCTTCGTTGGAATATGTCCTTGCTGTAGCGTTCCCCTTTGACTTTTAGGCAGATAGAACAGTAATATTTTGACAATTTTAAATTAGGATGAGTATATTTTTTAGGATAGTGTTTTAGGATTTCAGTAAAAAAAAGAAAGTTCACTAAAAATTTAGGAAATAAATAAAAAATTTCACAATATGTATATTGATTTCTGGTTCGACTAATCCTATAATGTAATAGACTGGACTTTCCAGTACATATGTTATATGGCGAGGAGGAACAAATGGAAAACGAAAACGATAATAGAAATAAAAATAATGGTAAGATGCCAAAGAATATGCAAACAATTATTATTTTGGTTATCTCTGGTTTACTTATGCTTATGCTTATTAGTTTTATGAATACTTGGATTCAAGGTGCGACTAACCGAGAGATTTCTTATGACGATTTTATAGAGATGTTAGAAAAGGGGAAAGTATCATCAGTATCCATTCAATCTGATAGGATTATAATAGAACCAAAAGAGCAAGTGAACGCTTTTACAAATATTACTTTTTATACAGGAATTGCAGAAGACAGAACTACTATCAGCAATCGCTGTCAGGAAGCAGGAGTAGAATATAAGGCGGTTGTGCCAGATTCTAGTTCAGGAATTATAGATTTTATTGTTGTTTGGGTATTACCTGTTTTATTGATGTATTTAGTGTTGGGCTTCTTTGTGCGAAAGATGACAAAAGGAGGCGGAGGCATGATGGGAGTAGGAAAAAGCAATGCCAAAGTCTATGTACAAAAAGAAACAGGTGTTACATTTCGAGATGTAGCAGGACAAGATGAAGCGAAGGAGTCGTTGACAGAAATTGTAGATTTCCTGCATAATCCGGGAAAATATGCAAAAATCGGAGCGAAATTGCCAAAGGGTGCTTTATTGGTAGGACCTCCGGGAACAGGTAAGACATTATTAGCGAAAGCAGTGGCAGGTGAGGCAAAAGTTCCATTTTTTTCATTGGCAGGATCTGATTTTGTAGAAATGTTTGTCGGTGTAGGTGCATCTAGAGTGCGTGACCTGTTTAAACAGGCACAGCAGGCAGCACCATGTATTATATTTATCGATGAAATTGATGCGATTGGAAAGACAAGAGATAGTCGATATGGCGGAAATGATGAAAGAGAACAGACTTTAAATCAGTTATTATCGGAAATGGATGGATTTGATACTTCAAAGGGATTACTTATTTTAGCTGCTACAAATAGACCAGAGGTATTAGATAAGGCGCTGTTAAGACCGGGGCGTTTTGATAGAAGAATTATTGTGGATAAGCCAGATTTAAAAGGCAGATTAGAAACATTGAAGGTACATGCAAAGAATGTTTTGATGGACGATACTGTGAATCTAGAGGAAATCGCGCTGGCAACTTCAGGGGCGGTGGGGTCTGATTTGGCGAATATGATCAATGAAGCGGCTATTTTAGCGGTAAAACAAGGCAGAAATGTGGTGTCTCAAGCAGATTTGTTTGAATCAGTAGAAGTGGTAATCGCAGGAAAAGAGAAGAAGGACAGAATTTTAAGTTCACAGGAAAAGAAGACAGTTGCTTATCATGAAGTGGGACATGCGCTTGTGACAGCTTTGCAAAAGGATGCAGAGCCAGTACAAAAAATCACCATTGTTCCTAGAACGATGGGATCATTAGGATATGTGATGCAAGTGCCAGAAGAAGAGAAATATTTGATGTCTAAGGACGAATTAGAAGCTAGGCTGGTTACTTTATTAGCAGGACGTGCAGCAGAAGAAATTGTATTTTCTTCTATTACAACAGGAGCTTCTAATGATATTGAAAAGGCGACACAGATAGCTAGAGCTATGATAACACAATATGGTATGTCAGATAAATTCGGATTGATGAGTTTAGAGAGTGTAGAAAATCCATATTTAGATGGAAGAACAGTGATGAATTGTGGAGATGCTACAGCAGGTGAAGTGGATAAAGAAGTGATGAAATTATTAAAAGTGTGTTTTGAAAAGGCGAAACTTTTATTGATTGAAAATCGCGATATATTAGATAAAATTGCAGCATTTTTATATGAAAAAGAAACTATCACAGGAAAAGAATTTATGAAGATATTCCATGAAGTGAAAAAATTACCAGAAGAATTTGTGGAAAAAGAAGATGCTCCTCTTGAAGAAATGCAAAAAATAGAAGTGAAAGAAAGTGATATCATAGAAGAAAATTCTAAAAAAGAAGAGAATATTGAGTCTGAATAGTCGGAGCTAAGCTGCAAAGCCTGTAAACACTAGGGTTTGCGGCTTTTTCTTTTTTTACTGCATTACGATTGCATTTTTCTATCCAACCTCTCTGCAATAGATTGTGATGTTCTGATTGCTTGTGTAATCTGCAATGCTGTGTGAAGTGGATGTTTTCCTTTATCTGCATTTTGTACCATGGCAGGTAGGTTTTTTCAATAAACGTCTGAAAAGAAATCGTGTCCTTTTTGGCAGTCAGTTCTTCGGTGGAAGTGAGAACAAGTTTTGAATATTCCTCCCTTGCTTCTAAAAAGCAGGAAATTAAAAGTGTACGAGGTCATAAACAAATCCTACAAACCTATCTCACAGATTAAATTTGAGAGGCAATTTTTATTCTGTGAGCCGAGGCAGGAATGATTTACCCGTTCTAACACACTTAAAGAAGTATATCGTGAAGACCTTAACAGAAAAGATTGACAGGACGTACTGGGCGAAGTGGAAAGCGTTAAGGCAGAAAAAAGGGGGCATTTCCATGCTGATAGACATTCTACAATATGTGCAAAAAAAGTTAAGGTAAATTAATAATTGTTTCGAGCTTTTTATTGAGTGAGATTTGGGAAAAACTTGCTAAAAGGTGAAAACAGTGTATAATTATTGTAGGTGGCTGGGTGTGGTGAACAGATTATTTTCGATCTATCACTTCAAAGCACAAGAGGTTTTTAAGCGTGTATGAGAGGAGGAGATAGGATGTTCAGAGAAATCAGGGGAATAGAGGATAAAAGTATTTTATGCGCTATACATAGGCTTCCTTCCTTTTATTTTAAAGGTGGGTGGACAGATGAAATCTGTATAGATTTTTTCAGTCTGCCAGTTTGTGGAGAAGAAGCGGTGCGGATTACAATACAGGCTGATAAATGTCAGATCGGTTTCCGGGAAAAAATTCATTTGTTCCGGGCGCTGGGGATTTTGCGGGAAAACGCGGGAAGGACAGATTTTAATTATAGTGAAAAAATGTATATCCCCCAGATCGGCGTCATGATTGATGCCTCTCGCAACAGTGTGCCTGATCCTGCATTTTTAAGATCCATTTTGGATCGTATGGCACTGATGGGTTTAAATTGCTTGATTCTGTATATGGAGGATGTGTATGAACTGGAGGGAGAGCCTCGTTTTGGTTATATGCGGGGAGGCTATACTAGGGAGCAGTTGCGGCAAATGGATGATTACGCACATTCATATGGCATCAGCATAGTCGCTTCTATACAGGTTCTAGGTCATATGGAGAAGGTTCTTCGGTTTCCGGAATATGCTTTTCTGCGGGACAGCGCTTCCTGCCTGCTTGCCGGAGAAGAGAAAACCTATGAGCTAATTGAGAAAATGCTGCGGACGATAGGACAGTGCTTAAGGAGTCGGATCATTATTGTGGGCATGGATGAGACCCATGGACTGGGGGAAGGGCGGTACCGGCAGAAGAATGGACCCCGCAGGCCGCTGGATATTTTTCTGGAACATTTGCAGCGAGTACATGCTCTGGCACAAGAGAACGGACTGGAAATAGCCCTGTACAGTGATATGCTGTTTTCTTACAGTTCACCCAGGCATATTTATCTAGATCCCGAAGGGGATCTAAATCCCCAGATATGTGCTCAAATTCCAAAGGATTCCAGTCTGATTTATTGGGATTATTATTCCAAAGATCCAGCTTTGCTAGATGGAATGATGAAAAGGCATAAAGACACTGGCAATACAATCTATGCAGGTCCTTTGCTTTCGGTTTCGTCTTTTTGTGTAAATTATCCATACACGCTGCGGACTGCAGAGCCTGCACTGATGGCGGTAAAAAAATATCATATTCCCATGGCTTATGGCTGTATGTGGAATGATGATGGCGGAGAGTGCTGTGATTGGCTGGGGCTTTTGGGAATGCAGTATTATGCAGAGAGCGCCTATCATGAAGAACCAGTCAGTCAGGAGATTTTGACTGGTCGCTTCGCCATATGCACTGGTCTTTCCGCTAGCTGGTTTACGGATGTTTCTTTTTTGGATGATGTTCCCTGTAGCAATCAGGAGAATCGCTGGCCACCTAATCCATCCAAATACCTTCTATGGCAAGATCCGCTGGAGGGACTGTATGATGGGGATCTGCGTGGGCTTGGATTGGATGAGCATTATAGGAAAACGGCAGAGCGGTTGGAAGCAGACGTGGAAAAAGCAGGAGAGGATGGTTGGTTTTTACAAGTTCCGCTCTTTCTTGCAAAGGTATTGCATCTGAAAGCAGCATTGGGGGAGCGACTTCACTTGCATTATAAAGATAAAGACAGGGCGGCTCTTCAAAAGGATGAGGAACAGTTAAAAGTATTGCTTGACCGGGTGAAAGAGTTGCGAATTGTCCATAGGCAGCAGTGGATGAAAACCTGTTCGCCGTTTGGCTGGTCTCGGTTGGATCTCCGCTACGGTGGGTTGACCGCGCGGCTGGAAACAGCCGTACATCGTCTGGGACAATATCTGGACGGTAGCCTGTCTGAACTTCCGGAACTGGAAGTCCACCGCTATGAAAAAGACCGCAGTGGGCAGTTTCTGGGAAAAGGAATATGGAAAACTTATAGCGAAATCGCATCATTAAGTGATGGTTGAGATGACAAAGAATGAAAAAGAATGTCATGAGTCGAAGCGGGGACGGCATTGAAATAGGCTTCGCAGGTTTTTGTCCAGTACTAGACATTTTACAGAGCATTGTATTTGGACAGTATTAAGTCTGGGATGCAGAATGAACTATATATCATGGCTAAATAGTGATAGAATCAATATATTATGCCAAACTGTTTTTGTAGAGCTGCGTTGCATCTTTACAAACATGTCTGTTTGAGTTTCCACTCCGTTTCGGTTCACACTAAATATGTGCCACAAAATAAACGCATTATCGTTTAGATAGATAAAATAGGATATAATAAATATAGATAAATGAATTATAGAGGCACTAACAGAATTTCATTATAAAAAAATAATAAAACTATAAATTTTTTAATGAAGAAGATGACAAAATGAGATTTGATTTTAGTAAAAGAAAGAAAGCAAAAAATATAGAAGATATTGATAGCAAATATGTAGATGTTATTCAACAAAGATACTTACAACAGCAAATAAGCCCTTATTTGAGAATAGGTTATGGATTTATAGAATTAAAAGAAGATGCTCCAAAACAAATGGAAGAAGTATTTCATGAGTATATAAAATATAGTTGTGCGATACTTGACTATCAAGAATTAAGCGGAGAAGAATGGCATTAATACCATCTAGTAAAAAAGCTAGATGGTATTTTTGCGTTTTAAATTATGATAAAAACTTGTTTTTTGTGGGATTATATTTTATCACCCTTGAGCAATGTTAACCTTTATCATGGAGTGTTGAAGTAAAAGAGAATTAAAATAACAGGACAAAATGTTTTTGTTGCCTTTTTTATTTTGTACAATAGTTGCTTTTCTGTGAAAAAAAGGATTATAATAGGATAAATAGAGAAGAAATGGGGGAAAATGATGGAGCAAATTTATAAATATCCTAGGACAAGACATATAGAAGGGTCAAAAATTCAGATAGGAGATGAAGATTTAAAAAATGTGCGATTTGATGAGATAAAGGGAAAGTTCGTGGTTTTAGAGGAAAAAGTGGATGGAGCGAACACAGGCATTAGCTTTGATGAAAATGGAAATTTATTATTACAGAGCAGAGGACATTTTTTAAATGGAGGTTATGGAGAGCGGCAATTTGCATTGTTTAAAACATGGGCGAATTGTTTTCAGACAGATTTATATGAGATTTTAGGGAAGAGATATATTATGTATGGAGAATGGCTCTATGCAAAGCATACTGTCTTTTATGATGAATTAACCCATTATTTTATGGAATTTGATATTTTTGATAAAGAAAAACAGATATTTTTAAGCACAAAAAAAAGAAGAGAACTTTTAAAAGGGGCAGGATTTGTGGAATCAGTGTTAGTGCTTTATGAGGGAATACTGCAAAATTCTGAAGAACTCAAAAATTTTTTAGGAAAATCACATTTTAAATCTGCTGATTTTCTAAGTGTATTAAAGAGAGAGTGTGAAAAATTAGACATTCCTTATGAATTGACCGAAAAACAAACAGACACAACAGATTTGATGGAAGGAATTTATATTAAGGTGGAGAATGAAGAAGAAGTGATAGATCGATTAAAGTTTGTGAGAGCCTCTTTTATAAACACTATTTTAGATTCTGAAACACATTGGATGAATCGTCCGATTGTTCCAAATCAATTAAAAAAAGGAATCGATATTTTTTATCATGAATAAAAGATAGGCGAGTGAAAACGAGGTGAAAGATGAAACAGAATATCATAGAGTTTTTGGAAAGAGAACAATACTCTTTTTTGAGAATAGAACGAGAATTTCCAGAAATATCAGGATTAAGAGCTATATTACAAAATCCTGTCTTCCATGGGGAAGGGAATGTTTGGGAACACACGAGAAGAGTCTGTGAAGCGCTGTTATCTTTTCCAGAATGGCAGGAATTGAAAAGAGAAGAAAAGGGTATTTTATATTTGGCAGCTTTGTTTCATGATATTGGAAAAAAAAGATGTACAAAATTAGAAGACGGAAAGATTATTTCTCCTAGACATGCGATTATAGGAGCAAAAATGTTTCGGGAAAGTTGGTATCTAAATTATAGTGAGAAATTTGATATTTCTTTTTCCGAACGGGAGGAAGCAGCATTTTTAATTCGGTTTCATGGGTTGCCGCTGTTATTTTTAGAAAAAAAAGAGATAGACAGGGAATTATTGCGCGCAAGAGAATGTGTGAAATTTTCGCTTTTATATCTGCTAGGAAAGGCAGATGGTGAGGGAAGAATCTGTGAAAATCAAATGCAGGTAAAACAAACTATGGAGTATTTTAAAGAATATGCCAAAGAAATAGAGTGTTTTGAAGAAAGGGTGAATTTTGCGAATTTGTTCACAAGATGGCGTTACTTTAAAGGAGCAAATATTTGGAAAGAGCAGAAACTTTTTGATGAAACAGAATTTCCTGTTTATCTTATGATGGGATTGCCGCTGTCTGGAAAAGATACTTATATAAAACAGAACCTCTCTGAAATTCCTATGGTTTCTTTAGATGTATTGAGAGAAGAGATGAAAATTTTGCCTACAGAATCTTCTACACCAGTAGTAGCCAGAGCAAAAGAGATTGCAAAGGGATATTTAAGAAAAAAACAGGCATTTGTTTGGAATGCTACGAATATTACATTTGATATCAGAACAAGAATAGAAGGGTTATGTGAGAAATATGGAGCGAGGGTGATTCTGATATATTTAGAAGCTCCTTATGAAGAGTTGTTGAAGAGAAATGAAATAAGGGAAAGAAAAGTGCCTGCTGTGGTGATAGAGAATATGATGCATAAAATGGATATGCCAGAGCCAATCGAGTGCTATCAGGTGTTAAAAATGGGAGGAATTGCTTTTTAAATACTAATGGGGGTTTTTAGTATTTTATAGCGAGGTTTCCGCTTAAGGGAAGGAACTATTCCAACGAAGCCGCGCTCTCGCTCCGTTCCAGACGTAGTGGTACTAAATTCG
>OFGK01001204.1_pt1 | contig 15065 bp, 11 predicted proteins | sample 1521771 | NCBI WGS metagenome assembly OFGK01 (sample SAMEA3504088, study PRJEB24116) | mouse gut metagenome | biome: mouse gut; feature: mouse-associated habitat; material: faeces | place: Denmark | collected 2011 | reverse complement strand
TTTTTATAGGATATTTTTTATTTTTATAATGAATTTTCTAAAATATTAGAAAAATAATCTTTAAAAATTTTATATATTTATAATTTTATTTAAAAGTAAACAGTTGACAAATATAAAAATAAATGATAATATTTTCATATATTAATAAAAATATAAATATAGTTTTACAACTGATAAAGGTTAGGAGGGATAGAGATGAAATATAAAGCATCTTTATATAATTATATTGACAAATGTGAAAATGGAGATTTGCTTATTTTTAATTTACTTACTCAAAATAAAATAAAAATAAATAGCTCTTTAGTGCCGAAAATAGGATATTATTTTGAGAAAAACAAGATATATGATATTGCAGATGATGATAAAATTGCGCAGAAATTGATTAATAATAAATTTATTATACCAGAAGATGTAGATGAAATAAAAATAGTTCTTATGAAACATAATGAGGTTGTATATGGAACAGATACTTTGAAAATTCAGATAATGCCAACTAATGATTGTAATCTTCGATGTGTATATTGTTATGAAACTCCTAAGCCTAAATATATGGATGATTTGACTGAAAAGAAGGTATTAAAGTTTATAGATAGAAAATTATGTTATTGTAAACAATTACGTTTTAATTGGTTTGGAGGAGAAGCGTTATTATGTAAAGAACGTGTTTTAAGAATGAGCAAAGAGATACATGAGATGTGTAAGAAAAATAGAGTTCCCATGTTAGGTTCTATGAGTACAAATGCTTATTTATTGGATACAAATACATTTAAAGCATTAACATCATATAGAATTAGAGAGTATCAAATATGTGTTGATGGAATGCAAGAACAACATAATAGGACAAGACCACATTATAAAGAACAGGATTCTTTTCAAAAAATATTTAATAACTTATTAGAGATACAAAAACTTCCCTTTAATAATTTTTCGATTGGAATTCGCTGTAATATAACACCTGATTTAGAGCCTTATTTAGAAGAATACTTTGAAATGTTAGCAAAATATTTTAAAGGAGATGAAAGATTTTATATAATTTTACAAGCAGTACGTAATTGGGGTGGAAATCGTATATCAGATTCTATGATTCCAGAAGAAGAGGGAAAATTATATTTAAAATGGTATAAGAGAGTAGCAGAATCAGGTTTAGTTTCTATAGAAGCTTCTTCATTTGCTCCATTTGTAGGGTATTGTGAAGCAAATAGTAAAAATGGTTATGCTATTGATTATAATGGAAGTTTACATAAATGCAGTATAGCTATGTATAATCCTAATTATACAGAGGTAGGTGTTATCGGTAAAATTGAAGATTCAGGCAGAGAAGTTATAGATGAATCAAAGTTAGCAAAATGGTTAGTTCCTAGTACAATACCTAGTGAACAATGTCAACACTGTGTAATATTTCCTTATTGTATGGGAGGTCATTGTTTTTATAAAAAGAATATTAAAAATGAATGGTCTTGTAATAAATATTTGCTATCCTTAATTCAAGCTCATTTACAAATTTTATATCAAAAGAAGAAAATTAGAGATATAGAAGAATAATTTTGAGTTAAATTTATATTTTTTAAATTAAAAATAATTAACTATAGATATGAGAAATAAGAACATAAGTTATGAAAGGTTTAAAATTTTAATTAGATTAAATAAATATTTATAAGGAGGAAATATTTGTGAAGAAAAATTTTGATGAAAGCACTAAAATGTTAGCCGTACAGGTTTTAGAAGAGAATGGGGTATATATAGATGAAGAATATAAAGATGATCCATTAGAAATGGATTCTATATCCTTTATGTCAATAATGACAGGATTAGAAGAAGTATTTAATATATATATACCAGTAAAGTATATAAATAATCCTCCTAAAACATTTACAGAATTCTTAAATTTTATAGAAAATATACTAAATGATCCAGAAACAATAGATAAAAGTGAGTAAAATAGGTCATAAGATATATTATTAAAAAAATTTTGTATATTTAATAAGTCAGATAGTATTTAATTGATATATAAATAAAATTATTATAGTGTCAAATTTAATTGCAGTTGTAGATAGAAGATAATAACTTTTTCCACTAATTATGAAATAATCTACCCTTCAATGTGGAATTAGTTTGTTTTCTACTACCAGAAGAGGATTGAAATAATTAAAAAAATAAGTAGGTTAGTATGAAACTCACTGATAAATATTTGTGCAGCTTTTAGAGTTTGATAATTACCTAAAATAAGTAATGAAAGGAGAAGGATTTATGAAGAAATTATTAAAAAAGACAAAATTACAGCGTGAAATTCGTCTTTTCTTTTGGGATGGAAGAGTAGATTGTTGTTAACTAATAAATATTAATGTTTTAAAAAAAGTTAATACATATCATTTAAATATTATCTGATTTATTAAATATACAAAATTTTTATTTAATAATAATTTAGGAGATATAACATGGCAGAGAAAGAAAAAATAAAAATAATAATTTTAGATACAGGATTAGATCCACTGAGTCCAGTAGCAAGAAATATGAATTTTAAGGGAGGATTAGAATTTTATTTAGACAATGAAGGAATAATAACATTAAATGATAGTGTAGATGATATTGGTCATGGAACAGCCGTAGCTTCTATTATTTATAAAATTGTACCCGAGTGTGAAATTGTTCCAATAAAAATAGTGCGAAATGGTATAGTAAATGGTACATCGGTATTAATTGCCAGTTTAAAGTATATATATGAAAATATTACTTGTGATTTAATTAATATTAGTGCAGGAGTAGTATGCTGTGAAAATATATCTGAATTAAAAGAAATATGTGAATTGTTAAAAAATAAAGGTGTTATTATTGTTGCAGCTTTTGATAATGAGGGGGCAATTTCATATCCAGCAGCGTTTGATTGTGTAATAGGTATTGATGGAGTACGAACTAATAAAAGAGGAAAAAAATTTAAGCATATAGAAAATTCATTAGTTAATTATCAAGGTGGGCATATAGAACAAAGGATACCTTGGTTAAATGGAACAAGAGAAACAGTTTCTGGAAATAGTTTTTTAACTCCACAATTTACAGGATGGATTGCTCAAATACTTTTAAAAGAAAAATTATCTTTTGAGGAAGTAAAGAAAAAATTAAATGAAATGTCATATGATGTAGAAAGATGTATTTCTTATTCTAAACAAGAGATAGGATTTAAAATAGATAAGGCAATTGTTTTTCCGTTTAATAAGGAGATGCATAGTATTGCACGATATCAAGATTTACTTTGTTGTAAAGTTGTAGGATATTATGATGTAAAATATTCTGGAAAAATAGGAAAAACATTAAGAGAATTACAAAATATAGATTTAGATTTATGTGTTAGGGATATTATGGCTCTTGATTGGACGGAAGAATTTGATACTGTAATATTAGGACATACTACATTATTATCAGAAGCAATAGGAATAGATTTAGAAACATATATTATAGATAAGTGTAGTAAATATAATAAAAATATTTTTTCTTGTAGAGATATTAGGGATAGAAAAGAATTAATAAAGAATATTAATGTTTATACACCACATATTGATCCTATACCAAAACAGAAGATCAAAAAAATGTATGTTATTGGTAAACCAGTACTTGGAGTTGTTGGAACAGGAAGTAGTCAAGGAAAATATACAATACAACTTGCACTTAGAAGAGAATTATTAAAACAAGGATATAAGATTGGACAATTAGGTACAGAACCAACAGGATTATTATTTAATATGAATGCAGTTTATCCTGTAGGACATGAAAGAGCTGTATATGTGAAAGGGATGGATTCTGTTTATGCAGTAAACCAGATTATGGGTCAAATTGAAAATGAAAATCCAGATATCATTTTATTTGGAACACAATCTCAAACAGTACCTTTTCAGGCTGGTGGAGTACCAGATTATCCTGTATATCAACATGAAGTATTACTAGGTTGTCAGGCAGATGTATATATTTTGTGTGTCTGTAATGATGTGCCTATTGATTATATAAAAAGAACGATATCTTATTTAGAAGGACTATTTCCATCAAAAGTAATTGCAATAGTTATTTCTCCTCTATCTATAAAATCTAGGTGGTCAACAATAACTACATTATATTCATATATTTCTGAAAATGAAACAAAACAGTTAAAGGAATTGCTTAGTAATACATTTTCTTTACCTGTCGTATCAATGAATGAGAAAGAATATATAAAAACACTTTGTCAGATATGTATAAAACAGTTTTCGGAATAGAAAATGTATTACTAGGTTTATTCCATTTTTAGGTTATCACATAATTTTAAATTTAGAAAAGAAAATATATTTAGAGTTTCTTAAAAATACTATACTTAAAATAAAGAAAAGTTAATTAGTACATATAGAAAGACATGATGATTTAGTTCAGCAAACAGATAAAAAATATTATAAACTTTGAAATGAATAGACAAATATTATGTGAAATAAAAAAAGCATTTATATTAAAAGATAAAATTTTATATTTATAATTTAATGATATTATAGGAGGAGTGAATGAGCTTTTATTTGAACAGATATTATCATATAGATAATATGGGAAAAGAAGATTTTATGTGTTCGTCGCTAGATTGTTGGGAACAATTTTTATATTTTATTTTAAGAGAAAAAACGGATAAATATAAGTTTGCATTTTGTGATGATATTAATATTAGCTTTTTAATGGGGGAGGGAAAAAGAGAGGTAGGATTGTATTCATTAAGAATGTATAAGGATTTATTTTCCATTAGAAAATATGATAAACCCAATAAGCCAGATGAGATTATAAATAAAATTTTATTAGAAAATAAAATAGCAGTAGTAAAACCATATTTTAATTTATTAGAACCATATTGTTGGTATAATGGAGATATAGAAAAAAAGTATATTCAACATAATTTAGGAATTGTGGGACAAGATGAAGATGATTATTTTTTTATAGATAGTCCATCAGTTTTTAGAAAAGGTAAAATTAGACCATATGATCAAAAAAGAAATATTTATAGAATGAATAAAGAATATTTTTTAAGAATTTGTAGAGAATTTTGTGAAATTAGGGATATAAGTGTAATAGAAAAGAATTTAAAGTATATAAATAAGCTTTCACAGATTATAAAAATCATTATAAATAATTATCATACAGAAACAGAAAAGGAAACAAGATATATTGGAAGAAAAGCATTAATACTTTTAATGGAAATGTTACAAAAGAAGGAAGAAGAACAATGTAGTTTTTTTATCCATCATTTTGAAGCACATATGGTTTATTCTAAACATTTAATTTTAAGATGGTGTATGGAGGAAGATAAGGAACATTATTTTGAGAGTATTAAAGTATTAGATATACTAATTTCTAATTTAAGAAAATTTGTAGTGTTAATAGCGGAAAGTGGAGATAAAACATTATTTTATTATAGACAGAAAATAATAGAACTAATAAATGAGTGGCTTAATTTAGAAGATAGATTAATACTTACACTAGAAAAAATAAGTTATTGATAATAAGATATCGAGATTATAGAAAAAAAGGTTTATAAATTATTTGTCAATTTTATGCACCAATATAAGAGAAAAAAGGATTATGTGAAATAGAAAGTATATTAATATTAATTTTTTAATGAGAGAAAAAGAAATTTAGGAAATATGAAGAGCTAAGTTTCCGTTTTGACAAAGAATAATTTTGATGAAACTATGTTTTCGTACTATTCTAGACATAACGATACTAAATTCATAGTCTTTTGCAATATATTTCATTAAATGTTGATATCTTCTAAGAAGGAATGGAAAGTCCCCTGTTGAGCTACTTTTTCTACTGTTTTAGAAAAAAAAGTAGCTTTTTGATAGAAAGAATTAAAATTTTTATCTATTAGAGTGAAGATATTGTTACAAATGTGAAGTATTAAGTAAGGTTAATTATTTTAAAAAATGACAGATGTAATTTAAAGTTATGTAAATTTTCACTATATATTTTTATTTTTTATAAGTATAATAAATGACAAAGAAATATAGTATAAATTAAAAAATAATTGTTATATTTTAGCCTTTCTATTCTATTATCATGAAAAATTTTTTTCAAAAGTAGAACAGCTAACAAATTAGAGAAGGCAAGGAAGTATTCCAAAAGAAGCCCCTTGGAAGACGTCGGCATTTAATGAGCGGTGTGATTACGCGCCGGGAATTTAGTGTCCGTTACGTCTGGAACGGAGTGGGAGAGTGGCTTCGTTGGAATACTTCTTTGCTGTAGCGAACCTTTGACTTTCAGATAGGTTGAATTGTAACAAATAATTATTTTATTATTTAAAAGAACAAGGGGGAAGAGAGAATGTCAAGTGATATGAGAAAGCCAAGCTATAGTTTACCGCAAAATCTAATATATTTAATGAAACATATGTGGAAGTATAATAGAAATATTTTTTTATTTACATCTATTTCCGCATTATCAGGAGTTATGATATCTGTATTAGGAGTATATCTTCCTAAAATCACTTTAGATGGAATTGAACAAGGGTGGAAAAGTAGTACATTATTAATCGTGATAGGTGCTATCTCTATTACTATAGCTATTCTTAATTTTGTACAGGTTAGAACTGAGGCTGAGTTTAGTGTGATACAGGACATAAATAGGAATCATTTTATTCATGAAGTGGAGAAGATTGTAATGTCTTGTGCATATTCTAAAGTAGAAGATCCTGTCATACAAGTGAAAATGGAACAAGCGGCAGGAATTGTATATACAGGAAATGTTAAGGTAGGGTTAAATGGATTGGCGATTGGTTCTAAGAATATGCTGAATCAGATATTGAGCTTTGTGGTTTTTAGTTTTATTTTGGTGACATTGAATCCTTTTATCTTAGGTATTTTGATTATAACATCATTTTCTGGTTCTGTGATCGCTAATAAAGTGGCTGTATATGAACATAGGAATAGAGATAAGTGGGCAGGGATTGATAAAAAGATTAGTTATATACATAGAAATCTGACAGATAACGCGAAGGGAAAGGATATAAGAGTATATTCTTGTGCAGATTGGTTCAAAAGAGTGTTAGATGAGCAGATAGTAGAGCGTTTTATCTGGTTGAAACGTGTGATGAATCGGCAGTTTGGAAGACAGGCATTTGATATCTTTATGTTATTGATTCAAAATGGATTAGCGTTAGGCTGGATTTCCTATTCTGTGCTCAATGGACAGATTAGTCTGGGTGATTTTATGCTCTATTTTGGAGCAATTTCTCAATTTTCGGGATATGTGAATCGAATGATGAATGGTTTGACCGATTTGAAGAAAAGCAGCTTAGATATGTGCATATTAAGGGATTTTTTGGAGATGGAGAAAGAAACAGAGGGAGGAGAAGATATTTCATTATTAGAAATGAAGGATATTCCTCCTAGTATCACATTTGAACATGTATCTTTCCATTATCCAAATCAAGAGAAAGAAATATTAAGTGATATAAATTTTACTGTAAAAAAAGGGGAAAAGATAGCATTAGTGGGTTCTAATGGAGCAGGAAAGACGACTTTAATAAAGCTGCTCTGTGGATTTTATCAGCCTACGAAAGGGAGGATTTTAATTAATGATATTCCGTTTGATAAATGGAATAGAAAAAAAGCATATCAATTATATTCCGCTGTATTTCAGGATATTATGATATTGCCATTTTCTGTAGCGCAAAATGTGGCGATGGTAAAAGAAGATAAGATTGATAAAGAAAGAGTGAGAAAATGTCTAGAGATAGCAGGATTAAAAGAAAGGCTTCCTGATATAGAGGAGAAAATGGTAAAAGCGGCATATGAGAATGGGATCGAATTATCTGGAGGGGAAAGTCAGAAATTATTATTGGCACGGGCTATTTATAAAGATGCGCCTATTTTAGTTTTAGATGAGCCGACGGCGGCGTTAGATCCGATTGCGGAAAGTAAGTTGTATTTGCAATATAATGAGCTGACAGAAAGAAAAACTTCTATTTTTATTTCCCACCGGTTAGCGAGTACCTATTTTTGTGATAGAATTTTGTTTTTGGAAAAAGGGAAGATTGCAGAAATGGGAAGTCATGAAGAATTAATGAATCAAAATGGAAGTTATGCACAGATGTTTGATATTCAAAGCAGCTATTATCAGGGGGGAGTTGAGAAAAATGGATAAGAGAAAACAGGAAAAAACGGGGAAAAAGTATCAGATTATTCGATTGATTCATAAGGTAGATGGAAAGATCTTGCCATTATTTTTGATATCTGCTGTAATAGAAACATTTTTACCTTATATTAATATAGGGATGCCAGCATTGATTTTGGATGCCTTGTCGAAAAAACAAGGGAAAGAAACGATTATTTTCTATATTATCATCACTGTTTTATTAAATGCTTTTATTCTTCTTGTGACATCTATTTTAAATTATTTCAAGGGAATGAGAAGTTATCATTTTTCTAATAAATATAGTTGGATGAAAACAGAGAAAATTTTTACTATAGATTATCCCTATTTAGAAGATTCTGATTTTATTAATTTACGACAGAATATTCGGTATAATGATGAGAATACGGGAGCTTTTACTGGAATGCCCGGAAGAATTGCAGGAATTTTTCAGGCATGTTTATCTATTGGAATAGCATTTGTTTCTTTTGTTACTTTATTTGTGCAAATTATATTCTCTATAAGAGAAAAAGAGGGGCAGGCTACTCCTTGGATGTTTGTTTTATTAATCTTATTTATATGTCTGTCTATTTGGATAGTAAGAAAATTACAGAAAAAAGCAGAAAAAAGTATTCCTGAAATGACAGAAAAAGTGGTCAGTGATAATAGAGCGAGTATGTATTTAGCTGAAGAAGTAGTGCATAATTATTCTTTAGGAAAAGATGTTCGTGTTTATGAGATTGATAAATTAGTCATAGATGAGATGGAAAAGATGGAACAAAGTTATACGGAATATTGTAGAAAGAGTAATAAAGTAACTACTTTGCCGGGGGCTATCAGCAGTGCGTCTTCTGCTATTATAAGTGGGATAGTTTTTTCTGCAGTTGGTATATATGCACTATCGGGTATGATTGGAATCGGAAGTGTAGTATTTACAGTAGGGGTAGTGGAACAATTTATTAGCAGTATTTCTAATCTAATTTTTAGAATGGGGGATTTTTCTATTTCTTGTGCGAGGTTAGATGCTGTTTTAAAATTATTTCATTTGCCTAAGTTAAAAAGAGATGAAAATAATTCTGTGAAAAAAGCAGGGCAGTATGAAATAGAGTTTAGAAATGTTTCTTTTCAGTATCCTAAAACGGATAGATGGGCACTGCGGAATGTATCTTTAAAAATAAAGAGTGGAGAACATATTGCGGTAGTGGGTACAAATGGATCAGGGAAGACCACATTAATTAAACTATTATGCCGTTTATATGATCCTACAGAGGGAGAGATTTTATTAAATGGGGTGGATATCCGAACTTTTTCGGAGAAGGAATATTTAGAATTGCTTTCTATTGTTTTTCAGGATTTTAAATTATTTGCGTTTACCTTAGGGGAGAATGTGGCAGCGGCAGAAAGTTATGAGAAAGAGAAGGCAAGAGAAGCTTTAGTAAAGGTAGGATTTGAAGATAGATTAAAGAGATTAGAAAAGGGATTAGAAACATCATTATATCGGGATTTTGAGGAAGAAGGGGTCGAAGTTTCGGGAGGAGAGGCACAGAAAATTGCGATAGCTAGGGCTTTATATCGAAATGCATCTATTATTATTTTAGATGAGCCAACAGCAGCGTTAGATCCTATTGCGGAACAGGAAATTTATGAAAAATTTCATACATTAGTAGAGGGAAAAACAGCAGTTTATATTTCCCACAGGTTATCAAGTTGTCGATTTTGTGATACGATATTGGTAATTCATGAAGGAAAGTTAGTACAAAAGGGAAGTCATGATGATTTGGTTCAGCAAACAGAAGAAAAGTATTATGAACTTTGGAATGCACAGGCACAATATTATATGAAATAAAAAGGGTATGAATATTAGTTTTTTAGATGGAGAGATGGGTTTCCGCTCTGTCAGGGTACTATTCCAATAAAACCGCGCTTTCGCTCTGTTCCAGACGTAATGGTACTAAGCGCACAGCCCTTTTGGGCTGTTTGCTAAGTGCCAACATCTTCCAAGGGGTTTCTTTTAGAATAGTACCCTAACAGAGCTGCTTTTTTGGCTGTTCTGAGAGATTATTATGGTATATTGTTTCATTCAAAATACGAGTTGAATAGTTGGTATTTATTTGTTATAATAGGCAATGGAATAAAATTCCTATTTTTATGCCGAAGGAGGAAATTGTAATGGTAGCATTTTTAAGATTAAGAAATATCTAATAGGCATGAGATTTTTGATTAATAGTTTCATGCTTGTATCATTTGATAATAAAACTATTTAATCAAGGAGAATAAAAAATGATATTTCAAGATAATGTTATTAGAGAATATTTAAAAAATGTATATTTTGTTACAGGTACACCTTGTGGGGGCAAAACAACAGTTTCCAGAGCTTTAGGACAAAAGTATAATATTTTAGTATATGACATTGACGAACGGTTTTCTGTTCACCAACAGATGTCAGACATCAGATATCAGCCTTCGATGAATAAGAGATTTAAGGATGCGGATGAGTTTTTTGGAAGAAGCGTGGAGGAATACAGAAATTGGTTGATTGAAAATACAAGGGAACAGCTTGATTTTGTAGTGTTGGACTTGATCAGGTTATCGCAGAGTGAACCTGTTATTTGTGATTGTCATCTTACAATTGATGAGGCAAAATGGATAACTGATTCAGATAGAATTGTGTTTATGATTAAAGAACCTAATGATTTGACTGATGATTATTGTAGTAGAGCAGACCATCAGGACTTTAGCGATTTTATTTACAGTGCAACTGATTTCGAGTCAGCAAAGACAACATGCAATGAAACTTTAAGGACATTGAATGAGAAAAATTATCAAGCAATCAAGAAAAGTGATTATTTTTGGCTGGAACGAGATAATGGAAGAAGTGTAGAGGAAACGGTTAAGATAGTTGCAGAGCATTTTTGCTTGATATAATAAGTGAAAGTGTGAGTAATAGTAGGGAAGGATAGAATATTTATTTGTGTAATTATTTCGTATTTTTAACCTCATCAAGGAAGTCCTCCGCTTCTAAGCCGCCAAGGCGAAAGCGGTGGGTTGGGACTTCCTTGTTTCCGTGGGAGTGCAGACTCCCACGGAAAAGCTGCGATAGCAGCTATGAGGTTATGAGCAAGTAGCGAAGCGGATTGCGAATATCCGATTTGACTATAGGATTACGGATTAAATATAATTGTAGATAAAATTGATATTTTTATCTTTGTAACTTTAAGAAGGGGCGAATTATCTCGTCCCTTTATCTCTGTGATTGCAAGTTTTTTCTGTATGCTGCTTATCTGTTTTTCTTTGATAGTTCTGTAATCTTTTATTGGAGGTTTTTCTTAGGAAAAAACCATAATATTTGGGATTAAATTGCTTTCACAAAAATAGAATCAACATTTCCTCCATAATTCTCCAATTCATCAATTTTCTCAAAACCATATTTTTCATAAAAACCCGTTTTGTCTGAGGGGATATATACATAGGAGAATGGAAAGATTTTAGCATACTGAATAACTGTTTCTATCATATGTTCACTGATGCGTTTACCTCTATAATTCTCGTCCACAAAAATAGTGCTAATCCATGGAAAGTATTTGTTATTTGGATAATAATCAGTTTTCATAAAGGTACAAAAACCAACAATATGTTCATCGATAATAGCAGCAAAAGCGCTTTCCCAATCGATAAAGGAATCGTTCTCCAACAAATCTGCAAGATGAACTCCTGCACTCCAAGAGCAAGTTCTTGCGTAATTGATTAGTTCGATAAAATAGATACTTTTTTTATCAATCTTTTCTATTTTCATTGTACACTCTCCTTATTTTTATTATTTATAAAACTAAAATGATCTTCCATGATTTTCAAAATTTTATCAATCGTATCATTTTTTGTTCTTTCGATATATCAAAACTATCCTTGTTAAAAATAAGTATTGCCAACTATCCTTTATTCAACTCTTCTGTCAAAATATACAAATGGGAGACCTCTCATAAAAGGCAGCTATTCGATAAATTGGGATTTGAAAACCATAAAATCCTCCAAAAGCCTTGAAAATAAAGGATTTATCACAATGTGTTCGCCCCTTATCCCTTTATATGATTTTACATAAGTTTACTCTTCTCCTGACTGCTTATAAGGGCAAATACAAGGGTAGGAAAATCTCATAACAAGAATAAACATAAGTGTGGTAATCGGAGAACTGTGATGTATGTGCGAATATATTATAACAGAGGATTTTTGAATGAACAAGTATATTTATGATGATAAAACTGGTCTTTGGTATGAATTGCAAGGCGATTACTATATCCCATGTCTTACATTACCTGCCGAAAAAGAAAACAAGCCTATCGGCTTATGAAAACATCGGCATTTATGGTATCTGAAAGAGTATCACAGGGTTGTATATCTTAGTTTACTCACAAGTAATAGATTAAATAATTATCTTGCCGATATTGACGAACCGGCACAGAAACGTTTGGAATGGATTGTGGAGCAGTAAAGCAGGCACAGTATATCACAGAACACAAGAACAGTTAAAGGAAGAAAACACCTTAGAAGGGGTATAAAAAATGAACAGTGTACAAGCGTGTGCAAGAGAAATAATTGAGAAAGAGATTATTTTCGCATAAAGTAGACAAGACAGTAAAGGAAATTTTTTGCCGCCTAAAAAATTTTCAAAAAAGGCTTGCTTGTGACGCAGCGTAATGGTTTATGATATATCACAGGAGGTAAACGATTATGGCAAAACACAGAGCAATACCGCAAGGCTATATGACAGTTGGAGAGGTAGCAAAAAAAATAGGAGTTACTGTCCGTACATTGCAATACTATGATAAAGAAGGCTTGCTATCCCCTTCAGCAGAGAGTGAAGGTGGGCGCAGACTTTATACAGATAAAGATTTAGTTACACTTCATCAAATTATGTCCTTAAAATCATTAGGGTTTTCTTTAGATGATATAAAGCAACGCTTAATTTATTTAGAAACACCGACTGATGTTGCAAACGCTCTTACGGAACAGGCTAACGACATACGAGGAAAAATAGAGCAGTTAACAGCTTCTTTGACAGCAATAGAACAGTTAAAAGCAGAAGTATTACAAATGCGGACAGTCAACTTTAAAAAGTATGCAGATATTATTGTCAATCTGCAAATGAAAAATGATTCTTACTATCTCATTAAGCGTTTCGATGATGATACGCTTGACCATATCCGTAATCAATTTGATAAAGAAGGTGGTTTAAACTTTATGGACAGATTTAACCATTTAAGTGATGAAATTGTACAACTTCAAAAGGAAAGTATACCCCCTGAAAGTGAAAAATGTCAACGGATTGTAGAAGAATATTGGGGTTTGATTATGGAATTTACGAACGGCGATATGAGTATGCTGCTGAAATTGATGGAAGTCGGCAATATTGATGCCGCTACAAATGCTTGGGAAGAAAGACAAAAAATTGTAAACGACTATTTAGAACCAGCTTTGCAAGTCTACTTTTCAAAACTCGGAGTAAATCCGTTCGGGGAGGTGGAATGATGAATAGTGCAATACAAGTTCGTGGATTAAAGAAAAGCTATGGCAGTCATATTGTTTTCAATGGGCTTGATTTTCAAATTGAAAAAGGAGAAATTTATGCTCTGCTCGGTGTAAATGGAGCAGGAAAAACGACATCTCTTGAATGTATTGAGGGTTTGAGAAAATATGACAGTGGTACAATACTTGTAAACGGAAAAATGGGTATTCAGTTGCAATCATCATCTTTGCCTGCTCATATCAAACCGATGGAGGCTATAAAACTATTTGCAAAATGGAATAGGGCAAAGATTGATTACACTATGCTTAATGCTCTCGGTATTAAAGAAATTGAAAAGAAACCGTATATCCAATTATCCACAGGGCAAAAAAGGCGGTTACATCTAGCTCTTGCGCTTATCGGCAATCCAGATATTATTTTTCTCGATGAACCGACTGCAGGGCTTGATGTCGAGGGCAGACTTTCGCTTCACGAGCAAATCCGAAAGCTCAAATCAAGCGGAAAAACAATTGTTTTGGCAAGTCACGATATGGCGGAAGTAGAAACCTTATGCGACCGTATTGCTATTTTGAATAACGGAAATATTGTCTTTTGTGGCACAGCTTCAGAATTGACAGACAAGGTTGGGAAAAAATATTTTATCCATATCAAAACGCGGCAAGGGAACAGCACTTTTGAAACGGACAATATTGAAGATACTTTGATTTCTTTGCTTGGTGATTTGAAACAAAAGGAAATTCATGTATTAGATATTAAAGTTGACCGTGGTACGCTAGAACAGCATTTTATGGAAATGACAAGGAGGGAAACAGAATGAACGGTTTTTTTTATGGTGTAGCATTACAGTGGAAATTGGATATACGAAGTAAATCCCTGTTAGTTACCTGCTATATCATTCCACTTATTTTCTTTCTTCTTATGGGTGGTATTTTTACTTCTGTTATGCCTGAAATGAGAAGTACACTTATACAATCTATGATTGTGGTGAGTGTTTCAATGGGAGCATTTATAGGATTGCCGCCATCGTTAATTGAAACTTACGGAAGTGACATAAAAAAAGTTTATAAAGCAAACGGAGTACCTATCTATTTAGGTCTTGTTACAATGTTTCTTTCCGCATTTGTCCATTTGATGATTGCCTGTATTGTGATAGTGCTATTTGCTCCCGTACTATTTGAAGCAGCTTTGCCAACACAACTTCCGATTTTCTTTCTTGCACTTGCCATATACATTATTGTGTCGTTAAGCATTGGAAGCATTTTAGGACTGATTATAAAAAATCAGGCGAAACTAACGATGATAGCACAATTAGTGTTTTTACCCTCGATTATGCTTTCGGGAATTATGTTCCCCATTGATTTTCTGCCTAATTTTTTGAAAACGATAGGTCGTATTTTCCCAGCTTCTTGGGGAT
>OFGK01001201.1_pt1 | contig 15129 bp, 13 predicted proteins | sample 1521771 | NCBI WGS metagenome assembly OFGK01 (sample SAMEA3504088, study PRJEB24116) | mouse gut metagenome | biome: mouse gut; feature: mouse-associated habitat; material: faeces | place: Denmark | collected 2011 | reverse complement strand
TACCACTCATACGGAGTATTGTTGAAGTCTATTCCCCATTCATATACCTCTAAAGGTCCAAAAGACACTTTTTTTATTATAACAATATCCCCATTTTTATTAGGAACTAAATCAGGTTTTGTATAACACCAATGTTCAATAAAAACTGATTTGTTTTTCATTGTATTCACCCCTAAAATCTGATTTGTTGAATTGTTTTATATCATAATCTTACCACAATCTCACACATAATTGTATTTATTTTGATTAAGAAGTCTTTTATAGTTTATATTTTTCCTTCTATTCTCCAAAATTGGCAATTACCAATATCTATTCTTACAAAATTTTTGTCGCAATCCATTTGCCTAGCACCATATACTATATATTTTTTCCCTCTATAAGCTGTACCCATTTGGTCTGTATCATAAATGATAAAATATGTGTCTGCCTGCCATCTATTAGATACGACTATACCTATTTCTAATTGAAGAAATTCATTTTCCGTCATATATGTTACCTCCATCAACCGAGATTTATCATTTTTTTTTATTATACCACAATTCCGAAAGCGTAGAAATAGCGAGTTTTCTGGGCAGATTTCCTACCTTATGGATATGGTCAAAAAGTATAGACTTGAGATAATTCATCAATGGACAAGCATCTTGAAAACCGAATGACCATCTGAAAAGGAATAGAAATGGCAAATACTATTATATTTCTCAACCTCGCCTATATCACCAAACTAGCGAAAGAAAACAACTATTCCAAAAGAAACCCCTTGGAAGACGTTGGCACTTAATGAGCAGTTCCGCAAGGAGCGAGGCTGCGAATTTAGTGTCCGCTACGTCTGGAACGGAGCGAGAGCGCGGTTTCGTTGGAATAGTTATTTTCTGGAGCGACCCTTTCTATGATACTTATTTTTTTAAATACAAATCGCGCAAATCCCGATTTCTACAAGAATTGTATTTGATAGAAGTTTACACTTTGAGAATTGCAAAATTACAATCGTTCTGATATAATAAACGAAATAAAAAGTGCAGTCTATGTATTTACTGGGGATAGTTAGGAATTATGGTTCGCAATCAGAAAGAAACGAGGTGATAGTTTTGATACGAATTGCAATTTGTGATGATGAAAGCAAAACCGTCAAAAGCAACACGCAAGTCGCAGAACTATGTTTAAGTCGGCTGAGTATAGTGGGAGAAATTGAAACCTATACACAAAGCTACAATCTCTTATATGACATTACAGAGGACAGTTTTTATTATGATTTGATTTTGCTGGATATAGAAATGCCCGGTCATACGGGTATGGAGCTTGCGGCAAAAATCAAACCATTTCTTCCCAATGTAAAAATCATTTTTATTACTTCTCACATTGAATATGCCATTGACGCATTTGAACTTTCCATTTTCCGCTATGTCCCCAAAAATGATGTTGAAAGCCGTTTGCCAGCAGCCATCACAGACGCATTGAAATTGTTATCTTTGGAAGATGGTAAGGTCTACACAATTCAAACAAATAGCAGATTGCAAAAGATACCATACAAAGATATTTTTTATATTGAAAGAGATGGAAAAAATGCAAGTATTACAACAGTCGGTGGTGTATCAAAGGTACGAAGAACATTACAACAGATTTTTGATGAACTGACTTCAGACGAGTTTATTTTTATTGATCGTGGCTGCATTGTCAATGTAATACACATCATGCAAGTCAAAGACAGCATGGCTATTTTGAAGAATGGTACATCCCTTCCTATTAGTCGTTCCCATTTACAGAAAGTGAAAGAACAGATCAATAGCTACTGGGGGATGCATATATGATAGATGTACTGGTTCTCATTTCAAGCATTTTGGCGGGCAGTTTACGGGTGGCATTATGTTTATTCTTGATTTATCGATTACTGAACACAGAACACCCTACAATGAAAACATTTCTTATAGGGTTGATTGGAATTGCGGTTATTCTATTAGGTGTCCATCTGCTGAATGGTACTGATTTTTACCGTATGGTTTTTGAAGCTCTTTGGATTGCGGGCAGCGCTGCCTATCTACTAAAGGCAAATATCAGAATGTGCCTGTTTGTTGGTATCTTTTATGAGATCGCAACGGCTTTTTGGAATTTCCTTACTTCTGCTAGTTTTGGTATTCTCTTTCAATCAAATGCCTTTTTGGATAACAGAACACTCTTCGGGCAGGCGGCTGAATGGTTTGTGAATGGCTTGCTTGTAGTATTGATGATTTATATTGCAAAGCGCTCTGATATGAACAGACAAGAGGCGTTCCGGCTATCTTCCGTGATTGCGCTAGTCGGTTTTATAGCTGTGGTGACTTTAAACGAGCAAGATACACTTGAAATTCCAGATGATACCATCTATATGTGGTTGGTTTTATCTGTGGTTTTGATGATGTCAGTTTTGATGTTAAATATCAGCCGACAATATGAGGTCGAAAAAGAGCTGGCGACACTTAAATCTGAACAGGTCGAACTTTTGGAGCGAGATTACACTACATTGAACAACGCTTATGCAATTAATGCAAAACTGTTTCATGATTTTCATAATCACATCGGAATACTACGGCAATTTCTATCCCATGAAAAGTATCAGGAAGCTGTCCAGTATTTAGACGAGCTGCAGACTCCTATCCAAGAAATCACCAACACGGTTTGGACGGGAGATGAAACGGTTGACTACTTGATTAACAGCAAATTCGCTGTGGCTGCTGAAAAGCAAATACAGTTTGAAGTGCAGGTGGAATTTCCACGTCATACAAATATTCGTAATGCCGATCTATGTGCCATTTTAGGAAATCTTTTAGATAATGCTATGGAAGCCACAGGAAAGGTAGTTTCGCCAAAGCAGCGCGCGATTTTCCTTACTATTCGCCGTATCAATCAGATGTTGGTTATTAAGGTCGAAAATAGCTATGCAGAGATAGCCAAACGAGAGAACGGTCAATTGCAAACAACCAAGACAGAGGCAGGGCTGCATGGCTGGGGATTGAAAAGTGCCCAAACCGCCGCCGAAAAATATGACGGCACGATACGGACAACTTATGAGGGAGATCGCTTCCGGGCGGTTGTTACCTTGTCTTACCATGGTGTGCCGATGGAATAATCTTCACAGGTCGTAGAGGGTAAAACCACTGCGACCTTTTTCGTGGTCAAAAACCTACCGTTTGCAGACACTTTTGCAGACCGCTTTATTTTCAGCTATAATATAGACACAACAAGCAAACAACACTTTTTAGTAGGAGGAATTTATTATGCGTCATATTTATATTCGTGGTATTTTGGCTCTGATCTGGCTGGTGGCTGCTATCATTAGTGCAACTTCTAAGAACTTTGAAATGATGGTTTTGTATATTGCCATTTGTGGTGTGTTCTTGTATTCCACTTATGCTATGTGGAAGAAAGAAAAGAACAAGGGGGAAAAATAAGATGAACCAACAATTACTCTCTGTCAAAAATCTTCGAGCATGGTATCATCTCGAAAATCCTGTTTTATCCGATTTTTCTATTGACCTGAATACTCATGAGGTCGTCGGACTGATTGGGCTGAACGGAGCTGGGAAAACGACCTTTCTTAAAATCCTTTCTGGTCTGCTGGATAGCTTTCAGACCGATGGTTTTTGGGTGAATGGCTGTTCCACAACATTTCGCAGCCGTGACTTCAAGCTGTGCCGTTACACCATTTTTGCTGAAGACAATTCCTTTCAATATTTCACTTTTTGGGAATACTTGTCCTATGTCTGCTCAGCTTATGGGGAAAAAGAGCCAGACGTTTCCGATCTCATTCGTGGTTTCCACTTTGAGGATTACACAGATACCCTTTTGAAAGATCTGTCAACCGGCAATAAGAAAAAAGCATTTTTGATTACTGCCTTTGCCTTAAAGCCAAAGCTGCTTCTGCTAGATGAACCTGTCAATGGTCTTGACTTTACTAGCACAGAATTTTTATATCAAATGATTGCCGGTTACAAAGAATATGGAACTATCCTTTTTTCCTCGCACACTTTGGAAAGTATTACCTTAACCTCTGATCGGGTGCTTGTATTAGAGAACGGTAAAATTCGGGAAAGTTTTGATTGTGAGGAAATTGACACTACAAAAATTCGGGAGGCGTTGCATGATAATGGACATTTATAGCGCATTTGCAAAAAAACTATTCGGAGTGAAATATGAGCGTGTCAGCAAAACGCTTATAATCTGTTTCATCGTATTTTGGGGCTTGCACATTGCTGATTTACAAATCAAAATCGCTCCATTTATCTTGTACTTGATGACAGCAACCTTTACCGGTGGCGTTATGTGGCAAGCCCTTTCCTCGACGGATAATGCCGAGTATCTCTCCAATATGCTCATGCTACCTTTTGACGGAGTTGCTTTTACCTTTTCCTATGTGGGAGCGTTAGGGAGCTACACATTGGTTACGAAAACCGCTATGCTCTGGGCTGTGGTATTCGCTGTATCTTCATGGAGTGCTGCGCAGATTTTATGCAGCCTGTTATGTGCAGTCAATTCTATTTTACTGACAAGTGTAATCTATTCCATGAAAAAGTGGCGCATTATAAGCATTGCATGGGGCATTGGAATAATTGTGGCAACTATCCTATTGCGTGATGAAATAGTAATTTTGGGGCTGTTGGTCGCAAATGTGTTTTTGTCCGCAAGCTATCTGAAATTCTCCGATGGATATTGCTTTTATAGACCGGCGGCTTCGGTAAAGCAGATTAAAAGCAATCGTCATGCGTCTGTATGGAGATACTTTTTCCGCTACCTGATGACGCACAAAAACTATCTTGTAAACTCGGCAGCTATGTGTGGTATTGCGTGTGTACTGCCTTTTATCTTTCGGAAAATGGAAAGCAATTTTGTCCTGCCGATAGGATTTGCTATCCTCTCCCTGAATACACCCCTTTGCATTTTGCTTTCTTGCGATCCAGCTTTAGAACAAGCTACTCGTTTCCTGCCAGAACAGAAAAAGCGTTTTTATATACCATACTGTATTTTCATCTTTGGCTTTAACCTCTGCATTGATATTGTTTTCCTGTGCAGTTGGCGAATCCAAATTGGCGAGATTACTCTCTATACCGTCTTAATGGCATTGTTCTTTGCACTACAAAGTGCGATTGGTTCTGTACTTTTAGAGTGGCTTCAACCTATCCGAAACTGGAAAATTGAAAGTGACCTTTGGCATCATCCGAGAAAATATGTTGTACCACTCATTATGCTGTTGATTGGCGGTGTGCTAAGTACTGTGTCGTGGCTTCTATATGTATTGCTGATCGGATTAGTGCTTGAATGTGTTATTCTCATTTTTTCAGAAACTTACTCAACAGTTAACAAATCTAGTCAACACTCAAGATGAATGGCGTATATTGCTCCACCGTTGATAGACTTGACTAGATTTGCTAATGGGGGAGAATGTAACCATAAATCAACGCAATAGATAGAAACGAAGGCTTTTCTATATACCTGCTGTCGAAACCCGTCCTATACTTGTGGCTCTATGCCATACAATTACAGCTCTGTTGAGAGCATAATGCCATTTGTTGTCAACAGCCCGTTTCACGGTCTGCGCATAGTTTCTTGTAAATTGACCTAATTTTCTATTTAAAAAACTCAGTATTCTCTGGATATTCCATATAATCCAGCCATTTCCTTGGAACTCTGTTTTCATAAAGGGAAACGATACCTCCCACTATCGCACAAATAGTATCTCTATCTCCTAATGCAGAAACAGCCTTCCACAATGCCTCTTCTAAGGATTCATAATAATATGCCACACACCAAAGGCAAAAAGGAACAGTATCTTGTGCTGTCAGTTTCATTCCATTCCCAAGTACGGAAATTACAAAGTCTATTTTACTCTCTCTTTTTATGGAAGCAGCAGATAGAATTTTATATTTCGTATCACTTTCTGGCATCACTTGTGCAATATCATATAAAAAATCCTTTCCATCTTTAAAATATTCCCCTGCTTTTTTATTCCATATTAATGCTGCCGCTACCGCTACCGCTAATGCTCCTACTATTCCTTCTATATGAGAATGTGTGACTTCAGCAGATTTTCTAGCTTCATACATAACTTTGTCCAAATCATCTGCAAAATAAGCCCCTATAGGAGCAGCTCGCATCGCCGCCCCATTTCCCATAGATCCCATTCCGTCAAATACCTTTGGCGCTACTTCTCTCCAATCTGATCCTTCTCCAATTTCCCTTAAAATAGAATGTGCCGTTCCGCCATATCCTCTATGCCAATCTAATAAATAATTTTTTGCAAAAATCTCTGCTAATTTATCTTGATTTATTTCTCCATATTTTTCTAATATGCGATAAATCCCTATCCCCATTACTGTATCATCTGTGAAATGCCATGATTCTTCTAAAATTTTCCTTTCTCTTATCCTTTGACAAGCCACTTCATCTTCCATAAAGAAAGTTTGTCCAAAACAATCTCCTAATGCAATACCCTCTAAAGCTCGTTTTGCATATTTTATTCTATCTTCTATTTTCATTCAATTTATCCTCTGCCTTTATTCCAACTCACAATTTTTCTTTCTTTTTTCTATTCTTTTCTTTTAAATACTTGATATATTCCTTTCTAATTTCTTTTATTTCTTTATGCAGTTCTTTTTTATTGATACCTTCTTTTCTCTCATTTACAATCTCTTTCATAGAATTTTTTTCTGAAATATCAAGTAAAATCTTTTCTACTAATTCGTCTTTATCGTTTGAGATTCTTTGAAGCATAAATTCTGTATAAACATATTCCAAATTCATTCCCCGTTCTTTTAATTTATTTTCCAAGGTATAAATCGCTTTTATCTCTCTCTTTCCGCCAGAACAGATTGCAAAATAATAAGATTCCTTATCTGCTACTAAATGTTTTGCTATGTATTCTATCCCTTCTGGAAGTTTTCCATTATAGCTGGAAAATAAAAATCCAATACACTTATATTCAGAATAAATAATCTTTTCTGTGCAAAAAGAACTCGGTTGAAATTCTATCATATCATTATGTTTTTTTATTAATTCCACCCATTCTAAACACCCTGTATTTTCTTTCTCATAATAGATAATACTTTTTTTCATACAAACTCCTCCTCTTTTTTATCAGTAATAAAAATGATAAACCAAGTAAAGTTTCATCATTTTATTTTATATTTTTAAATAAAAAGACAAACTTCATATATCAAACTTTATTCTTGTTCTAATATTTTTATACTATAAACAGTAAAACTTTTTTCTATGATTGTCAATTTTCTCTATAAACCTTTATCTTATTTTTATAAATAGATTATAAACTTTAGATCTTTATTAGAAATCTCTTTTTTCCTTTTTCATCTCTCTTATTCTTATTTTTTGTTCTTCTTTTACACGATTAGATTCTAATATTTTCTGTAATGCCTTTTGAAAAATTTGTCTGTCTAATTTTCCTTTTTCTAAAAATTTTATTGTTCTTTCTGGATATTGAGCATAGCAAACAGATAGCACCCATGCCGCCGCCATTTTCGCATAATATGCTTCACTTTTTATATTTTCTAATAACTCAAAAACTTCTTCTAAATAATTTTCTTCTATGAAATAATTTAAAATCATCACGAATCCAAACCGAGCAGAAAATTCCTCTTCTTTTTCTGCATATTTTTTTATAAATTCCCACATTCTTTCTGAATACTTTTTTGTTATTTTTAAACTGCTGCAAAAGCTATCGCATATTGACCAATTTGTTATTTTGGGCACAAATTGGTCAATATATCTTATCCATTCTTCAAACTCTATTTTTAAATTTCCTATTATCATTCCCTTTAACATCACCTGTTCAAAATAAATTTCTTCTTCCTCCTCTAAAAAAACTTTCCATTCTCCTTTTGAGATTTCTTTTGCCAATTTTCTTAATTCTGGCAATCTCACCCCTAATATATTTTCTGTCCCCGGCAAAAGTTTTTTCATAAATGTTTGATAGGTTTTATCTGTATGGCTAAAAAGCCAATTCTCTAATTCTTTCTCTTGAATTTTTCGTTTTTCCATATCATTATCCTTCCTTTGCTTTTTCTTTATAAAAACTATTCTTAATATATTCTTTTAAAATATGTCGATTAATCTCATACTATTAATCTTATAATATCCTTATGGTAATACTTTGACAACAGAAAATTAATAAATTCAAATAAATTTTGATAATTAAGACATGGAGATTTCGCAGCTTATTAGAATGTTGTTTTGACATATAAAAAATTGGCAGCTTGAAATTTATTATTTCAAAACTGCCGTTTTATTATTATATCTTAGTCAAATCGGATATTCGCAATCCGCTTCGCTACTTGCTCATAACCTCATAGCTGCTATCGCAGCTTTTCCGTGGGAGTCTGCACTCCCACGGAAACAAGGAAGTCCCAACCCACCGCTTTCGCCTTGGCGGCTTAGAAGCGGGGGACTTCCTTGATGAGGTTAAAATATAGTAGTATTCTCCTGCTATTACAATATTTTTTTCTTTTACATTATAGAAATAGAAATTTGGAACATTTATTTAAAAATACTTAAGAAACATTGATACATTCAATAGAAATACTTCCTTTCACATTCCTCAAAGTTTCGTTTATTGCACGAAGAAATAGTTTATATGTTCCGGGCTTTACAGGTGATCCGAAAGTGAAATCAGCGATACATTTCTGTATTCCATCTATTGGATGCTTGCGATAGTTACATACAGAATAATACGTTGTATCTGGAAATTGGTCTTCCGCCTTGGTATCTTCAGCTTTAACAAAACCAACCTCCATTCCGCTTCCCGTTTCTGCAAGAACATCATACCAAATCTTGTCCCCATCACAAAGAGTATATTCTCCCAACCAAATGACCTCCCCACTCTCTATGGTTTCAAAATGAATAGGAATAACTTCTAGCTCACTGTCTTCCAGTTCATCATCTGGATCATACATACTACCCAAAAGCTCTTCCACTTCCTCCTCTGTCATATAGTTCACACTTTTGATTTCACCCACCTCATTTCGAGTGATTTTGATGTTGACTATACCTTGAGGGTTGATATCCAATGTATAGAATGAACTATCCTTCCTGATATCCAAAAAAATATGGACGAGTTGACCTTTATAATAATATGCCTTTCCCTCATTGGTAACACCATATGATTGATATTCTTCTAATTGCTGTGCTTCTAGTTGTTTTTCCAAATCATCTAATTCATCATCTCTATCCAACTTTTTAAATAATATAGACTGAAAATTTATCTGTCTATCCTCTAATGCCCTATCTAACCATATTTCTAATGCCTCTTCACTCATGCGGTCAGTCAGAACAGAAAAAAAGGAGATTGACCGTTCGGTATAGGTCTTTTCTGCAAACAGTTGAATCAAGGAGCTATCTTCTTTCAGTTGATTGACGCTAATAGAGAAAAACGCAATTTTTTCGTCCTCATAAATCCTATTTAGCCATGTACTCTGTGCCTCTTCGTCCAATCGGGAAAATGCGATTTGAAATAACGGCAGACTACCATCTTCATAATATCGCTCTATTTGAATAAAGGATATATCCTCTTCTCTTTTTTCATCTATTACAGAGAGTTTGTTTTCTTCAATAGAGCTCGCATATGTTGTCGCTTCAACTGGATAAACACCAATAAAAAAGGTTATAAAAATGATACACACTGTCAACGCACTTGTTAATATAATAACTTTTCTGGATTTTTTCTTGAAACTCATAATCGCACCTATCCTTTCTTTCAATAATTGTTTATTTTCGCTTAAAGTAACCACACCGAAAGTTTCCTTGTATTTTCCGACCGCTGCCATAGCATCAAGTAAAGTTTTTCCATAGTCCTGTACATGGTTATCCCCTATTTTTACAAGAACTGCTTCATCACAAGAAAATTCACACTCTTTTGTAATTTCTCGGCTCATAAGATATACAAGAGGATTGAACCAATGCAGACAGACCGTAATTTGTACTAACCATTTATAAAACATATCCCCTCTCTTATAATGCGTCAGTTCATGCAATACAATATGACGAAAGTCTTTTTCAGAAATATCTGAACTCGGTAATACAATACATGGATGGAAAAATCCGATTAACAATGGTGAAGAAATCAGAGGATTAATACAAAGCTCTACCTGTCTTTTAATTCCTGCCTGTTCTTCGATAACGGAAAGTTGATCTAAAATTTCAATGTCAGAAACAGGCGTCAATCCAGCATTTACATATCGTATAAAACTTTGATAAATTGTCACTTTTCGTATCAGCATACCTAACATTACCATCAGCCAAATCAGCCAGATATGATTTATCAGTAATGACACAATATCCTGAAATGGCTGATCCGGAGTCAAAATTTCTGATGAATCTGATGAATTATCCATTTTCTGATTATTCTGTTCTAAATTGACATCAAGACCACCAACACCATCTGAAATCTTATCCGATTTTTTCTGTTTTACGAAAGAAATATCCTGAATTATCACCTGATCCATTGTCTGATAAATTTTCCCCATCAAATTTACCTCTGCCCCAAAAGGAAGTAATAGCCGCATAATAATAATGAGCCAAATATAATACTGCCATTGTCTGCTGATTTTATCTTTCAAAAATCGTTTCTCCAAAAATAACATTAGAATGAGCAGAGTACCAGAAAAAGACATGGACAAGAATATTTTCAAAACTGTATTCATTATTTTTCTTACCCTTTCTCCAACATTTTTTTCAATTCCTCGTATTCCTCGTCTGTCAGCAAATCTCCTGAAATCAGATTAGAAACAAGCCCTTTTACATTTCCTTCATAAATTTTATTCAGAAAATTTCTAGTTTGAGTTGTCTGGTATTCCATTTCTGAAACAAGAGGCGTATATTCATTGCAGCGTCCAATTTTCTTTGCCTTTAGAAACCCCTTATTCACAAGACGATTTAAAAGCGTAATGAGTGTATTTTTTTGCCATGGTTTCCCTCTTGTTGCTAATTCATCAATTAAATAGGCAAAAAATGTAGGTTTCTCTCCATTTGCCCAGACTACTTTCATAATTTCCAACTCAGCGTCTGATATTTTTTGTATCATATTAGCTTCCTCCTCATTATATGACATATTGTTGTTCTTTAACAATAACATCATGTCATACTTCTGTCAAGAGGAACTTTTTAAGAGTGAGAAAAAACATTACAGTTCAGTTTATTTAAGCATCAAAGATTCGCTCCGGCAAGGAAGTATTCCATCAAAGCCGCGCTCTCGCTCCGTTCCAGACGTAATGGTACTAAATTCGCAACCCTTATCAGGGCTGCTCATTAATACCAACGTCTTCCAAGGGGCTTCTTATGGAATATTTCCTTGCCGGAGCGTCCCAAATAATAACATAAAAAAGCAACCTGCAACATTATCAAAATAATTTGACAATATCACCTGTCGCTTTTTCCACTAACTAATAAACTTTATCTCTTTCCTATACTCCTTTCATCTTCTCTATAAATTTTCTCTTCTCATCATTCTGATTCACAATCACATTTAATTTATCTATATCCTTTTGTGGTATCCATGCCTTATTATTATTATAATAATGATTTACTACCTTCCAAAATTTCTCTGGGTAAGAAAACAATATAAGCAAAATATCATATTCTTCTTCTAATATTCTTTTCTCTTTCTGATATTCTTCTAACATAGCCATTCCTAATTTATTATCCCAATTATGCTTTTCTAAAATCTTTCTCATAAATAAATATAAATCTGTAATCTGCAGATTTACACACATTTTATCAAAATTGATAATTGCTATACGTCTTCCATATACTAAAACATTGTGTTGATTATAATTCCCATGACAGACAGTACAAATATCCAACGCCTTATTTCTTAATTCGGTATAAGCAGACTGATGTAGCATTTTTAGTGCTTCTTCTCCTTGCTGATAAAACTGTTCAAAATTATGTAATACTTGCAATTCAAACTCTGATTTTTTATGTTTATTTCTCATAAAACTTCTAGCCCGCTTTAATTCCCGATGATGTTTTTCTATTTCTCTTTCTAAAGAAATTCCTTGAAATGACTGTAATCCTTCTTTTAATCTTTCTGGTATAACTTCTAAAATCTTATGAAGTTTGGCTAATGTTCTCACTGCTGCTAATATTTCTGTCATACTCCTTACATCACATTCCCTCGCTTCAAACCAATTTTTCACAACATATTTTGTCCCATCACCATCAATAGAAAGCACTCTATCAAAGGAATTTCTCATATAATTGTCCACCAATCCACCAGAATCTTTTATCAGATTTAATATTTCATCTTCCATTGATAATCTTTCTAAAGTTCCTGTATATTCTTTTAGTAACTTCAACCCACAATTTGTTTCGCAAAGAACAGCACCTCTTCCTCTGCCAGTGCGAAGCACTTGAAAATCATATTGTTCCAATACGCTTGTATTTCTATCACCCACAGCTGCTCCTCCTAGATTTTAATTAGACCTCCTAAAATATATGGTCTAGTTTCTTTCTTTTCTATCTTATGAAAAGCCTTCTAAGAGTATGCAAAATTAAAAATGTTTTGATATAAAATATTTATCTTTCACATCACCTTCTCTAATTCTATCCCTCTTTTTAATAAATATTCTTTTGTATTTCGTTTCGGTTCTTCCAACACCTCATTTAACAGTTGATTTAAAATCTGCCCCATCAATTCCCCCGGCTTTATCCCATTTGCAATCAGATCTTTTCCTGTAACAGCCAAACTTTTTATCGTTAAGCAATCCCCTCTATCATAAATTTGTTGATAGATTTCTAGCACCCTATCTATTTCCTCCATTCCTTTTCCCTCAAAAACACAATTCGCCCTTTTTAATTCTAACAACAGCGGAAAAATTTCCTCCCCTATCCATGCAATTCCCTTTCTCACAGACTTTTCTTCCGCCACATAGTCATAATCCCATGCCCCTACCAATTTAGAAACAAATTTCACAGTATAATTATCAAACTTTAATCCCTTTAAAATCTCTTCTGCCTCTTCCTGTTTTCCTGATTTATTTCTTAAAAGCAACAAAAATGCACTCCATCTCAAAACAGAATTTTTTTGTGTTTCTCTCAATAACCCCTTTGTCTTCTCTATAAGTTCCCCTTCCCATCTCAAATAAGAAGGAAAAATCCATTCCCCCAATCCATAGCAAAAAACTTTTTCTATTTTCTCTGGATTATCAGAAACCAATAGTTTCATCAACTCTGTTTGTATCCTCTCTTTACTCACAAAAGATAAATTAGAAGAGAGTTCTTTTATGGCATCTTTCGTTTTTTCCTCAATTTCAAAATTTAATTGTGCTGAGAATCTCACAGCTCTTAACATTCTCAAAGCATCTTCTTCAAAACGCTCTTTCGCGATTCCCACACAACGTATCACTCCTTTTTCCAAATCATCTCTTCCCTTGAAAACATCTACTAACCCCACCTTTTCATTATATGCCATCGCATTAATCGTGAAATCTCTCCGCTTTAAATCCTCCACTAAATTTTCTGTAAATGTAACGGTTTTCGGGTGTCTGTTATCTTCATACTCCCCATCGATTCGATAAGTTGTCACTTCATATCCTATTTTCCCCATCATAACAGTAACTGTTCCATGTAAAATACCAGTATCTACTGTTTTCTTAAATATCTTTTTCACTTCTTCTGGAGAAGCTGATGTAGTGATGTCCCAATCTTTTGGCTTTTTTCCTAATATACTATCCCTCACACATCCTCCCACAGCAAAAGCCTCTTTTCCATTTTCCTGCAGCTTGTGTATAATCCAGACCACATCTGAAGGAAGTTGTATTTTCCAACTTTCCATTATCTACCCTCCATTCTGTATCTACTTTCTATCATTATTTCCAATTTCTTTATTAATCTTCTGTTATATTTTTATTATAATACATTCATCTATAAAACAAAACTGTGTTTACCTTAAAATACTCTATTTATCAGTTTTACATTTGAAATAATTTCCGCGCAGGCAAAGAAGTTTCCAACGAAACCGCGCTTTCGCTCCGTTCCAGACGTAACGGACACTAAATTCGCAATTCCTAACGGAACTGCTCATTAAGTGCCGACGTCTTCCAAGGGGTTTCTTTTGGAATACTTCTTTGCCTGCGCTACTTTATTGGCTGTTCTGCAAATGATTAACACAACAGATTAATTTAATCCTCATTTCTATAATTGATACTTTCTTTTACAAAAATGTGGAATAAATTAGCATCTCCTCTTACCCTCTCATCTGTCCTTTCTGGATGCCACTGTACTCCAATACAAAAGGGATATTCCTTCGCCTCTATCGCTTCTATCACGCCATCTGCTGCAATAGCAACCTGTAAAAACTCCTCTGGAATAATAGAAACTGCTTGATGATGAAAACTGTTCACCCATATTTCTTCTTTCTGATAACATTTCCAAAGTTTCGTTTCTCTTTCTATCCAAATCTTATGCCCTGCTTCTTCACACCAATCTGGAGCTTTTTGGCTATGTCTAATTTTTATGGCTCTTTTCATTCCTGTTTCAATATCCTGTAAAACTTTCCCTCCTGCTGCCACTGCGATAAGCTGAATCCCTCTGCAGATTCCTAATATTGGCATCTTCTTTTTCCATGCTTCCCTAAAAAGCTCTATTTCAAACATATCTCTCTCTGGAACTATTTCATATTCCATAGGAAAGCCATCTAAACACTCCTCCCCGAAATACTTTGGCAGGATATCTGTCCCTCCGCTAAATAAAATTCCATCTAATCTCTCTATCCATTCCTCAACATTCCCTGTTATATTCTGTGCTCCTAAAGGAACAGGAAGCCCCCCTGCCCTAACTACAGCTTCTGCATACTTTTTATTTAAAACAAATAAATTCTCTTTTCTATTTAAACTGGTAGTAATTCCTATTAATGGTTTTTTCATATTATCCTTCACACTTTCCATTTTTTCTACACCCTATGCTCAAAAACCCATTTTTAACCCTATTTCCGCTTTACTACTTTCTTACAATCAACTTAATCAAATAAATCTTTTATTATATACTACTCCTTATTCCATAAAAATAAAATAATATACATATTACCTTTTTCAACATAAGAGTTACCCAAACACCTCATCAAGCTTTATACCTTGATTATACTAACAAACTAGCGGC
>OFGK01001196.1_pt1 | contig 15204 bp, 11 predicted proteins | sample 1521771 | NCBI WGS metagenome assembly OFGK01 (sample SAMEA3504088, study PRJEB24116) | mouse gut metagenome | biome: mouse gut; feature: mouse-associated habitat; material: faeces | place: Denmark | collected 2011 | reverse complement strand
GGACAGACCGGTTCTTCAAGCTGGCCACCCGGATCATCGCCGAGATGGGCGTGCAGATCGTCAAGAGCTACGACTGCGAGAACTTCGAGGAGGTGGCGGCGGCCTGCCCGGTGCCCACGCACTGGGGAATCAGGTTCAGCCAGTCGATGGCCACGTTGTCTGCGGACAGGTGCCGCCCCGGGCACAGCAGCCCCTCCACCTTCTGGGGCAGGATGGCCCGGTAAGGGATCTCCACCGGGCCGCAGTCGTTGATCTGGCAGATGGTGGAGTGCCAAGCGATCACATCGTCGTGCCGCTTGGCAAAGGCAAAGTCGTTGGCACTCATAACGTACTCTCCCTTGAGCCGGTAGGAACAGCGGTAGCCCAGCTGGGGGGCGATATCATACAGGTAGGCGTGCCGGAACGCCACAGGCACGGCCTCCTTTAAGTAGGCCAGAACCTCCCGCATGGTGTCCCGGGTCTCGATCTCGGTGCGGGTCTGGTCGGCGACGGTGGAGCAGTCCAGATTAGGGTGCCAGTTGTTGATCCAGCACATATCGTTCTGGTTGGTGGGCAGGGGCATACAGCGGAAGCCCGCGATCTTGCTCAGCCGCTCCCGCAGGGCGGCCAGGGCCTGGGGGCGGCGGCGTTTCCAGGCCTCGAACTGATCCCAGTCAATGCCCGCGACACGCCACACCAAGGCGGTGGTGGAGGACCGGCACTCCCCGTCCGCCAGGGAGGAATAAGGTGCCCCGGTCTGGCGGAAGATGTCGCCGTCTCCGGTGGCGTCGATGACCACCTTGGCCATGACGGCCTTGCGGCCCTCCTTGGACTCGAACGCCACGCCCTTGATGGTGCTGCCGTCCATGATGGGCCGGGCCCCCCAGGAGTGGTACATCACTCGGATGGAGTCCCTATGCTCCAGCAGCATTTTGTCCATCTCGATCTTGCGCTGGTTGGTCTCGTAGTACACCGCCCGCACCAGGCAGGAGGGCTTGGCCCCCTCGAAGCCGCCCCGGCTCACGCAGTCGTGGATGGACTGCCAGGCGTCAATCAGCACCGGGTCTTGGCTGCCGATGTCCTTCAGGGCGGGGCCGCGCACCGCGCCGGGGATAGGGGCCAGCCGGGTAAACCACTCCTCCTGGAGGCCCCGGACAAAGGACTTGTCATACCAGCTCAGGTTGGGCACCATGATCACATAGCCCCCGGTGACGTCGCCGCCGGAGTAGCCGTACCGCTCCATGAGCACGATATTGTTACAGCCCGCCCGGGCGGCGGCGATGGCGGCGGAGTGGCCCGCCGCCCCGCTGCCTACCACCAGTACGTCGCATTTGTCGTAAACCTCGATGGGCTGGGGGGCTTCTGTATAGGTTTCTTTCATCGTATCGCTCCTTTACGTTAAGGTCAGCAGCTGGGTGTATTCCCGCATATCGGGGAGGGTTTCGATTCTGTCCGCCAGCTCCACGATCTTCTCCCCCACCGACTTGGGCAGTTTGCCGTAGGCATTGAACTGATCCCAGAACTTTTGCAGCAGGAACTCCCGGCTGGGGTAGTCATGCATGGAACCGCCGTAATCCTGAAGGTCCTCGTACACCGCGCCGTCCTTCATCTCCACGATCACCTTCATCATGCTCCTTCCGGCCTCGCGGTCGAACACCTCCATGGTGGAGTGCTCCGCCAGCTCCACCAGGTACGTGTCGGCCTGGATGGCAGGGGTCTGCACCAGCTCCACCTTTACCGCCCCGTGGAGCAGGGCGCAGCAGGCGGCAAACTGGAAGGAGAACAGGGCGTTGGTGTGGTTCCGCCTGGTAAAGGGATTGGAGTAGTAGTTGAAGCGCATACTACTGGAGCGGAACACCCGAACCAGTTTGATATCCGCCGGGTTCAGCGTCCCCCGGTCATCCAGGATCTTCTGCCGCACCCCAGCCCCGCACTTAGCGGCGGCAGTGGTGGGGATACCGCCGGGACCCCGTTTGAAGCTCTCCTCGGTGTACCACACCTGGCCCAGCCCCTCAAACGCTTTCTCGTAGAGGGCGGGCAGGGGCTTGCCGTCCTTCACCTGCATGGTCACCAGCGACCAGTGGCCGAAATAGGGGTCGGCGAACCCCTGCCAGCCGCCGCAGGCCAGCTCACAGGCCATGATGCCCATCTGGGCACTGGCCCCGTTGTGGTATTTGAACTCCTGGCAGTAGTCATAGTAGGAGTTGCCGGGGTCGGTGGCGTTGGTGGCCGCATAGGTGAGTGCCACCTTGGTTTTGGCCGCGTCCAGCTTGTAGTACCGGGAGGCCAGGGCCGCCGCCGCGCTGGACACCATGAGCATATCGGTGGGCCAGCGCATGGGCAGGGTGTAGAGGATGCGGGCGGTGAGATCCTCCGCGGCGATGTTGTTGGCGATAAACTCCCTGCCGCTGGTGGGATACACATCCGCCAGGGTCAGCCCCATGGGGATGAGAGTCTCGCCGCAGTGGGAGGCGATCCGATCCCCCAGCACGTGGAAGAACATATTGCCAAAGTCGTTGGCCCGGGCGGTGATGCTGTTGAGCATGACGGCACTGGGCATGGGCAGCCTCCCCTTCCGGGCAAACAGGGGGGCCTCCTCAATGCCGCCCCAGCGGCGCAGGAGATCGGCCAGGAACTGATCCTCGGGCACAATCGCGCCGCCGAAGATGCAGCCCGTCATGTCCAGCAGGCGATCCTTGAAAATACGTACGTTGTCTTCACTGAGCTGGTCGTAGGTGGTGTTGACCACATTTTCACACAGGAGGTCAATCCCCTTCGGCGGGGCATAGGGTCCCTCCAGCTGGTTGGTGCAGGCCGCGTCGATGCCTACGGGGGGTGCGTATTCCGGCATGGGAACCATCCTTTCTTCTTTTGTTGGTCACAGGGACAGGCAGCTCATCAGCTCCTCCAAAGAGGGCTGGTCCTCCAGGTGGAGGATTAGGCCGATGGCCCGCTCGATCTTGTCATCGGGGAGCACGATGGCGGCACAGGTTCGGAACTGGGCCTTCTGCTCCTCCTCCGTGAGGCGGTAGCCGTCCACGTTGCTGCCCCAGGAGAAGTCGGTCTCCTCCACAAAGGTCTGGCCCCGGGCGGTGATCTCCACCCGGGCGTACCAGGTGTTCATGTCTTTTTTCCGCTTCTCGGAGTACTCCGGGGCCACGTGCATGGTGACCTTGCGCATAAACGCCTGAACGGCGGGGTCGGTGAGGGCGGCTGAATACCGGACGGTCATCGGGAGTGTAGCGAAAAGTCACGTCTTTCAGTTCCAGTTCCGGGGTAGAGGCGAGGAATATGCTGTCACCATCCGCTTCTGCCGGCAGTCTTTCCAATTCCAATAGCCGGTCTATGGCGGTAAGGGCATTGACTACGGAAGGTATCAGGCGTGAGAGGTCGAACACGGGACGCTGGACTTTTCCTACCAATTGCAAAAAGGCGGTCATCGTTCCGAAGGTGATACAGCCTGCGCTGAGGTGAACGGCTCCCCAAAGAAAAGCCGTGAGGTATCCGCCGGAAAAGGCAAGGGCCACTAACATGTGGGCAGAAAGCGAGAAACGGGTACGTCCCATGACTTGGCTGTGGAGCATGTCTTGCAAGTCATCGAGTTTGTCCAGATGCCGTTCGCCTTGTTCCAATGTTTTAATCACTATGCGATGTTGCAGGCTCTCTTGTATGACGGACTGGATGCGACCGTCACTGTTCCGAATATCATGTGTATAGCGTTTCATTCGTCGCATATAGAAACGGCTGCCTGATAGAAAGACGGGCAGGATGGCAACAATCAGCCATGGCAGTGAAGGGTCTAAAAAGTAGAAGAATAGAAAGGCTGCCAGCAGTTGTATACTCGTGACGATGAATGCCGGGACAGAAGAGGTGAGCAATGTGACGATGGCGGTGGTGTCTTGTTCTACCCGGTTCACTACGTCTCCGGTATGGAAACGCTCCAATTCGTTCCAGCGGCTTTGCAGTAAGCGCGAGAAGAGGCGGTGGCGAAGGGCGTTGCCCGTCTCTATCTGCATACGGGTACTTATCCAAGTGTCAGCAGCTCCGCACAGTAATTGGGCAGTCAGCAGGACAACGGTGAGAACGGCGATATGCGTCAGGTTGTCGTCTGTTATTCCGGTAGCGGTGTCTATCACCCGTTTGGTTGCATAGATAAAGGCTAGGGCAAAGGCCACGCCCAGAATGCCGGTGAGGCAACTTAGCAGGATACGTCCGCGTTGTTCGGCAGATACCTCTCGAATATACCTAAGTTTTTCACGTCTGTCCTTTTTCACTTTTTTGTCCTTCTGTTGCTTTTTCATTCCTTTTATTTTCCGGGTTCTTTTATTTCTTTGTCCTTGCTTTCTTGTCTTTTACTCCTTTTGATCGGTTTATTTGTATAGCTATCGTTCCCCCTATCAGAGTCACGGGATACCAGAGTGCTTCGTACGGTGCAAATTGACGCAGTTCGTTGCAGCGTCGGGTGGCGCGGCAGAAGGTGTACCACTTTCCTGCCCAATATCCTTTGGGGCGTGGCTTGATGCGGTTATCATGTTGCCCGAAGTTACCGGTAGACAGGATGTCTTCCAATAATTGTTCTCCTATCTGCTTGGTGCCTTCCAAGGGGAAAGGAAGCCGGTTGGCGGGCAATCCCAGTCGGGTGACGGCAATGTAGCCGAATGCTTGTGCGGCATGCAATAGTCCGAGGTCCTGCAACTGGCGAAGCAGGGTGGTGGCATCTATTTCTTTGTGGCGATTGGCAAGCAGACAAGTCCAGTCGCATAGCTGGCGCAGGCCGATTCCGCTGTTCAGGAAATGTACAAAGGCATGCAGGAAGATATAAAGTGCATTGAAGGTGGCCGGAGGTATGGCGATACTGACGGCCTTCGAGTCCTCTTTCCCGGTTTCGGAGAATAGGGCATAGTCTGTTTCCTGCGGGTACCATTTTCTGATAATCTGCTGAAAGTACCGGTTGGCAAGCGGACTGTTCAGCCGGAGGATGATGCGGTGGTTCTCGATGTGTACTCCTTTCAAACTGTAGCTAGCATGCTTGTCGGACGCTTCTCCCTCGACTATGGCGCCTTGTTGCAGCAGGAGGCGGTTGGCTATGGGTTGCCCTTGTTTTCCTAAATAGATGTCGATGTCTCCGCATTGCCGGTGCAAGGGAGTGCGGTAGTTGGTGCCGATGCCTTGCCCTTTCAGCAGTACGGGATGCAGCCCGGCTTCCCGGTAAAGGGTATTGAGTTCGGGCAGAAGCTGGTTGAGGCGTTTGTTGGCTTGTTCTATCTGTGCAGTCCGGGCAGCCCATTTCAGATAGAGGACGCGTGGAGGGCGCAGTTCGGCCGGCAGACTGCTTATGCCGTCAAAAGTCAGTGCAAGCAGGGCTTGTGAGTTTGCCATGCGGTACACGGTTTCCCAGTCGTCCGGCGAGACCGACCGGAAGAGTTGTCGGTCTGCCGGAGTGCCCCACAGGCCGGAGCGTACCAATGAAAAGAAAGCGTGTTGCATATCCGTCCTTATTCTATGATTCCTTCGCGGTCAAGGGAGTCGATAAACTTCTGCGCATCGCGACGGGCCGATTCGTTATCTACATCATAGCGGCTGGTCAGGGCTTCTGTCACGCTGTCTGTATCGAACTCTTTGTTTTCTATCTCTTGCCAAAGCATGGCGGAAGTTTGGTTCAGGCTGATGACTTTGCTGAAGTCCACGTTCGACGAGCCGTCTTGCATGATGATGTAGTCATCGCCTATCCGGTGCAGGATAAATCCTTGTTTGATTTTCATGGTTATTTTGTTTTATATTCTTCTGAACAGGGCGAGCAGCCAGCGGCGAGCGGGGTTTAGCTTCATCCACCAGTAGGAGTAGAGCTTCCAGACTTTGCCGTCGGCGGTGTACCGTTTGTCTTTTCGCATGGCTTCGGTCATGACGCCCATTACCCGTCCGATGTCGGTTTCTTCGGTCTGGGCGAGGTTGCCGTCGCCTTGCAGGATGAGTATGTCTCCGTTCCGACGGATGATGCGGTGAAAGACGATGCGTTCCGTCAGGTCGCGTGCCAGTACGGTGACGCCCGGTTGCAGCTGTTCTGTGGTGAAATCGCCCAGTGTCACCCGGTCACGGCGGTCCACTAAGAAAGGATTCATGCTGTTGCCCCGCACGGTGATGGTTACTGTATGTCCCTCTTTGATGAGACGCGCCACTTCGGGAAGCAATATCTCGTTGGGAATGCTTTTCTTCATCGGCTGTTCAGTTCATCATTCATAACTTATCCTTCTACCGTCTTTCTGCAAAGTTCCGTCGCTTCACGGTCGGGTAGGCATTTCAGATGATAGACGGGTGCCAGCGTGGCAAGTTCCGTCACAGTGGCGACAATGGCGTTATAGATTTCCTTGTTCTGCTTTAGGCAAGAGCAGGAGGGGAGGAGGGTGGCGAAAGCATGTGCTGCTCTCTCTTGCTCTATTTCATTCTGCGGTGCTTGTTCCAAGCGGACGAAGGCGCCTACGGTCATGGATTCTTTCCGATAGCAAGGTGTCTTTCCGCTCCACGGAGAACCGAAAACAGTGGCTTGCTTGCCGAGGCTGTCCACATGTACTATCGGATTGTCATCGTTCAGTAGATGGCAGTCCGAGAACTGTTGCAGCCAGAGCCCGGTGTGCGTACTTTTGCCCGTGCCGCTTTTCCCTAAGAAGAGGTAGCCTTTGCCTGTTTCAGTAGCGACAACCGAGGCATGCATCAGCAGTGTATGGTGGCGGGCGGCATTGAAGGCATAGAGCATCATCAAGAAGTTGTTCAGTACGAAGTTCGTTTCGTTTTCCGGAGCCGGTGTTTCTGTCCTGCAGGCCGGTAGGTGGATGAAGCATTGCCTGAAGTTATCGTTGCACTCCATCCAATAGTTTTTCCCGCTTTTCCGTGGGGTGATGGATACAAGGTGTGAGCTGTGGGGCAAAGGGCGAATGATGCAATCGGCATCTTCCCAGTTGAAACATATATCATCGGGAGTTTTCGCTATGGTTCGTTTTGTCGTTGTTTCGTCATCGTCTATCTCTGTTTCAAAGATTACTTTTTGCGTCGTGTCTATTGTCGTGATGAACGGAATCAGTGAAGGCAGCGCCTTGAATATATTGAAGTCGGAAGGTTTCACCATGCGAAAGGTGTGCGGTCCTACTTGATAATCCAATATCTGTATTCTCATATGTTTTGATTGTTAGTTGTTATTCATGATACTTTGGGCTACTCAGAAAAATAATGAATGTTTGTGTGAATGAGGAAGATTTGAGAGATTTTTCAACTGTCTTGTTGTCATTCTTTAGACGCGGAGGACGCAGATCTATAAAAGAAAATCCGCTGTCCGCCGCATCTAAAAGATAGTAATAAGGCGATTCCGATATCTCTTCGTTTGGTTTGCGAGGATATATTGCTTCCTTTCTTAGAATTTGGCTTATCGGTTCTCCTGACTTGTTTGGCCAACAATATATTCTTTCCTCCCATCACCGACTTTGTGGGCTGCTGTATATACACTGCCGTCACGGGTAACCTCGTAGCCTGTTACCAAATAGGACTCATTGTCGTCCATATTCGGATTTGCCGGGTTGAAATTGATGAACGTTCCACCGGACACCTGGATGCTGGCAGTGTTCTTGTCTGTATTCTTTAAGTTCAGTACCCAGTATCTGCCATCCGTGTCGTTGTTGGGTGTACCATATTTGCCGGATTCAAATGTTCCTCCATAGATATTGATTTTCCCATTCTCTCTTGCATAAATCAGGTCTATCTGGGTGTTCAGTTTCTGGGTGTTATAGTAAGAACCACCATGAATATTTACTGTCCCGTATCCTCGGGCTTCAATTACCATGCGATAACCATCGTCTTTCGCTGTAGCAGATGCATCGCACTTCACATTGCCGTTGCCTGAAATGTTTAGTGTTCCGTTCTGTACAGTAAAGATTTGTGTGAAAGGAGTGGCATCAGCTGTTTCTGAGGAATTGATGATGTCGTGGCCATTCAGGTTTAAGTTTGCCGTTGCGTTTGCAGCATTCAATATGTAGCCTGTGGCAAGCTTCGTCTTGGCGATGTTGATATTTGAGAGAAGTTTTATATCCACAGTTGCGTTGGTTGCCATGTACTTCAGTACGCTTGGGTCGGAGAATGTACCTCCGGAAACAGAGATGATACTTTGGGCATTTTCGGTTCTCACGGATGCATCTACCTTTAAGTCACCGTTGAAAGTACCGCTTGTGATATTCAGCTTCATAAGTTCGGTATTTCCTGCACTCTTGGAAATTTCCACTTTTCCATTGATGACGCTCGTACCGCTTACCGTAACCGTGACTCCAGCAGTGTACTTTGCATAGCCGCATACGTCGAATGCAAATTGATTCGCATTGCTTCCTGCGTTGATAGTGGTATTGTTGATGCTTATGTTGCCACAATTGTTGCTTACTACGTATTGGGCATTTGTGTCTTCTACTGTCATATTATCTAATGTCAGGTTGCAGTAGTTCTGAATCATGATTTTGTTGTTGTCACTCTTCAGCGTTCCGTTCTTGAAAGTAACGTTTGAACCTTCGAGTAATTGACAGCTGTTCGTTTCGGTGCCGGTGGAACCTACGGTCGGGTCAGCAAGTGTAAGAATCTTGCCGCCTAAGTCCATCGTCAAGGTTTGTCCGCTTGTGGTCTTGAATCCCGGGCAGGTCTTGTCGGCGGTCAACTTTATGTTCACATTTGCATTTGCCTTCATGTACTTCAGCGCGCTTGGGTCGGAGAATGTACCGCCGGTAACGTTGATGACCGGTGTATAAGTGGTGCCTTCTGTGATGAGTGACTTTGCTTCGGCAATCAGTGTACCGCCTTTGATGTTTACTGTGGCAATGCCATATGCTCCACTTACGTTGATGGCGGCGCAGTCCAGTCCTCCGGTACCGTCGCCCCAGTTGCCGGTGCTACCTGTGCCTTTACTGGTAATCAAGGCTGTACCTTCCACATTCAGAGTGCCTCGTTGGATGCATACACCTCCTGCGGCACCATAAACCTTGCCGCCACTGATGGTCGTTGTGCCGGATTGGGGCAGATAGACTGCATAGTCAGCAGTAGAAATGAGTTCTCCGTCTGTGATGTTGATGATGGAGTTCTGCGTCTTGTAATTGCCGTTGCCTGCCACTGCAAACCATCCGGCTTCTATCTTGCCGCCTGTCATGGTGAAGTCTCCACCGTCCGTCACTCCGACGCCATATTGGCCGTTACTGTCCGGAGTCTCTCTGACTGCACTGATGTTGCCGCTTTCCATGGTCATGGAGGCATCTTCACCGGCTATTTCAATCAGACTGCCATTATAAGAAGCCGCTGTATAATCCTGGCTGGCAACTATCTTGCCTTTCTTCTCGGTAGAGCTGTCCTTCAGTGTCATCTTGCCCAAGACGATGATTTTGCCTGTTGCGCTGTTGTCGGCAGTCAGTGTATATCCGTTCAAGTCAAGAACCACGGACTTTCCGGCGGGTACACTGACGCTTTGCCCTGTGATGTCGGCATCGGCGGACAATTTAAAATCTTCGCCGTTGGCGAAAGCGGTCTTTAGGACTGCCACGTCGGATTGAACTACAAATTTGCTGTCGATTGTTGCCGGAAGTGATGCTTCAGTTCCTTTTATTATATAGATTGTGGTATCGCCGGCATCGTGTACCAATTGTTCTACCTTTCCATATATCTTCAAGTTACCGCCTTTTACAGTCAGCTTCTTTACGGTGACGCCTGCATTGATAATCAATGTCTGCTGGGCGGTAGTGGCAGTCACTTCATTGTAAGTGGCTTTATTGCCTACTGCTGCCAATGTAACGGTGGTGCTTGGCATGGTGATGGCTACAGAAGGAGCTTCTTGCTCTGCTGTGGTTTCCGGTACAGCCAAGGATACACTGTTGGTGGCAGTGGCGGCGGGAGCACTTACGCTGGTATTGGTCTTGTCGGTCAGCGTCAACGGAGCGGCAGTACTGGTCGTTGGGGCTGTATTGAACGTCAGGTTGATGTCCGAGTTCTGTAAAACCGGGATGGCGATGCCGTCGTTGCTGCCAGAAGTGGTATTGAAGCTGCCGCTGACTGCAATGTCGGTTACGGTTGCTGCTGTCGGTGCTTCTTGTGGGAGATTTTTTGAATCAGCTAAAGCTGTACTAAGCGCACTGGGGGTTGTAGCATCTACAACAACGCAATCCAAAGGAGGTACTACCAATATGTCTCTTCTCCCTAAGATTTTGTCATTAAGCGTCTTGGTAAAATATACCTTGTCGCTTCCATTCGTCAGTTGGGCAGTGATGGAACTATAAGTACCTGTGGGCAAAGGAATGTAGAAGTTGCGCGATTTTATATCGTTTGAAGCAGTGAAGGAGGCAGTGATTTCCTTGCTTCCATTGCTTGCTACCGTCAGTATCGGGTCTGCTGCGGTTAAGTCTACCGTACAAGTACCTGCAATGTTATTGGAGGCAATAATCTTGAAAGTAGTGGCCTCTGCCGGAATCTTGTTGACGGTCAGTTTTATCATGGCTGCCATGTGCTTGAAGGACAGAGCGCTCAGATTGTCGGGATTTGTCACCTTGGCATACATCGGGCCATTGCTGCTGCCGTTATAATTTGTAAGCGTGGCAGGTAGAGTCATGGTCAATGTATTGCCGCTTACGCTCATGTTTTGTTGGTAAGGATAGATGGAGAATACAGCCGTTTCTCCGCTTGGCTTGCTGCCGTTGAAAGTGGCGGAAGTTTGACCAGCACCGCTTGCATATTCTAATTTTGTATTGCTATAATTACTTTCTGCATTACTACAGAACAACCCTAGGGCATCGGTATCTTGCCATAGAATCTTGTATTCATCGTTTACGGTAGTACGGGTGTCGGTACCTGCGCCTTCAAACGTTGCGTTAACGGTGATGTTTCCTTTCCACCCGCTGTTTTCAAATTCCTCTTGGCTGCAACTGAATGCGGTCAAGGCAGCAGTTGCCATGCAGGCAACTTGCATAAGGTTTCTTAATTTCATCATAATGAAGTCCCCCTTAGTTTTCTACGGTTAAGATGTCATTGATTAGGTCTTCCAAGTCGCTGCTGGATGCCGAATTGTAGCTATGGGTAGAGGTGCTGCCCGAATAGGAGCGCGTAATGGGATGGTAAGGTTCGCCGCTTGTTGCAATGACTCCTTCATTCTCCATTTTGATAACTTCGATAGACGGAGTGATGTATGCTTCTCTACCGTCTGGTGTGTTCTGTTTCATATACACAAATTATTTAAAGGTTAAACAATAAAAAAAACGTGAGTAACTATGTTTGTATATCCTTTATTCAGGCCTTCGCATTGCCCTTTCCCTGGATATACAACAGTCACTCACGTCGTTTGTGTATATACTATCCCCCCTGATGGGAGAAAACCATATAAACATAGACGTGAGCATCCTTGTTGTTATCTTCAGGGAAATTTTCAAAGTTGCGAAGTTTGAATAAAGAAGATAATTTCAATAATGCTCTTACTAATATGTAAATAAACCCACTACGCTATAGCGGATTTGTGACAAAGATAATTGTTTTTTGTTTAAGTGTATCTATGTTTCTCTATTTTTTTTGGGAAAGGCTCACGTCTCTTTCATTTATAGGAGTTAGGAGAGTTATCACTTCTAACTCCCGATAACTCCTTCAAATATTTAGTAACTGTCTGCATTGTCTTTGAGGATGTTTTTCTGAGGAGCATAGCGGCTATGTGGCGAATAAAGAGGGGAAGACAGACCGAAAAGAAGCTGAATAAAATCTTTTTAAGCAAAATTAAAACAGAGATTTGATATACTTTAAACAGAACACCCTGCAAACTCCGGCTTGCTCTGTCCGGCAGTTTGCAGGGTGGCTGCTTGGTTTTCTCGCGTGTACGTAGCTCCTTATGCCACGAACGGAAGTCGATGCCATAGCAATTTTTCATAATAAGACTTTCCATATTTTTGCAAATGTCCGTACTGCCTTTGGCTGAAACAATTTATATAAGTAATTGAAGTTTCGTAAGTGAGTATGCCTGCTGATAAATGGGAATTTATCGCACAGAGCGCGAAGCCTGCTCTCATAACCTATGGAGAGCACGAGTGAAAGCTTGTGGATTTTTATCTAAAACATAGGTATTCCTTTACTCTTCTCCCTTTGTTTGTCTGCTGTGGCATAGGGAATTTATGACGCCTAACGGCCATGAACAACCCTGCTTTCGACCATAAAGCAATCGTTTGACGACCGTAAGCAGAGTTGTTCATGGCCGTTAGGCGTCACTAACTCCAGAGCTATTACAGATGAAGTACGTAGCCCGAACCTATTGCGCACAAGGCGCAAACGTATTATACAACGGTGTAAAAGACATTAGAGTGCATTATTCATAGTCGGCCTTTGATTCCCGATAACTCCTACTATGCTCCTACAGTCCAACTCCATATCCGTTGACTTCACAGTAAGGACAAGCCCGAAAATGCAGGAAAACCGAACCTGCCGATTCATGTAATCTGCATGCAGTATTATGCTAGGGGATAGCAGCTTACTGCAAAACTCAGGCGTTTCAGGCAGGTGGAAGCAAATTTTGCTTCCACCTTTTCAGGTTGCTTCCATCGCAGGGCAAATGCCGATGGACAGGGGGATGCAGGAGGTGGGTGGAAGTGTGGAAGCAAAGTGATGGAAAATTAATTTGGCATTCACACAATAATAACCGTATATTTGTAGCATGGCTGTCTGCCTCCTCTTAAATTCAGATAAAGAGGAGGTAGACAAATGCTTGCTATGAGAAACACATAAATGGTTATAACCAAGTGATGAAACAATTAATTGCATGTTGCGGACTGGATTGCGAAAATTGCGCCGCCCGTATAGCCACTGTCAATAATGACGATGAGCTGAGAGAGAAAACCGCCAAAGAGTGGAGTGTGCTGAACAATACGCCGGAAATTACGGCGGAAACCATCCATTGTATGGGGTGCCGTGCAGACGGGGTGAAGTTTACCTATTGCAGCGATTATTGTGCTATCCGCAAATGTGTGTACGAAAAAGGTTTCAATACTTGTGGCGACTGTAAGGAACTGGATACTTGCCAGGTGGTAGGTGCGGTTCTTCAGCATGCGCCCGGTGCAAGGGAAAATCTTTATTAACCGTAAAATCTTTGATTAAATAAAATATTGCTTATCTTTGCAGTATGACAAAGACATTTAAATCGGATTTGGTTTTGTAAACAATCTGTGTTCCATGCACAGATTGTCCCCTTTCGTTTACTTTCGGATAACTTCTTTCGAGAGTGTTTTTCTATTGTTATAATTCAAGTTTAATCCGCATATTATGCTGAAGGTGTTGTGATACTTTCCGTATATGCAAAATATAGTAAGAAAATGAGTAACGAAAATAAAACTATCCACGATTTCGAATTTAATTTAATCTGTGACTTTTTCTCCAATATGGAACGGCAAGGCCCTGGCAGTCCTGAAGTGACGTTGAAGGCATTGAGCTTTGTAGACGGTCTTACCGATGAATCCCTTATTGCCGATATCGGTTGTGGAACGGGTGGTCAGACAATGGTATTGGCTGGCCATGTTCCGGGACAGATTACCGGAATTGACCTTTTCCCCGGCTTTATTGACATCTTCAACCGTAATGCAAGGCAGTTGGGCTTGCAGGACAGAGTAAAAGGAATTGTCGGTTCAATGGATGCCCTCCCTTTCGGTGAGGAGGAGCTGGATATGATTTGGTGTGAAGGTGCTATCTATAACATCGGCTTTGAACGTGGCTTGAAGGAGTGGCGTAAATATCTGAAACCGGGAGGGTATATTGCCGTATCCGAGAGTTCATGGTTTACGGACGAACGTCCTGCGGAAATCAATGACTTCTGGATGGACGCCTATTCTGAAATGGATACACTTCCCAATCAGGTGACCAAGTTGTACAAGGCAGGTTATCTTCCCGTTGCTACATTCATTTTGCCGGAGAATTGCTGGACAGAGCATTACTTTGCTTCAAAGGTTGCGGCTCAGGAGATTTTCCGTAAGAAATATGCCGGTAATAAAATTGCCGAAGAGTTCAGCTTACTCCAAATGATTGAGGATGAACTGTACGGCAAGTATAAGGAATTTTACGGTTATGTGTTCTTTATTGCCAAGAAGGTAGGCTGATGACGGACTTCTCTTATTGAGGAATGCGGGTATTCTCAGGACAGAATATCCGCATTTTGGGTTTTGAGTAGATTTTATTGTTTTGAGGATGTACGGAACTTCTGAGGAGGTATTCCCGTATGACGTTTAAAGAATTTGTTGAAGAAGGCCGCATTATTAAAACCTAGACTCACGGCTATATCCTTTATCGGAGTGTTGGCGGTACAAAGTTGTGCTTTGGCATCCATGATGATAGTATTGTTGATGATTTCCATGGCTGTATATCCTGATTCCTTTTTGACAAGGCGGCAAAGAGCTGCCGGTCTCATATTCATTTTCAATGCATAATAGGACACTTGATGCTCCCGGACATAGTCTGTGTGTACCAATCGGATAAAAATGCGGTATTGGTTGAAATGCCTGCTGCCCGGAGTCTCTTTTATTCTAGGGCGTTCCGGACAGAGTTCGGATATACCTTGTAACAGATAGGTCAGTAGAGTTTGCAATGAAACTAGACTTGAGGGGCTTTCTGTTCTTTGGTAGAGGTGTGACAAATAGGTCATGAACTCGGCATAAAGCTGGAAGTCCGTTCTCGATAGAGGAAAAATATAGTGTTTGCCTATAATGTGAAACTTATCCATCATGACCTTGCCGGCCCCTGAACTCTGGATAAGTTGTTGGGAAAATATGACGACATATATTTCAGCATCGTCTGACGTGTGTAGCAATTGTACGAAGGTCTCGGGAGGAATAACTAGGAGGGCGTTAGCTTCAACCCTGAATTGAGTATGGTTTATGATAGTTTTCAGAACTCCTTTGGTGCATAGAGCGAAGATACTGGCCTTGGTGTGGTATGGCTTTTCCACTAGCGGATTCAGTTCATTGGTTGTGATATGATTGCAGGCAATGAACTCGTCATTTATATTGAATTCGGATATATTCATGTTGGAGATTTTAAGACGCAAAAATGGGGGATAATAATGTATAAATGACAGAGGTAACAGTTAAAATCAATATTACGCTCAACTTATCTCTGTTAAATAAGGTAAAGTTGTGAATAATAGAATATAAGTAACTAATCAAAATTAAGCAGCATAATGGCTAAAGTTAATATTCAGTCGTG
>OFGK01001185.1_pt1 | contig 15320 bp, 10 predicted proteins | sample 1521771 | NCBI WGS metagenome assembly OFGK01 (sample SAMEA3504088, study PRJEB24116) | mouse gut metagenome | biome: mouse gut; feature: mouse-associated habitat; material: faeces | place: Denmark | collected 2011 | reverse complement strand
CTCTCTCTCTCTCTCTCTCTCTCTCTCTCTCTCTCTCTCTCTCTCTCTCTCTCTCCCTCTTTCATTACTCTCTGCCATCTCCATCATAAGTTGTTGGCTCTCAACTACTGCTCTACATGTTTTGCCTCTGTGTTGCCATGGTGTCTACCATGATATCCTGGACTTGCCCTCTGGAACTCTAAGACCACAATTAAATGTTTCCTCTTATAAGTTTGTTTGGTCATGATGTCTCTCACAGCATAGAACAGTAACCAAGACATACATACTCCTGTTTATTTTTTGAAACATTCTTTATTTCTTTCATTAAAGTTACCTTTTGTCCATTGAACAGTTTTAAGAATAATGTTAATGGGCCCAAATAAATAGTGCCAATAGGTGTGGCACTCTCAGGAAGTGTGAAATAGTTTCATGAGGTGTGACATTGGTGGAGTAGTTGGGACACTGATGGAGATGTGTCTTTGTTGAGTTGGTGTGATCTTGTTGGAAGAAATGTAACAATGTGGTGGTAGGCTTGGAGGTCTGCTGTCCTTAAGCAATCCCCAGTTTGACACAGTCTCCATCTGCTTCCTGTATATCAAGACCTAAAACTCATCTCCTTCTCCAGCACTTTGTCTGTCTGAAGGCTACCATGTTTCCAGCCATGACAATAATGGAGTAAACCTCTGAAAAGAAGTTACAAAGTGTTCAAGATTTACTATGATCCTGGTGACACTTCATGGCAATAAAACCCATACTAATACTCACATAAACACTCAAAAACACATTTGGTGTTTTGTGGGAACAGACTTTTCAGGCCCTCTGCCTACTGCCTGGAAGCTATTCATTTCCAAGCAGCTATCAGATGAAGATGTAGAACTCTCAGCTCCAAATGAACCATGCCTGCCTGGATCCTGACATATTCTTACCTTGATGATAATGGACTGAACTTCTGAACCTGTAAGCCAGCCCCAATTAAATGGTTTTCTAATAAAACATGCATTGATAAGTGTGTCTGTTTACAGCAATATAATCCTAACACACACATGTACATATACACCTAGATATACTGAGTCACAGACACACACACACATGGAAACATTCACACACACACACACACACACACACACACACACACACACACACACACACACACACATTCATTTACAGGGACTTTAGATTCAGCCAGTACCCATGCAATTTAATTGGGGTGTCGAATACAGGTGTTTGTGGAACATGACTATTGCTCTTTCTTTTAGGAATTATGTGGACAAAATCTGCACACTCACTTCATTCCTCCTCAACATCAGAAATCTCAATTTAAAGAAAGTGAGATAATGAGAAGTAGTTTTAGATACCTCTTTTTTTTTTCCTGTGAGTAGCTTCCACTTCAAATCACCAAAGAAAAATAAACATAACAGGAAAGAAATTCATATTCAAATGCTCTTGACAAGCTCATAATACATTCTCCATAATGAATATAAACTTTTATTTAGAATTCCCAAGGAAATGAGACTTTTGAAAAATCCTTAATTTCAGATAGGCTTTGGTATTTCATTTCCCTGCAAAGGAAAACCAATGTAAAAAGACAGAATCTAGATTGCTTTGTGCACAAGTTGAATCAGAAACATTTGATAATGTGCATACAGGGACTCACCACATTTTTACAAACATATATATATATATATATATTGGGGGGTGAAAGGAGACATCTGGAGAACAATAAGACCCTCATTAGCATTAAACATTCCTGAAGTCAAGTAATAACATCTAACAACATCAATAACAACAACAACAAAAACAACAACAAGAATAGATGTTCATTAGAAAGAATTTTTTTTAATAACCTTCCATTAGCCTCAGAAAGAGGGGGCATGATCCATCTGCAACACTTTATAGATACTTATTACAATTACCACTAAAGTTTTTAAAATAATATGGATTTTTAAAAATGAAATTGAATTAAAATAGATTTTTTTAGCTGTTAAAAGGGGGAAAATGTGTTCTAGAACGAAATAAAGAGTGTAAGAACTAATTGATTTTTTAATAAAGAACATCCTTATAACTCATGTGTCAGTAAGTATCAGGATTATAATGCAGTTGATTTTCTCATTGTAGAATAATTTTAATGTGTTTGAATATTTCCAGTTGTAAGAATGGATCTCAGAATTTTCACAGGACAAGAAGAAGACACCAAGTAGTTCCTCACTTTTGTTTCAAAATTCTTAATTCCTTTTTTGCAGAGTCCCAGACATTCCAGGGAAGGGTTTGAAACATCCAACAACTTCTGAGACCATAACCTCAGAGAGAAGCTACCTTTCTCAGTAAATGGAACTAGGAAAGCTGAAAAGATCCATCAAATCGCTTTAGAACAAAAGTGGCAGCTGGTTCACAGAACAAGGTATCATTTAGCAACTCAGCCAAGAAATAAGAGGATTTGAAATGATAATAACACAGAGTAATAAAAACCACTATGCAGTTGTAATTTAATCGTATATATATACTTTGGACAGAGAAAGCAATCAAATCTTGAGATCTCTCTGCTCAGCCCAATGAAACTCTGGGTCATGCTGCAGATGTTCCAAGTTCATGGCTCATCACAGATACTGGAAGTCTCTGGGAAACTAGAACTACATCATGTAAGTGCTGTGAGTCCAAAGACATGACTTCATAAATTGTTCAAGTCCTCATCTTGCTTGGAAAAAAAAATCACAAAGCACCAGAAGTAATAAGAAGTTCATGGTATCAATGTCAACAGGTAAGCACTACTAACAAATATCTGTTAAGCATTGGATTGTTACCAACACAAATGAGGAGATGATTTTTAAATTTAAATGCAGTTACATTTTAATAATTCGTAGTAATGTTAAGTGTCCAGTGTGAAACTGTGGGTTTAGGGGAAGTTGATGAAGTGAGAGAGAATATGGCCAGCAGAAGGTTCTGTGCTCTGTGAAGGCTGACATGGGAGGAGTGAAGGATAATTACCATGCATCCCTGGTTGTGCATCTGGTTGTGTAAATCCACTGACACTACACGGATGGGGGTGAACTAGGGGAAGACAATGGTACCAGATTCTTTGTCTCTGGCATCCCATATTGGGCCTAAAAAACATAGACAGTCTAATGTTTTAGAGCTTTATTTTAGACAGCAGTGAGAAAAACAAAGGGTAAAAAGATTGTTAGACTTGCCATGGCCAAAAGGAGAGATGGGGAAAGACATAGAAGGAAAGACAGAAAGCAAGTTAGAGAGTAAGAAAGTTGAACGCTTAGAGAAAGAGGTAAAAGTTTACAGAGAGTAAGGATTGTAAAAGTTAGAGAGAGAGAGAGAGAGAGAGAGAGAGAGAGAGAGAGAGAAAGAATGAGAGACTGATGTAGGGCCAAGTAGCCTCTCATATATTGGGCTTGTTATCTTGCTGTTGCTAGGTAACTAGAAGTTATCTAACCTGAAGATCAGAACCTTTGGTCATTTTGTATGTGACTGCTAGCCATTAGCCACTGCAGGGCGGGAGTGCTTGTGGGTATGGTAAATTCACCAGGAGCCAGGGTTCCAGAAATACGGAGGAAATGCCTTCCTTCCCATGTAGGTGAAAATTACGACCCATTAGGTTTCATCAGGTTTAAGGACTTCAGCATGACTGGAGACCAGGCATTTGGTACATAGCCCAATGCCCCAAGCTCAATGATCAAATTTAACTCTAGCATCCAGAGTTTGTGGTTTCTCAGCAAAACAACAGCACAGACGATGTGAGTTTGAAACTCTGGAGACTTCCACCATATGAAATCAAGGCATGGAGGTTGGGTTTGGTAAAATGATCTAGAAGAAATCTGTAAAACAGTGAAAGGACAATTGAAAAGACTCATATGGAAAAGATCAGCAACAGGGAATGCCTCAGGAGACCATCCTTGTATTCATAGCTTCTCAAGACAAAATTCAAATGACCAATAGTACTGGAGGAGAGTCTGTGAATGCATCAGGGAGGGGAGAGTAAGTGTTAGGAGGGAGGGTGAGATAGAGAAAAAAGTAGAAGGAGAAAAAGAAAGAGAACGAGAAGGGAAAGTAGAAGGAGAAGAATATGGAGAGGGAGAACAGAAGAAGGAAGGGAAGAGGAAGGGGTGGAGCAGGATGACAAGGAGAAAGAGATGGAAGAAGAACAAAAAAAAGAAGAGGAAAATGAAAAAGAAGGAGCAGGAGGGGAGGAGAAGGAGAAAAGGAGAAGGTGAAATAAGGAGGAGAGAAGGAGAGAAGAAGAAGGAGAGAGGAGGAAGAGATGGGGAAGGAGAAGAAGTAGAAGAAGATGTGGAAGAAGAACTAAAAGAAGAAAGAGGGAGAGGAGAAAAAGATTGAGAAGGAAGAAGAAAGAAGGAGAAGAAAGAAGAAAGAAGAAAGAAAAGTAGAAGAAAAAAAGAAGAAAGAGGAGGAGGAGGAGGAGGAAGAGGAGGAGAAAAGAGAAGGAGAAGGCAAAGAAGGAGAAGAAGTAGAAGGAGGAGAAGGAGAACATGGAGAAGAAATGAGAAGAGATGAGAGGTATAGTTAGGCAGACACAGACAGAGAAACACAGACACACAGAGAGAGTCGTGCACATAAACATTCACACAGAGACACACAAGTAGGCACAGAGACAGAGAAAAATATACATAGAAAGAGAGACATGCACAGAGACATTCACAGAGTTACACACATTCACACAACTTAATTAAGAAGTATTTAGAAAAATATATCTATGAAATCACGAGGATATTAAGTACTAAATTATGTGAGCAATGAGGAGGAATGAGATCCAAACAAATTTTGCAAGTCCTCCAACATTCTCCATGCTTCCACACAGCTTTAGCTGTGGGAGTATCAGTTATAGGGCTGTAACTTTTGTTTTCTTCATTTATAATTTACTGTGAATCTCCTTTCTCCACCATTCAATATGGTCAGTAGTTTCCATGTGGAAGGACTTTCCAATGCATGGCATCTAGTGAGAAAGAGAAAACAATTTTAAAGAAGAGTCTCTATGCTAGAGCCAACTGTACAAACAATTTGTAGTTATTCTCCAAATGCAGGGCTCAAAGAACTCAGAGGCTCCTCTAGCTTTTACACAGATCTTAAGTTTGGTCCCCCAGCATCACTGAGAACCTATTGACAATTCTCACTCAGGTCATAAAGCTATGGAGCATTCCAATGTATTGAGTTCCAGAGAAAAAGCCATTTGGAAGCTTATCTCTCTAAAAGTGAAGATTGCGCTGAAAATTATGAAAAGTGAGAATAATTTTAAATATGAAAAAACATTCCACACACACACATTAAAATAATACATGTAGACAAAATTGACAGCAATCTATATGACACAATACCCACATACACGAGAGGGGAAGGGGCAGGGGGAGAGGTGGAGAGACATATGTATACTTACAATACTTTTTTTTTTTTAGTCAAGTTGTCAAAACTGACACAATCAATGTACAGGAAGAGATGTATATGGCAAACACTGGGGACAGACTGTCATGATAAGGACAGCATAGGAGGAAACAACAAGTTGATCTGTGGCATTGAGAGCCTGAATGGGCCCTTCTCACATTTGGTTGGATTTAGAATCCAAGATTTAGTTCAGAACCACCCAGCTCGCTCCTTCTTGCCCCACGGATCTACTTCTCCTAGGGCACAGTCACAAAGGTTCCACAACATTTCTAGACAGTTTTCCCAGTTTTAGACAACTGGGACTGTGGGAGAAATAACCCCCCCCAATCTTAATTAAACTAAGCCACACAACTGCAAAATATATTTGAAAGCAGTTTAAATTCAATTTTGGAAAGAGAACAGAGAGCTCTACTTTGAAATGGACTGAAATAGTCTTTAGGTTCCATTGTGCACCCTAAATGAAATATATTGTAAAAGATTCCGTTTTCTATGTAGCAAGTGAGGGCTGAAAACAACACACTAATGGAGATAAAATGCAAAAAACTGGGATATACAGTAACAATTCAAAATGACACTGTGAAAAACGATGTATTTATACATGTTAACTGTCCTATTGACCACAGTGTCATTCATCATTGTGTTAGGGGATCCAATCTAGTGATTAATCATCAGGGTTTGACAGTAAAATCTTTAGGCTCAATACACCAGACATTAGCTGGAAAATGATTTACAAGAATGTAATGCCCTTTGGTGTCTTCTCTGTGAATCTGTTGTATGGATGCCCTGTCGTTGGTTGTTTTAGTTGTTGGTGTTGTTTTAAAATAGAAATATTGAATGCAAAAGCAAGTGGCAGGAGCCCAAAAGGTCTTTGCATCCTCTCTTTCTCCTTCCCATAACTTTCTAATTTTCCCAATCCCCACATTCATTCAAAAATTCAGAAGTTCAAAAAATACAGAAACTCATTCATCATCTTTACTTTGTGCTTGCATGCTGGTTGCAATTATCTTGTAAGCATTAAAAATCAGGCTAACATACTGCCTATGTTCAACAGGGTTTCATTGATGTGAAGAGACATCATGACACAGGAAACTCTTATAGGGAAAACTTAATTGAGGTTGTCTTACAGATTCAGAGGGTCAGTACATTATTATCTTGGTAGGAAGCATGGCAGCATCCAGGAAGAGGAGGTGCTGGGGAAGGAAGTAATTGGTCTATATCTTAGTCTGAAGGCAACAATGTGGAAGCTTGTGGCCACAGTTAGCAAGGAAGAGGATCAATTTTTGTCACTGGGCAGAGATTGTGCACTACATAAAAGCAAGCCTACACAATGATACACTTCCTCAAACAAGCCAACACCTTGTAATAGTGCCACATCCCATGGGCAAAAGATATTCTAATCAACACACTGCATCATAGGAAAATGGCAGAGAGACATAAAGAAAGATACTGCATGATTGCATTCCTCTAGTCACAGGTGCGACATACCTACAAGCTTATATGAACACACACACACACACACACACACACACACACACATATCCTATCTGATATGTATGTCCATCCAAATTTATTTGTCTATTTATTTAATTACTTACTTATTTACTTTGTTTTAAATTTGTTTGTGAAGAACTTTCTACATACATGTAAATGAGTTTGAGCAAATCCATCACTATCTTCTCCTCCTTGAAATGTTCCCCACTTCTCCTGTATCACTCTTATCCTTAAGTCCATGTGCATTTTTATATAGATAGCTGAGTCCATTTAGTCCTGACTACATATGTGTGGGTAGGGACAAATATATACTGGAACACGGGCAACCTTTCACTAGCCAAATCCATGAAGAAAACTGGCCCTCTCACCTGAAGCCATTAATTTCCAATAACTCCTTTGTTGGGGGTGAAAGTTTCTGAGTCTCCCCAATCTATTCTTGGATTTGTCTGTGAAAATTTTGTTGATGGAAACTTAGCCACGGTGAGTAACACACAAACACACACACACACACACACACACATACACACCAAATTTTAAAACCAGAGGATTGTTTAAAAGTTTACACAACGTCCAAAATTCAATTCATTTTTGTTGAAACATTTGAATTCCATACGAGATCTTAATACTATCTGTATAAAATTAGATTATAACAATGAATATTTTAAAATTCAGTGGATCTTTATGTGTTAAATAGCACCTACTGAACAAAATCCGTTAGTGCCAAAACACTGATGGCTGCACAAAAAAAAAGTGTAAATCAGTGTCCAAAGGTAAGAATCCACAAGGTAAGGGGGTTGTCAGAGATTAAGGGCATGCAGGATAGTGTATGGAAGCTCTGTAGACCAAAACAGGTATACCGTTAGCAAATAGCCTGGAAAATCTGCCATTCATTCCTTCACAATCTTATACTAGGGAAAATTCAGGTGTAAGTACCCTCAAAAGTGGGAGTAAGAAAACGATAATATACTCCAGGTCTCTTGACTACTAAAAGGAGTGTGGACTGATATCTACAGTGTGAAAGAATTTAGAAATGGCAATGTCCGTTTTTATCTTTTCTGTGACAAAACTTTGTTATTGAGGGGCTGGAGAGATGGCTCAGAACCCTTTGCACCCTCCCATCTGTCTCTAAGTCTGGGAGATCTGACTTCTTCTTCTGGCCATTCCAGGTACTGCAGCCATGTGGCATACACAAAACCTACTTTATATATTTTAAATGAGATATTTAGTTGTTATTAGTGCCCCAAATTTTGAGACTCTCTTATAAACATCATCTGTCAATTAAATAATGTGTATGACAAATGAGCTGAGGAAGAAAATATGAGGTGAGACTTTTCAAAAAGAGAGTATTCTATGAAATATTAGGAGAATAAACAGATTCAGGGACAGATGCTGGCACATATGCTAAGGGAGATATTTAGGAAGATGCTAAGTAAATAGATAAAGGGGTAACTAAAAATGTACAAAACATAAAATATTTTGAATGTGTTAAATACGTTATTCTGGGAATAAGCCACAGTTTGTGGCCCAGGCATTTGTTAATAAGTAGTCTAAGACAAAACTGTCTTTTTTTTTTCCTTACAAATTTTATTTTCTCCTCATTATTGTCATACAAATTTGTAAGATGCTAACATATGGACATCATGAGTAGGGAATACAGGAAATTGCGAGTATCCTAGAGAATTCTAAAATAAATGTGTTTTTTTAATTTGAAGTTGGTAGAGGTTTTTGTTTTTTTTTTAATTTACATTTTTAAGTTTCAGTATATTCTAAAATATATGTGCTTATATGCACTGTAGAAAATATCTATGTGATGTAAGGAGACATTAATCAAATCTACTAAATTGCTTTCTGGAATTCAGTTAGCTTTAGACACTGACAGCTGTGATGATTTAAGATAGGCAGCAGAGTGCTCACAGTATCACTAAGAGATGAACATTAGCTTGTTGTCATATTCACCCACACTCACACATACATAAACACACACAAACACACACACACACATAAACACACACAACACTCACACAAACACACACGCACTCACACACCCACACACACACACACAAACGCACACCAGCCATTGGAACACAAACCCCAGTAGTGACTCCCGTGACAGTTCTAAATATTTAGACACAGTCCCTAGTCAAAAAGTTCATGGAAACTAAGTCTTCAGGAACCATCCTGGAAAAAATGCATCAAACTTGTCCTTACATTAGTAAGTGATTGAATCTTTGTGACTTCTTTCAATGTTGTTTTATTATAAGTGCCTCCAAGTAATGACTTGGCAAATATCTAAGCAATATCCAACTTTGTTCCCTGTCCTTCACCAATATTCTAGGTAGTCCTTGAGCGGATCCTGGGCTTGGAATTCAGTAAGAATGTTACCTGTAACAACCAGAGTTACCTCTAGTATTATAAGAGAGATTGTGACAGCCATTGCTATATACTACATAGAGTTAGAAATCTCAGGACAACTTTAGGAAAGTATGTTTAGAATATTTGTTATACTTATGCATGGCAGGCTACATTAGTTGTTAGTAGAAAGATTCCCCCATACAATCCCTCTCATATACAGGAATTTACAATGGTTTAGGAAATAACTTGTGCTGTGGTTTGAGGGGGAACAACAGTTTTGAATTATTCATGAGAAGATTAGCTAGAAAGAAACTCCCTAATTAGAACCATGGCTTGAGTGTGAAATCCATTTGCATGGTGTGATCATAAAGTGTTCAAACCTAGCTTCAAAGAATATAGCTGACTTTAGAGAAGAATTCATTTCAGTTATTTTATTGCTCAGTCCCTGCCAGTCATTATGTTTTTATTGCTCTATTTTGGACATGAGTCTTTAAGAATTCAGTAACCTCATTTACCTGGCTGATTTGAAAACCAACTTCCCTATTTGTTTCTATATTAATAATCTGATGATTTCTTTGAGAAATTACATTCAGATACAGCACCCCCTCTGTGTTTGTATCTGATTGACACTTAAATGTCAGCTTCCTGCCCACCTATACCAGGACAACGATTTCTCCCAGAGATTGAGGAGGGCTGATTGAGGCCAGTCTGCAGCAGGCCATCCATTAAAAGCAGTACCTAAGCTTTGGTTGTGGCTTCAAGAATCTGCAACAGTGGCATTGGCTTTTGTTATTTCTTATTTTAGCCATTCTGTCTAGTCTTCCCTATTCCAGAACTTTTTTCTTTTCTGCATGTGTTTATGTGTGTGTGTGTGTGTGTTTAAGAGATACCATGCGTGTTGGCAATTATAAGAGAAAGAACAGTATATATGAAGGTTTTTCCTCTACATGTGCATGCAGACACTTGTTGAAGCCCAAAGTGGATTCAGGAAATGACCCTAATGTGTTGTCTATCTTTTCACTGAGGCAAGGTCTCTCAATTAGAGGAAAAGCTTCTTGGTATGGGTCATCTTTCTAGACAGGTTTCTCTGGGCATCCTTCCCCTGCATTCTGTGATCCTCTAATAGATGATTTCTACATCCACAGGGCATTTATGTTAGTTTTGTAGGGAGCAAGTGATTAACTGCTAGGCTTTCAGTCTAGCCCCTTCCAAAACTCTCTGTTGCAACTCTTTGTCACATTTTCTTTTTAGATGTATCAAGCGTGCTTCACAAACGGAAACTGTATGAATTTGGTGTATGAGGCATGGGGTTCTGAAGAAAAGAAATATTGTAAAAATGATTCTTTTTTTCTTTCTTTCAATATTACATTAGATATTTTCTTCATTTACGTTTTAAAATCAAGACCATCCATCATCTCATCACCCCATTCTATTTCTCTATGTCTCTGTCTCTGTCCATATCCACTCTGTCTCTGTCACTCTAAGATCTATTCCCTTGACATATTCCATATACAGAGAACACCACTGACAATTATTTTCAGTTCACTGTTGCCAGGCTCCAAGGTAAGTTCATTTTTTACCTGTACATTGTTGTACATTCTAGACAGTCTATTTCTCAAATAGAAAACTAAATACATTTGTTATCCTGTTAAAACCCTCTAAATGGATACTTATTGTCCTGAGGGTAAGTTGAAAAGTCTTTCTGATGATAGTTGGATGCTATTCCAGAAAGACAAAATGTTGTGTTCTACCATCCTGAATCTGAGAATACATTGGTTTAATTTCTGGAATTTAAGAGAAAACAGGATTAACAAGACAATGAGAATATCAAACTTCCCATTTCATACTTAGAGACACATAGGTTATGGAACTGCTGAACTCAAGGTTTCATGTGTGGTATGCAAGAGGGTTTCCTGGCTTCATATGAGTGGAGTGTCTGTTCCCAATTGTGAGGTCACACCATGAACATACACATATGTTCAGATATGAGTAGAATGTCCTCACCGTTTGGTCTCTCAGAGTGTATTACACCCACCATTTTGACGAGTTTGAATAGCCAGTACACTATTGGGATATCTACCTGTTCCCACCCACAGTGTTGCAGACATGAATAGAAATGCCTGGAATTTTACAGAGGTGCCAAGAATATATTCTCTCCATGGAGCCTTCTTTCCAGTGCCCAGCAGGTTATTGTTCTTTTAAACCAATGCCCATATCAGTAGAGAAATGAAAAAGACATTACCCTGATATTCTACTTTACATCCATGTTACAACAAATAACTGAAATTTAAATATAAATTTAATGTATATCTAACTGAATCCAGATTATATTCTAATGAAAGGTATAATTGGTGTGGATCTAGATAAAATTATGTTGGGAGATTTTCCCAGATAAAAACTATGTTAGGAGATTTTGGCCTTTTATATGGAGAACAATCCATATTTTGGGTAGATTAGGAGAACAAATGTATGTAAATTAATGGAACAAAAGAAAAACTCTGTTCCACTGTATTTCTTTGTAAAATGAACTTCAAAATCATGGAATTTCAGTTATATGTGTGTGTGTATTTTTTAGTTATATTTTTGAGTGTGCTGTTATGTGAACATGTGAGTTTTCTTGGATTATGATTAAAGAATTAGAGTATATGGGGCGTGGTTACTTGGCAGTATTCTTTTTTATTTATTAATTCATTCATTCATTGAACCCTGTCCACCCTCCTACTGTTCCACATGCCATATCGACTGGCCATCCCCTGTCTCCAAGAGCATGTACCCATTCCATCTGATTTCTAAACACCCTGGGGTCTCTAGGTTCTTGAGAATCATTGCATCATTTCTGATTGAACAGAGACCAAGAATTTTTTTTTTCTGTGTATGTTTTGGGGACCTTCTAACTATAGTTGGTGTAAGCTGCCATTTTGGTTGTCTAGCATTTGGGAGAATTCTGGGTCCATATTAATGGAGACATCTAGTCCTCCTACAGGGTTGATCTCCTCCTCAGTCTCCTTCAGTTTTTCTCCAATTAAACCAATGGTTCAACATATTCTGTCCGTTGGTTGGTTGCATACAACTTCATCTGATTGTTTCACCTACTTGTTAGTTCTTAAGAAGTACAGTCATGGTAGTATTAATATTACAAATGTGTGAATTCAGAAAACTGCAGAGGTTGCTTACTGCAAGAAGGTATTCTGCAAAAGCAATAGATGATAAAAGTACTGAAATATCTATCAGTGCTCTACAATATTATATTCTAGGTGATGAAATTTCTCTTTCTCTCTGTCTCTGTGTCTCTGTGTCTCTGTCTCTATCTCTATGTCTGTCTGTCTGTTTGTCTCTCTCTCTCTCTCAATTTCTACTTCTCTAATACTTATTATGAATTATGATTCTTTTATCTTATTCCCTCCAATGGGAATGATATTGGAATGGCATCTGTAACATTCATTCACATTCCTACACAATTTGTGCTTTCTATTAACAATCAACTAATATCAAAGTCACACATTCACTCAGATTACAAAATAAGATATCTGAGCTCATGTAAAGTGATATTCTGAATCAGAGTAGGGGAAGGGCACTTCCAATGTGTAGTTTCACTCAAGAGCATGGCTTTTAAGAACTGGTCAATTGGAAGAAGATGAGACAATGTATAGAAGAGGGTGTTTCTTTTGGTTTAGTTTGGTTTAGCTTTGTTTCTTTAGGTTACCCACAGTCATTTTAAGAAACATTGAGAAACACTGTTTATTACCTATATCTTGAACTGAATGTGAATAGGTCCCTTAGAACCAACGTTATATTTCTCAGTTACAATATGCAATATATTTTTGATATTATTTTGATTCATTATCTAGTACATACACTACAACAAGTTTAAGACATGTACCTCATTAGGAACTAGCAGGTGAAGGATTCAGCTGCAGATATTTGCAACCAACTAATGGACTGGAGCATCTGACGCTTGTTGTTGAATTAACAAAGTTTAAAAAATGTTAAAAACAAGGGTATCCCTCTAGGAAGACCCACAGTCTCATTTAAACTGTTCAACCATGAAGTCTGAAACTCTGACCCTTCAAAGATACAGAATTCACCTGCTCATATGAGGCCTCCAATACACATACAGAAGAGGACTGCTGGGAGAACTCTACAAGTCCCCTTTCCCAACTGGAGGGCATTTCATCTAAGGTCACTCCCTTTGAGTCCTGGGAGTCTCTCAGCTCCCAGGTCTCTGGTACATTCTAGAGGGTTTTCTCACCTCCTACCTCACAAAGTTGCCTGTTTCCATTCTTTTTGCTGATCTTCATCAATGCACTCCTGTTTCACAACCCCCCACAGTACTTGATCAAGTTCATCTCTTCCCCTCCGTGTGTGGTTTCTCACCCAGGTCTCTCCCTCCCCCTTCTTGTAGTAATTGTTTAACCTTCTTAACATTTCTAATTATTTTTATCATAAAGATAATTGAATTTTTTGATTCATTATCTTATAAACTTCCCAATGCACTAGATACAATTATCGAAGGTACATTTGTTTGATTTTATTTCACTTCATTTTAGTGTTGAGGTAGGCACTTAGTATGTTATGTATTCTCTAGGAAGTGATAGAGTGTTGCGGTTCAGCATTCCGTGTTGGTGCTAATACAGGTATGTTTAAACATACCTGGCTTTAATTGTTCTTCGGAAAATAGACCCAAAAAAACTCCTATAACCACAATAAAATTTCCACAGGCAGTTCTGAGAGATGGAAATATTTCCTGTTCACTTATAAAATTCATTGAAAGAAAGTATATTTGTTTCTTGAACCAAAATAAACTGCTACCTGAGAGGAAGGATAAAATGACTGATTGGCCCCTTTCTCTTTCCCAGGACCAGCCCCTACTCTCTGTTCCCATTGTACTTGATGCTCCAGTACAGTGGAATTCCAGGACAAAGAAATGGGAGTGAGTGGGTAGGGGATCAGGGCAGGGGGAAGGGAGGGGAAAGGCTAAAGGTGACTGTTATGATAGCATTTGAAATGTAAATGGAGAAAATAACTACTAAAATTTAAAAAAAAATTAAAAAAAACATAAGTGTATTTACATATGTGCACAGGGATATGTGGCTAACAACCACATAATATAAAATTATCATTCCTTTCCAGGACTGTCTTTTTTGTTTGATTGTTTGTTTTTTGTTTTGTTTGTTTGTTTTGTATTGTTTGTTTTTTATTATAAGTATTTTTTTTTTTGTATATCTATTAGTCCTGGAAATTACTTTGTAAACTAGACTGGTCTCAATTTGAGATCTGCCTACTTCTCCCTCCAAAAACTTCGAAATATGTGTGTGCCCCCACCACGTGGCTTCAAAATTATTTTAGACTTAGTGGAGAAGGTCCATTATTTTTTCTTGTTAGGATATTTTAAAATCATCAAGATGTCATTTTTCCTTAATATATTTATAAGATTAAATCCATTCCTATAAAAATATGTCAGATATTTTTGGAGACAGGCAAGTTTGCAAGAAGCATCATTTAAAAATACTTCTGGAGCCAGTGCCTTGAGCAGGCCATGCATGCAAACTCTGAAGGCAGCCCCACAACACCGAGAGGCTGCTTCAATCCAAGGTACTCCAACATTCTAAGGATCAGATAATCAGACAGGAGGAAGAACATCTGTCATCAACACATGGAGTAGCTGGAATCAGAAGGATCCAGGCATGCAGGAACTGTGCCGGACAAGTGGCATGGGTTATTTCTATTCTGTCTTGGCCAAGGCCCTGAACAGTCCTTGGAAGAAAACTCAGCAGCCAGCCCCATAACACCCAGAGTTCTAACATGGCCAGGTGCAGAGGATCTCAGGATCCCAGGATCTTGGTCCCACCAGGATTTCATGGTCCCAAAGGCAACTTGACTCCCAGAAGATCAGACAGACCAAGGATATCTACCTTTTCTATAAACTTCTTTATCACCTGTGAATACAGCCGCAAACCTAGTTACATTTTTTTCAAGGCTTCTATCTCGTCAATTTTCTCTTTCCTCAGCCTCTCTCTTTTTTATTTGTCTTTTTTCTTCTTCAGTCTCAATCTCTTTTTAATATATTTTATTAGGTATTTTCCTCATTTACATTTCCA
>OFGK01001184.1_pt1 | contig 15320 bp, 19 predicted proteins | sample 1521771 | NCBI WGS metagenome assembly OFGK01 (sample SAMEA3504088, study PRJEB24116) | mouse gut metagenome | biome: mouse gut; feature: mouse-associated habitat; material: faeces | place: Denmark | collected 2011 | reverse complement strand
TGCCATTCGCATTTACTTCTTTCGCCGCCTCCATCCACGCATCCTTCACTTCCTGCGGGGCGTTCGGGCCAACCATCTCAAAGGCTTTCTCATCCTGGTCGGCTGCCTTTCCCTGCGCCGCCTTTTCTTCCACCGTTTCCATGAATCCCACAGCCCCGGATTCCGCGCTTCTTCCTGTCTTTCTTGCAGTGTATCCTGTCAGCGGATATCCCGCTGTCCCTATTCCATTAACATTCATTTCCTTTCATCCTCCATTATCTTTAATATTGCGGCTCCTCTGTCAGTCAGAGCCGCCTCTGCTCTCTCGTAATAAGTCCGAGCAGTTCATTGCCTCCATGCAGACATGCCAACTAACTTCCCCTGTCAAATCCCATACCGGCCTTCACCTCCTCTCCCTACTCCTCAATTTCCCCAATCTGCCGGAAAACCGGGGATGCCTGCCCTGCCTTGTCAGGCTGTAGCTTATTGGAGATATGCAACCGATGGAATTTATTTCTTATTCATAAAATCCCAATATGCCTGCATACTGTACTGATAATATGCCGCCGTCTTTTTCTGGAGCAACAGCTTCATATCGCCAATCTGCTTCTGGAACATATCCATGAAATCTGTCCTGTCATTTAATCCCATAGCCCCGGCTTCCATCGGAAGGGAAGTAAATCCCCCCAGCTTCTTTACCCCCATATGTGCTTCCAAAGCACGCATCTCCACAACAGTCGCTGACTTGGGATTTATCTCGTTGATATGTATGGTCTTTTCAAATTCATTCCCATTCTCATCAACACCCTTTGCAATGATTGTCGGATCATCCTCTGTTGAATCTTCCGCATACTTAAGATAATAAGACAGCCCTGTACCGTTCCCTCCTGTCCACAACATATCTTCATCTGTAAAAATATTATAGACTTTTGGAGTATCTGCCACATTGTTTACCTGCTCCGCAAAACTCCTTTTTACCGCATTCTGCTGTGCCTTTCTTGTTCCCTGCCATGCCTGATATCCTGCTGTCCCTATTCCATTTACATTCATTTTTTCAAATCCTCCGCTATTGTCATTTATTCAATACTGTGGCTGGGAGTGATATGTTTCCACCCCCAGCTACGCTGTGCCAGTCTGAATATGTAAAGCATCACTGTTCTACAGAAAACATAGCTTTCTGGATACTTTTCTGCCAATATGAGCTGTCAAAATAGTTCCCGCTTTTGGGCCGATTACTGAACATATTCATGATCATGTCATAAGTCATGGATGACGTATCTATAAACAGTTCCTTTCCGTCCTTTGATTTAATCGCTGTACCGTTTGTTCCCACATAGGCAGTTGTATTGTCATCAAGGTGCTGTATCGTTCCTGTCATTTCCGCAAACTTTTTCAGCCACGACTCTCCCGTTTCCTTGCACATTTCCTTAAATTTTTTAGCATCCTCCCCCGTCATATAAGGGTGCTTCCCATCCCTGACATACCATGAAAAACCTGTTGCTTTGTCCGTATATTTCGGGTCTGTTGCCGCCCATTCTTCCAAGGTCTTATTGCCATACCACACTGTCAGCCCGCTGTCATTTGATACGGTGTTTTCCTCCTGCCCCATTATTGGATTTGTTGATTTGAGTGCGTCATATATATCCTGCACATTGGCATTCTGCCTTGCACTTCCGGGAGCGGATTCCTCTGCCGCCTGTTTCTGCGGGTAGAACTGTCCTGCCCTGCTCCTGTTGTATCTATTCGCTGATACATTGTTCTGATAATAATTCTGTCCTATTCCATTTACGTTCATTTTTTCAAATCCTCCATTTTCATCAATTATTTTAATGGCAGCCCCTCTGTCGTTCAGAGCCGCCCCTGCTCCCATGTAATAAGTCCGAGCAGTTTATGCCTCCATGCAGACATACCCACCTAACTTCCCCTGCCAAACTTCATGACAAACACCCCCTTTCGCTGAAATTGTTTGTTCTCCGATTCTCAGTATAACAAAAAGCTTCTCTCCATTGTTTCCATATATTTTATGGTGGCTTTTTTGTCATAAATTGAAAGAATCTATCATCCGTTAATAATACGAACCAGCCCTCAAATAAGTTTCATCTCTCTTATCACCAACAGTGTATCCCTCTCGCTCAGAGTGTCATTTACGCCTTGATGTCAACAGGCTTATGGTACGCATCCGATATGACGGTCGTCGGCTGCGCTGAAACCTGAATCTTTTCCAGCCGTTCTTCTTCCTGTTCCTTCTGCTCTTTTCTCTTTTCCTCGGCGCGTTCCTGCTCCTTTTTCTCCTTTAATTTTTCCTCCCGTTCCTCTGCCAGTTCCTTCCAGCCTTTTACCCCGCTGTCGGAAGTTACCGTGGTGGACGCCATCATGGTTATATTCCCTGTGCTGTCGATGCTCCAGCTTTCCGTATGGTCCACCACCCTTGCCCCGATAGCCCTTGCATTGGCCTGGGCACTCTTAAGGCCGCTTTCATAACCTTCTTTGAAGTAAGCAAGGCTTTCTTCCAGTTCTTTCGCCTTTTCCGGGTTCTTTGCACACTCCTTCAGATAAGAACCGGAAATTGCCACACTGCCATTCTTTACACAGTCATAATTCTTCTGCAGGTAGGAATAATAATCCGATACGCTGTCTGTCCCTGTGTTCTTCGCTTGTGCAGGTGCATTTTCCTTCGTTTCTGTTTTCTTTACTGCCTCATTTTTCTGTGCCGTGTATGTACTCCCATACACATTGCTGTAGTTGCTTCCAATTCCTGAAATTGCCATGATTTCGTCCTCCTTATGATTTTATTTTATCGGCGGCCCCTCTGTCATTCGGAGCCGCCCATGCCCCCTTATGGTAAGTCCGGGCATGATCTTCCTTACTTCAAAATGCCCGCCGCTTCATATGGCACATCCACAACTTCCTGTATATCCTGGCAGTCTCAGATCAAATGGATGAATTATCTGCCATGACGAAATTTGCTTCATAAGCAGCATTTGCTGTTGCCGCAGTCCCCGATCTTGCCAGAACGGAATCGGAATATACGGCCTCTTTTGCCCACTGTGACATCAGCCGCCTGTGCGCATCGCTTTTTTCCATCGCCGCCTTCGCATTGATTTCTTCCTGCATCCTTTTCTTCTCCTGCTCCTTTTTTATCTGCGCCTCCGTCCGTTTTTTCTGCTCTGTCCTGCGTTCCCAAAAGCTGTCTTTTGCCCTGCCGTCAAACAGGCTTTTCCCGCTTCCGTTCTGGTATCCTGCGCTCCACATCTGCGCATGGCACTCCTCTTTTGTTGCCCCGTAATAGATGGTGGAATAAGCCCCTCCGCAGACGCCTGCCCATCTGTCCGGCTGCGCCCATCCTGTCCGCAGGTCATTCAGCACCCACGCCTCATACTCCGGGTCATTTTTCATCGCTTCAAACCCCGCTTCTGAAATATGGATGGAAATATTCTCCGACATACGGGTCGGGTGCATGGGGATCTGTGAAATCTTTTCATGGATATACTGCTTATACTCATCCATTGTCATGTCCTTTGTTGAAACAGCCCCCGCCTTTCCCGTTTCTGATACATTCTGGCTCTTTTCCGCCACCCTGTCACAAAAAGACGGGCTTTCAGCCTTGCCGCCCTTTGCTTCATTGTTTTTCAAGAAATTGCTGTACGTTCTTGTCATGTAGTTTACATTGATCGTGTTATTCATGGTTGCTCCTTTCCTGTAACAGCACTGTTACGCTGAACTCATTTTTCCTGACTTTAATGTCCACATTTCCCAGGTATTTCGCCGCCTCACGCCTGACATTCGATAAACCTATGCCATGCAGCGGGGCCGGGCCTCCCGGTACATCCGGCGCTTTCGTGGAAACCGGAAGATTCGTGCTTTTATCAAATACCACCTCCCCCTCAAAGGAATTCTTTACAGATATGAGAAAAAATCTGTTTTTCCTGCTGCCGGAAAGGGAGATATATCTTTCCCCCGACGTCATCCTCCCACAGGCTTCCAGCGCATTCTGCAGCAGGTTGTTTACAATGATCGCAATGTCATACGCATTATACCTGTCCGATGCCGGGTACACGAAATCAGACCTGAACCGTATGCCCATCCTTTCTGCGGCTTTCTGCTTGTCATTCACGATCACATCTGTAACAGCGTTCCCTGTCCTGACAGACATCTCAAACGCATCCATGCTCTCGTCCATCCTGGCAATATACTGTTCCATTTCCTCATAACTGCCGCTCCCCGCCAAACCCTTTATGTTTGTGAGATGGTTTTTCATCTCATGCTTCATCCGGCGTATCCCGTCATAGAACTGCTCCACTTCCCCTATCCGTTCCCTTATGGCCGCAAGCTGCTGCTGTTCCACGAAATACTTCTTTTTCTCCTCCTGCAGCCCTACCATCTCCTGCCATGACGCCACCGTGACCACCATGCCTGCATAAAACAGGGCTGCTATCAACGGCACCAGCCCGATAAATGCAGGGTACTGACCATAAAGCGAGAAAACCACATTTTCCTTAACAGTAAAGAGCAGGCGGAAAATGATATTCTCAAACAGAATGCCCACAACTGGCGTCAGACATAGATAGCATAGTTCTTTTGTATGCAGTTCCGGCGGCCCCTTCTCCAGTTTTTTACTTAAGAACAGCAGCATGGCAAGCAGCAGTATGATCCTCAATACCATGAATGCAGAATACCCTGCCGCGACATTACGGTATATCATATTTTCATTGTCCAGCCCCTGCACGATTTTCCCATTGAAAAGATAATACAGGCTTTCCGTTATCAGCCTGCCCATATCCCTGGTGCAAAAGAACAGTATGCCATACAAAAAAACCTGTTTTCTTTCCATGCACAGCCATCTGCCGTCTGCCATCAACAGGAGGATCACGATCACCATGCACAGCCAGCCTGAAACAGAAAACGCTTCCCCCATCAAATACACCATCCCATAGGCCAGAAAAACTGCAATATTTTTTTGCATCCTATTTTTGCGTCCTGTCGTATATGGGCGGAAAAAGACAGCCATACAGAACGCACATAAAACCGTTTCACCCCCTGACGCTATATGCTGAAACAGCATAAAACCCATTTCGCTCAAATTTTCTTCTCCCCCCTTACTGCACAAATTGAAGGTATGCCGCCGCAAAGTCCTCATATCTTTTTGAAAGGGGCAGCCTGATGCCGTTGGTAAGCGTCACCTCTGTTTTGTCATACCCCTCGACATAGGCGAGGTTGACGAGATACCCCCTGTGTATCCGGAAAAACTGCCCCTGCAGTTCTTCCTCCAGCCTGCCGATCTTCTCATAATATTCCAGTTCCCCATCTTTGAGGTACAGCACCACCTTATGGTTACGGCTCTCAATATAATAAATGCTATGAATTGGTACAGCCCTGCTTTCACACCCATACTGGATGACCAGCGTTTTCTTTTTCTGTTCCGCCTCAAATATGATCTGCGCCGCCGCCCGGTCAAAAACCTCGGCAAATCTCTGTTCGTCAATAGGTTTCAGGAGATATTGGAATGCCCCCACGTCAAAAGCGTCATACACATACTTTTCGTATCCCGTAACAAAAATAATGACCGGCTGCCTCTCCAGTTCCATGCCTCTTATCCGCCTTGCCAGTTCCATCCCGTCCATACCGGATGCCGCTCCATCCAGCTCTATATCTAAGAACAGCAGGTCATACTCCGTTTGATCCAGCAAATATTCGTCCGCAGACGCATACTCTGCAATTTCACACTCCGCCCCCTGTTTCCTGACCAGAGAGGATAAGTAAGCCCTTATATTCTTTTCATCATCACAGATCGCAATTTTTATAAAATCCACCTCCTCCGGCTCTCACTTTTTATATCGTAAAAAACGGGAAATAGTCTAACGCCGATAGCGTGAATAGCGGATTTGACAGCGTGAATTCTTTTCCTCCCATCACCCCAAAACGCCAAATGCAATTTCGCCATTCGTCCGATATGGGGGAAACGCAAACCGCCGTGTAAGCATATTACCTCTTATTTCGCCGCTTTCCAAGTAATTTCCGTTATCAGGCCGCCTTGCCTGCCTGGGAAAAAAGCAGACCGCCGCATATGGTAGATGAAGGCCATTGTGCGGCAGTTTGTCTTTTGTATGGTTCCTTTCTTACTGCTCCTTATCCTATGTAACTTAAGGTTTATTTCTCTTTGTCATATACCCATATACTTTTAATCTGATTTTCAATCTCACTGAATGCCCATCTCCTGCCGCTCCTTGCTACACAGTTAGGATCGTTTACCATAAATCCTTCGTTATCATACCCATATATGACAATGTAATGACCGGATATTGTGAAATCCCCTTTCCCCATAGCACATATGATGATTCCGCCATTATCAAGCACTGCCCTCATATTATTTGCACTTGAGCTTATGGATGAGACTTTAATGCCATACAGCTTTGGTAAATCCTCCATCAAGGCCCATGATGTGCCGGTTCCTTCCACATAATATCCATTTTCCACACTGTATGCGGCGATTTTGTCTGGAGTGTACGATTCATCTTTAGCTTTTGTGTATTCTACTTTTCTGGCGGTAGAAATATTCAAAAAGAAAGTTTATAATTTTGTAAATGTACAGGGAATATCATTCCTGAAATGTCGTCTTTATAAGTGAAAGCTTTCAAGAACATAATTCTTGCGGAGGGGGATTGAAATGGAGGACTTACAAATCATTAGCTTATATTTTAAGCGTGATGAAGCTGCAATTTCAGAAACAGCAACGAAATATGGAGCCTTTTGCCACAGGATTGCATTGAACATACTGTCAACAAGTTCCGACGCTGACGAATGTGTTAATGATACATATTTGCGGGCTTGGAACTCAATACCACCACAGAAGCCCGACAAACTTGGCGCATGGCTTGGTAAAGTAGTCCGAAATATCGCTTTTGACCTTTGGAAGAAAAATCACCGCCAAAAACGCTATGCGGGCATGGAGCAGCTTCTAAATGAGTTGGAGGACTGCATACCGTCCCCTGCTACTGTTGAACACCAAATTGAAGAACAAGAGTTAACCAACATCATAAACACATGGCTTGCGTCATTACCGCAAAATGACCGTATTCTTTTCATGCGTCGTTATTGGAATGGTGAAACAGTAAATACACTTGCACAAGAAAGCGGTATGTCCCCGGCAAATATGGCGAAGAAAATGTACCGACTTAGGCAAAATCTAAAATCCAAACTTGAAAAGGAGGGCTATTCCCTATGAAAGAAAAGGAAATCTCAAAGCTGTATAACAGCATTACGAATGTCGATAATCAGTTTATTGAGGAAGCTCAAACAAAGACGAAGAAAAAGAATGGTTGGCTCAAATGGGCGGCTATGGCGGCTTGCTTATGCGTAGCTTTGGTAGCCGGAGTGCTTTTCAAAATTTCTGTTCCAGACGTTATCATTGCGCCGGGCTTTTTGACAATCACAGTGTATGCCGCTTCATCAGATGAAGAAATAACCATGCAGGAAGGTATAGGGTTGCCAACAGATTATAAGTGGAGCCTTGCTATGAGCAGCCGACCGGGACTTCCATTAAAACTATCCGTTACGGAATACGACGATTTAAGTTTTGAAGTATCAGTTGATGGCGGGACATTGCTTCTTTGGGAGGGCAACAAAATAACATATTTAGGCTCATCGTTCAACACTAGAAATGATACTACTGTATATTGGACTAACCTATCTCGAACAGGCGAGAGCGATTTTGAACGGTATATGGGAACTACGGCATATATCAATATCATAATTCACGAAGGAGAAAACATTGTTGGATATGCTGTTGTTGAAATATACACAAATGACCTTGAAAATGAACCTGCACAGACTTACTCTGCCAAGTTGCTCAAGTCAGTATCTTTCCCAAAAGCTAATGGGGAATATCAAAAGATAACCGCTGAATATGTAGCGACGGAAATGGAACAAATCAAAAACGAAACACAAGCCGGATAGAGGTGGTAGGGGCCGATGTTACCGACCAGAGCGGCAACGAGCATCTTGGCGTCATCGAATTTCCTGTGCCGATCCTGTGGGGTTCGCCGGAGATTATCAAGCAGATTAGGATGGTACTACTAAGAGAGACTACCGCAGAATGGTCTATAAATAGAGTGAACGGACAAGGCCCAACCGAGCCTTGTCCGCTTACTTTTTTGAGCGGGATAATTACAACATCGCCCCGCCGCCCCAAACCTGGGCCTGTGTGATTGGAGGTTTTACATATCCATTATTGACTCTTGTGGCATACCCTCCGGCGCACCTCGCTGTTCTCCTGAATCAGATTAGGATTGAAATATCTGGACGCTGGCGTGATCCCCAAAACGGCGGGGTGCATCACCGGCTCTAATTGGTTCAAAGACCGGGGGTTATGGCAGGACAGCAGCTACGAGCCCCGCCCCGGCGACATCATCTACTTTGATTGGGACAATAAAGGAAGTTCCGGCCCCCAGGACGGCCTTGCCGACCATGTGGGCATCGTGGAGAAGGTGGAGAACGGCCTTGTCTACACCGTGGAGGGCAACTCCGGCGATAGCTGCCGGGAGAATCGCTACGCCATAGGCCATTATGAGATTTACGGGTATGGGACGCCTGCCTACTGACCCCGCAGACGCATAATTTTTGCCCTGGACTGACTGGAAACAGTTAGTCCAGGGCGGCTTTTTTCATTCCTCAAACAGCTTTGAAACGGGAACTTCCAGCGCATCCGCGATTTTGAACAGCGTTTCCATCGACACGCCAAAGACCCGCGTGGGGCTTTCAATTTTAGAGACATACGACCATGACCGCCCAATCTTATCTGCAAACGCCTCCTGCGTCAGCCCCAGCAATTTGCGGTAGTATTGCACCTTCAATCCGAAGCGGATGTACTGCTCCCGATATTCCGTTTCCATAGCGCACCCCTCTTTCCGATAAAAGGGTAACACGAAAACGGGGATTTATTTAGAGAACGTGATTGCCATTTATAGCAATACAATGATATAATAGAGCAATCACAGGTCAAGTGATCCCATCGTCCGGCGAACGGGCGGGCACAAGGAGGTCATGCGATGGGGAAAACCTGCTTTTTTATCGGCCACCGGGACGCGCCGGACAGTCTGGCCCCGGTACTGGACGCCCTGGTGGAGCGGCATATTGCGGAGTATGGCGTGGGGGAGTTTGTGGTAGGACGCTACGGCGGGTTTGACGCGCTGGCGGCAAGCGCGGTGAAGCGGGCCAAGGTGCGCCACCCGGACGTGCGGCTGGTCTGCCTGCGGCCCTACCACCCAGCGGAACGGCCTGAAAAGACACCCAGCGGCTTTGACGGCTCCTTTTACCCTCCGGGGATGGAGCGAGTGCCAAGGAAGCTGGCAATAGTCCGGGCCAACCGCTACATGGTGGACAACAGCGACTTTCTGATCGCCTACGCATGGCACCCCGGCAACGCCCGTGAGTTGGTAGAGTACGCCCAGCGGCGAGAGCGGCGGGGATTATTGCGTGTGAATGTGCTGGGCCAACCGCAAGCTGTAATCTGTCGCTGAAGATAAGGGCATACGAATAAGAGCCATTGACCTCGTAATCAACGGCTCTTACTCTTTCATTCTGATTGCCCCATCCAAAGTGGCTTCTACGATAGGAAGATATTTTTCCGGGCATAGTTGCATTTTATGACGCACTCTCTGGCGTACTTCACTGTTTTCCTGCATTAGCACAGGATTGAAGTAGCGTTCCATAGGTAAATGACAAATTTGTATCAGTCGCAACATGACCGGGACGCTGGGAATTATTAGACCTAATTCAATGTTGGCGAGATAGCGAGTTGATACGCTTACTTCCTCTGCCAACGCTCTGCGTGTCATTCCTTGCGCTTCACGCCCTGCTCGTACATCCTCTCCAAAAGTTTCAAAACCGGGACAATCCTTGACCTCTGCCATATTACATCACCCAAGCACATTGTATAGTTCATACTCATTCTTTGGAATGATGTAATTTTCTCTTTACTTCCCTTTATAATTCATATTTGTTGAATAGAAAGCCCTGTCTTACGTTGTATCAGCCATAAAATTGTGCTATAATCGAAGCGAAACTTTAGAAAAACGGGGTGCCCCATGTACGATGTAATTGTTGTCGGTGCTGGCCCTGCCGGAAGTACCGCCGCAAAGGTACTGGCTGACAAAGGGCTTCACATCCTGCTGGTAGAACGGCATAAACTTCCCCGCTATAAATCTTGTTCCGGCGTCCTGATCCAGAAAACGATGGACTTGGTGCGGCGCTACTATGGACAGGATGTACCGCTGTCCGCAACTTGTACCCCCGTGGAAAATCGGGGCATGATCTTCACGGACGATAAGGGCCGGGAGTTTCGTTTTGAACAGGGCGGGTTGAACGTCTGGCGCGGTTCCTTTGATAACTGGCTGACGGAGCAGGCGGCAGCATCCGGCGCGGAAGTCCGGGACAGCACCAGCGCCATCTCCTGTGAGGAACAGCCCGGTTCAATCTCCGTCACGCTGCGGGGAGAATCTTCCAGCACAGAGCAGGCCAGATACGTCATTGACTGTGAAGGCGTCACTGGCATACTAAAACGGCAGATACTTGGAAACAGCCGGGATTTCATCATAACTTTTCAGACTTTCAACCGGGGAACAATCCAGTTAGACCCGCATTACTTCTACGCATACTTACAGCCGGAGTTGTCCGAGTATGACGCATGGTTCAATGTGAAAGATGAAATGCTGGTGCTGGGAGTTTCGGTCAAGGATACCAGCGGAATCGAGCAGTTCTATCATCGGTTTATCTCTTACATGGAGAAACATCACAGCTTGCAGATCAGCCAGCAGGTCAAGGCAGAAAAATGGCTGATGCCCCATATCCGGCCCGGTTGTTCCGTCACCTATGGGCAGGGCCGGGTACTGTTCGCCGGTGAGATCGCCGGTTTTCTCAATCCGATGGGCGAGGGGATTTCTGCCGGGATGGAGAGCGGTTACTGCGTGGCCCAAGCCATAGCAAATCACTTTGACACTTTGGATATGATCTACGCAGATTACCAACGGGACACCCAGCAGCTAAAGTCCTATATGGTGCGCCAATGGAACTTTGTGGGGAGGATGGCTGGCACATTTTCGGAAATGATTATCTAAAACAGAGATGAAGGGATGAGGTATGGATAAGCCTTGTCCCTTCATTCCTGTTAGGGAGTATAAAGTTCTCAAAAATTTTTGAAAGCACTAAGAGAAATTAGAAGTCCGTTTGTTTAATAGATGGAAGTTGAAACCGGGAACAACTTTGGGAAGGAGTGTATAGATGGATAACGGTGCAAGTAGCTACCGCCGTTTCCTTGAAGGTGATGATAATGGAATTGTTGAGATAATCAGAGATTACAAAGACGGCCTAATCCTCTTTTTGAATCGCTATGTCAACAACATACATATAGCAGAAGAAATAGCAGAGGACACTTTTTTCAAAATTGTCACCAGAAAGCCACGGTTTACCGCAAAAGGTTCTTTCAAAACATGGCTATATACGATTGGTCGGAATATGGCAATAAATCATATCAGGCGAACCAAGAAAATTTTGACTGCTCCCATTGAGGTCATAGATGGGAACAGCGATGAATTTGATTTAGAAAAATCCTATATACACGAGGAACAGAAGATTATTATTCATAGAGCCTTGTCCAGAATCAACACAGATTACAGTAAGGTGCTATATCTGAAATTCTTTGAGGACTTGGACAATGAGCAAATTGCTGTTGTGCTGAAAAAGAATAGGCGTCAAATTGAAAACATGATTTACCAAGCAAAGCAATCTCTGAAATCCGAACTTGACAAGGAGGGGTTCTACTATGAAGGACTATGAAGAAATGGCAAAAAGCGTTCTGAGCCGCCGAGATAACTATGTCATGGAAAGGAAAAAGCGTATGAAAAGAGTAGTGTCTATTGGATCGTGTTTCTGTTTGATGCTCTTGGTGGGTGTCGGTATCTACCGGAGTAACAATCTTGTTCCTGCTGGTGATGCACTGACGAATGTAACACAAGGCGTTGTGGATATGGGTGCAGATAAGCAGCAAAAGAAAGCAGAAGATATAGACGGTAATCCTGGTGGGTATTCATCTCCTGCAACGGATGTTTACCCTGGCGAGGATATGAGCGGCGAGACAGACCCATTAGAGGTTAAAGATGCACCAGTTGCAGAAAATCCGGGCAGTACCGGCGCATTGAAGCCCCTGGATGAAATTTGGGGTGGCAGCTATATGGATCAGAACGGTCATTGGGTTGTTTGGCTGACGGAAAACACGCCGGAAAATCAAGCAAGAGTATTTGCACAGAATCCTGATCTGCTGGAAGGTGATACGGTTTTCAAGACAGCGGACTTCTCTCTCGTATATCTCACGGATTTACTGGCGAATATCAGTGCAGAAATGGGAACACAAAAACTTCCGTTTGTCACAACCGCAGCTCTGCGGGAGCAAGATAACCGGGTTGAAGTTACTATGACAACAGACGATGAAGAATATGCCGTCCAGGTTTTGAACTTTGACACTATTGGTGGTGCGATTGAATTTCGATACTCCACCGCGCAGATCAAAGACGAAGCTATTCAAAAAGGGCCAGAACGATAAAGAAAGGCTTGATGGTTCAGCTTCTGAAAGGTAAAGATTGCGAAAGGACAAGGCTCGGTGTGAGCCTTGTCCTTTCGCTTTGAGGTTTGTCAATCTACTGCGTGTGCCTCACGTTCTTTAAGCAGAGAATCCAACTTGTCCTTTACGGCCTGACGTGCGATTTCATCCATCTGGTCTACCGTTTTTGTCCCGCCAGAAGCGGCTAAAGCGTATGGGTCATTCAGCGCAACATGAGAATCTGTCAGCATGGCCCAAAGTTGATGATGCGTCCATTGACGTTCCTTTGCGGGGATGCTGGGATCATAGTAGTCTGACCAATCGCACAGATATTTTCCAGAGATAAAGCCTAAGCTGTTGATGGGAGCGGAGACTGCTTCATTATAGGCATCAGAATAGTAATCTTTGATGGTGCGCTCTGTCTCCTGGAGCTGACCAAGGTAGGATTCAAAATAAGTCTTGGTGGCAATAGCTCCATCAGGATCGACGGCATAGTAGGGATTAACCTCCAACGGAGTTTGATTTTCACTTTGCCACTGTTTGAGTTGTTCCATGAAGTCCGATTTTGTCATGGTGCCGAGTTTGGCGGCTACTTTATCAGCCAGAGTTTCCACTCTGCTGGATGCAGTTTCTGTTCCCTCCTGTGAAATAGTTACTTGATCGCTGCTGGAAGGAATAACAACTTCGGATTTCTTTTCCTCCGGCTCGGCAAATCGGGCCGTATGGAGTGTGGAAATCTGGCGAGCAAGAGGATTCAATGTAACATCCATAGAGAACGTTCCTTTCATGTGTTTGCTATATTTATCGACAGGAAAAAGCCAAAACTAAGGCTTCCGTTCATTAGAAAGCAATCATAACATCATTCCGCCGCCCCAAACCTGGGCCTGTGTGATTGCCAGAACGGTTTCGGTGGGAATACCGGCAATCTCGCTGCCGAAAATTTCCTGCAGATTTCCTCCCGTCAGCATGGCGGCAAGCTGGGACTTCGCCGCGGCGGACGCGGCCAGTTGGGATGCCTGGATGTGCCGCTGAATCTGCTTTCCCGCCGCCAGCTTCATAAACTCGGCGTGGCGGGCCATACGCAAATCCCACCAGCTTTCTTCATCGTCAGAACCGCTCTTGGAGTAGGTGATCTCGCCGCCCGCGCTGGAGGAACAGGCGTTGCAGATGTTCCCGTCCTCCCCGATGGCAACGGCCTGGGACATATCCCATGTACTACCGGGCATAATGGCCTCGTTCCGCGCCACGTCAAAAGCAAACCATGTGTCGATTTTGGCAAAAATCTCCTGGGCATAGGCCGGGTCTTGCTCCATGCGCTCCTGCACCTTGGGATGAATGACCACAGCCTTGCTCCCAGGTGGGACGTTGCCCAGGGCGTGAATCTCCTTGGGAGCGGTAAACCTGCCGTCAATGGAGCCGTAGAAAGGATTAGCCCCGGTGGGTTGCCAATTTTCCAGCGTTTCTTTTGCTTTGTCCCCGTCCTGGTACAACAGGTAATGAGGGTAGTCGTTCCTGGTGCGCCAACAGCCACTGCTGGCGTCAAAAACGTGGTAGTGGATGTTGGGATACTTGGCTTTCAGCATGGTTTCCAGGGAAGGGGCCTCTATCGCCTCCGTTCCTGCGGCCTGCATCTGTCCGCCGGAGCGAACCGCCAAATCCATCATCAGGCTGGTGGGCATCGCCGCCATACCTGCCAGACCGCCCAGGCCAGTGGTGAACGTGTCGGCCCTGCTTCTGCTGGCCTGCGCCGCCATATCCATGAAGCTGCTGCCCGGCGTCCCCGTCTGCTTTGTTTCACGGGCCTTTGTGGGGGTGCTGTATGCCTGTGTCCCGTAACTCGGTTGAATCGTATTGCTCATTGTTTCACCCTTCCTGTTTCATACCATATTGAGGAAAAACATATTTGCTCCTGTTGGTAGAGACACTTCCGGCGTAACGGTAGGAGCAAATATCAACCGAGTTTTCAGCAGATCACTAATGTCAGAAGAATTGGAAAAAGATTTTTTTAACATTTCTGCCTGTGCGACACGCTCCCACATAGCCCTACGCTCCGCTGCTGCCTCGCTAAGTTTTTGATATTTTTGTCGCCGATTTTGCTTTTCTTCCTGTTCTGCTTTAATTTTAGCCTCTATTTTTGCCCGTACCTCTGGCTTTAGATCGGCACAAAGATAGGTATATACTGTACCATCCGCTTCGATGCCCACACCGTAGGATTGTACTTCAAATCCTGCTGCCGATGCTTGAGCTTGAACTTTTGGGAAATTATTAAGCCCCGCCTGGATTTTACTTTCATAGTAGGCAGCTTTTTGTGGGTCATTTGCCATTTGCTCTAAAATATTGGGTGCAATTACAACATTATTGTGTCCAGCCGTACTCGCACCAATAGAATCCATGCGCCGTTGGTCTTTTCCGACATCTTGAACTATCACATTTCCATATTTCCATGACAGATATTCCCTATAGGCATCCACATTTGATGTACTGGTTCCGTTGGTGACTTCTGGCGCGCTGCTAATTTCCAGCACATCAGTCGTGCCTCTGCTGGCCCGCACCGCCAAATCAAGGAAGCTGCGGCCCTTTGTTTCGGTCTGCATTGTCTCACGGGCCTTTGTGGGAACGCCGTATGCCTTTTGCCCGTAGCTGGGCTGAATAATGCTGCTCATAAACTACTCCTTTCCTGCAATAGAACTGTTGCGGAAAATTCCTGCTGAACTGCTTTCAGCTCCAATTCTCCCATATACTTCTCCGCCTC
>OFGK01001172.1_pt1 | contig 15551 bp, 11 predicted proteins | sample 1521771 | NCBI WGS metagenome assembly OFGK01 (sample SAMEA3504088, study PRJEB24116) | mouse gut metagenome | biome: mouse gut; feature: mouse-associated habitat; material: faeces | place: Denmark | collected 2011 | reverse complement strand
ACGTCTGGAACGGAGCGAGAGCGCGGCTTCGCTGGAATACTTCCTTGCCGCAGCGAACCTTTGATCCCAAATAGCCGAAACTATAACTATTATAATTTTAATGATTCATTTGGACAATCTAGATTTTAATCTTTTAAATTCAAAAAAATAGGAGGATATGGAATGTCTGAGTTTATTACTTTTGATAAAGTAGGAAAAACCTATAAAGTTGGTGAAGTTGATATTCGGGCACTAAACAATGCAAATTTTATGATTAAACAGGGTGAAATTTGTGTAATCGTTGGTGCATCTGGTGCTGGTAAGACAACTATTTTAAATATTCTTGGTGGTATGGATACTATGTCAGATGGCAATGTCTGGTTAGATGGACAAGAAATTTCAACTTATAATGAAAAGCAGCTTACTGCATATCGAAGATATGAAATAGGTTTTGTGTTTCAATTTTATAACCTGATTCCAAATTTAACAGCACTGGAAAATGTTGAACTCGCTGTGCAGATTTGCAAGGATCATTTAGATCCATTACAGGTCATTCAAGAAGTTGGTCTATCTGATAGAAAGGACAATTTCCCTGCTCAATTATCTGGCGGCGAACAACAGCGGGTCGCTATCGCTCGTGCATTAGCCAAAAAGCCAAAACTTCTTTTGTGTGATGAACCAACAGGAGCATTAGACTATAATACAGGAAAGGCAGTACTTAAACTTTTACAAGATACTTGCCGCAAAACAAATATGACTATTGTGATTGTTACACATAATTCTGCTCTTTGCGATATGGCTGATCGTGTTATTCATGTAAAGAGTGGAACTATCGAATCTGTTACAACAAACCCTAATCCTACGCCGATTGAGCAGATTGAATGGTGATCTTATGAATGTACTGATAAAATCTATATTTCGAGAAATTAAAAACAGTATAGAACGATATTTAGCTATCTTTTCTATTATAGCACTTGGTGTTGGTTTTTTCGCAGGATTATGTGTATATCGTCCGGCTCTTGTTAATACTGCGGAAAAATATTTGGAAGAGCAAAAATTTTATGACTATCGAATCTTATCTTCTATCGGTTTTTCCAAAAATAATACTGCTCCTTTTTCTGATTTGCAAAATATTTCTTCTGCCGAAGGTGCTCATTATGAAGATGTGCTCATTGCGATAGGAAAAAATGATCTGACCTTTCGAGTACACTCTATCACTAACAATATTAATAAGTTAAATATTATATCTGGCAGATTGCCGGAAACAGATTCTGAATGTGTATTAGATGCCAGTTTCTTTGACGAAAATATGATCGGTCAGACGATTTCATTTTCTGATTCTAATAAAGAAGAAATATTTGATGCTTTTCATACATCGGAATTTACAGTAGTAGGCATAGCCACATCTCCTCTTTATATCAGCGCTGATCGTGGTACAACTTCATTAGGCGATGGGAATATTACTGCCTTTTTGTTTGTCAATGAATCATGCTTTACATCAGATTATTATAAAGAGATTTATATGACTTTAAAAGATTCGGGAGCACTTTATAGTGATGCTTACAAAAATGCTGTTGCAGAACAAGAAGATGAAGTGACTGAGGAAGCAAAGATTCAGGCAAATATACGTTATGAAGAGATTGTTGAAGAGGCTCAAAAAGAGATAGATGACGCGAAAATAAAATTAAATGAGGCGAGCGCGAATCTGCAGGCTCAAAAGGAGCTTGCTATACAAGAAGCTGCACAACAGATCCCTAATGTAGGATTTCCTTCTTTAGAAGAGAATCCATATTATATTGAGATGGTAGATCAAATAGAAGCTTCTTTTAAAGAACCTGAAAATGAGTTGGCAAAAAAATATTTAGATATAGAAGAAGCACAAAAGGAAGTAGATTCTATCAAACGTCCTTCTGTTTATATTCTCAAAAGAAGTGAGAACACAGGATATGCTTCTTTTGATCAAGATTCCTCGATCATAGAAAATATTTCTGTTGTATTTCCTGTCTTTTTCTTTCTTGTTGCCGCTCTTGTATGTGGTACAACAATGACAAGAATGGTTGATGAACAGCGCACTCAAATCGGTGTATGGAAAGCTATGGGATATAACAAACTGCAAATATCAAGGAAATATCTTTTTTATTCAGGTTCAGCCGGATTATTTGGCGGTATTATTGGTTTTTTCTGTGGTACAGTTTTCATTCCAAAGATCTTTTGGAGCGCATATAAAACTATCTATAATTTCTCTGATAGCCTGCTCTATGTTTTTGATTGGAAAATGTGTATTATATCACTAGGAGTTGCTATGCTTTGTACAGCCGTAATTTCTGCTCTCTGTTGTTTTAAAGAACTGTATGATGTTCCTGCTCTAATTTTGCGACCAAAAGCACCCAAAAATGGAAAACGAATCTTATTAGAACGCACGAGAATATGGCGTCGGATCAGTTTTTTGCATAAAGTATCTCTGCGCAATGTCGTTCGGTACAAGCAACGTTTCTTTCTGATGATACTAGGAATCAGCGGCTGTACTGCTTTACTTTTGACAGGTTTTGGAATCCAAGATTCTATTCAAAATGTAACAGATTATCAGTATGAAGAAATCATACAATATGATGCAAAAGTGACCTTTACTGATTCGCTCATGTCAGAAGAACAAAACCAATTTATAGAACAACATCAAACTATGATAACTGATTCCATTTTCTTGTCTGAAAATAATATAGAAATAACTGCAAATGGAATCAGTAAAAACACTACCATAACTTCAGCTAAGGAAGATATCACCCCTTTTATCCATCTAAAAACATCTGACACCATAATATCCTATCCCAAAGATGGGGAAATTATTATATGCAAGGGAATAGCGGATAAACTCAATATTAAAACAGGTGATGTAGTGACCTTAACAAATGATGATTTTGAGCAGATTAATGTAGCCGTTACAGGTATATTTGATAACTATATCAATAATTATTTATTTATTTCAGAAAATACAATGATACAACTTTATAGTGATGCTTCTATGAATGCTGCTTATCTGAATTTCAACACAGATATTAACACACATAATATTATAGCCTCTATGCTCAATGAGGATATAGTCAGCCATATCATGCTTAATGAAGATATAAAAGAATCTATTGAAAAATCATTTTCCAGCCTTAATCTTGTTGTACTTTTGATTATTGTTTGTGCTGGTATTTTAGCTTTTATTGTATTATTTAATTTGATCAATATCAATATTGGAGAAAGAATACGAGAGATTGCAACAATTAAAGTACTTGGGTTTTTCAACTCTGAATCTTCTGCTTATATATTTCGAGAAATCAATATGCTGACATCTATAGGAGCATTATTAGGGCTATTTTTTGGAAAACTTTTACACTCTTTTGCAATGTCTAAGATCAAACCAGATGCTATGTGTTTTGACAGCCGTATCGCATGGAAAAGTTATCTGTTTAGTTTTATATTGACTCTTGTATTTGCTGGTTTGGTCAAGATTGCTATGAGATATAAACTCAAAAAAATCAGTATGGCAGAGTCGTTAAAATCCGTTGAATAAGTACAAAAGACTTCTAATTTATCACTTTTTGAAAAAATATAAAAAAAGAAAGGATGATATAAGATGGAGAAAATAAAAGAGATAAATACTTTAAGGACATGGATAGAAAATAGTGATAATATTGTATTCTTTGGAGGGGCAGGAGTTTCTACAGAGAGCAATATCCCTGATTTTCGCAGTGTAGATGGTCTATACCATCAAAAGTATGACTATCCGCCGGAGAGAATTTTAAGTCATAGTTTTTTTCTCTCACATTCAGAAGAGTTTTATCGTTTCTATAGGGATAAGATGATCTATACAGATGCAGAACCAAATGATGCACATAAAATATTAGCAAAGTGGGAGAAAGAAGGAAAGGTGAAGGCGGTCATTACACAGAATATAGATGGTCTTCATCAGAAGGCAGGGAGTCAAAAAGTGTTAGAATTGCATGGGACTGTCTATAAGAATTATTGTATGAGATGTGGAAAAAAATATGAATTAGAATGGGTATTAGAACAAAAGGGTGTGCCACATTGTAATTGTGGTGGAATAATTCGTCCAGATGTTGTTTTATATGAGGAAGGATTAGAGCAAAAGGTGATACGTGAAGCGGTTTATTTTATAGAACAGGCAGATATTTTGATTATAGGAGGTACTTCTCTTACTGTATATCCAGCAGCAGGTCTAATTGAATATTATAAAGGCGATAAGTTAGTATTAATTAATAAATCTGTGACGCCATATGATGAAGAAGCTGATTTGAGGATAGAAGGAAGTATAGGAGAAGTATTTCGACAGATACAAATAAAAATGGAAGGTTAAAATTTTTATTTTTTTAATTTTGAAAATGACAAGCAGTCACGATAAACCATATCACTTCATAAATTTATCATACGGTAAACTAGCATGGGGAAGCAGCTTTGTTAAAATAGTTGCTTCCCTATATGAACCTTTAAAATGTTTCCTTCTATTCACATCTATTAATACTTTTACCTTATAAAAATGCAGCAAATATTGGGTCTAGAAATAGTCTTATACGGAATATAATATACCTTTCCTTAAAATTCTCATTTGATCTGATAAAATATTTTTAGGAAAACAAATATCTATTTACTTATATATTATCTAAATAGATTATGGAACTTTTATCGTTCCAGTGTTACAGATGGACTGATCAAGATACCTGTTTTGGTAAGTTGATACTCATAAGCCCAGTTTTCCCCTGTACTGCGCCATGCGTCTGGACCACACCATAATTCTGATCCACTGCAGTTGTGAAGCTGTCCAAAGGTATTTTTCCGATTGCCAAACATTTTTAGTTCCAGATTGTGTAAACCCTTTTCTACACCTTCAAATGTCACTTTATAAGGACTTTTAAACAACTTTTTACTACATTTTCCATCTAATGTGACTTCAATAATAGGACTTCTAAACTGTGGTACTTGTACGGTTAGTATACCATCTTCTCTTGTTTCAATTGGCAAATAATAGATCAAATTTCCACCGTAAAATGGCAGTCCTTGAGTGCATATATCACCAAAAGCCAATTTTGTTATTGGGTTTGTCAAAAATGCCTGGCGTCCTTTCACGCTAACTCCAAAATCACCAAGCAAATACATTGCCTCCACATCAACTCCTGCATGATAAGGTATCTGTATTTCTAATATATTATTCCCTTTTTTTAAATAAGAAAGAATTACCATTTTAATCTGCTGATCTACATAATATCCACAGATTTTATGTTCTACTTTCTGTCCATTCCAAATAATATTGGTAATCTGTACATTTTCTAGTGCCAGCTTTACCTCCTCTGCTTCCAGTTCTGATGTAATGGAATATCTCAATGAAATCTGGTGTTCATATTTGCGCTCACCGTAAATCCATGGTTGTGCATAGGCATCTCCTCTCTTTGGATATCCTAACTCTCTTCGGAAAATATTGTCTAAACGAAGTATTTCTTCCTTTTCTCTCCACTCTCCATTATCTAGTTTAGATTCTGCCATGTCAAGTACAAATACATTTGGTTCTTCCAATATCACAGCCGCTGTTTCTGGAATTTTTACTAATTGTTTTTGTATTTCTTTTTTTCTTATCTTTTGGATATTACTTTTTATAGGCTTTAAATAGTATAGATGAGAATCAAATGCATAGGAACTTATAACCCATTCTGTTTTTTTCTCTTTTTCATTATATTCTACTGGAATTTCCATAGAAGTTCCGTCTAGAGCATCCCATTGTTCTACTGTCCATATTCCGAAAGTTGAAACTGTCCATATTTCTTCTCTTACTGTATCTAGACTTTCCGGCTTTTCACTATGAGCAATAAACAGCCAGCGATTTTCTCCATCTTGCCTCATCTGATAAAGCAGATTGCTAGAACGAATACCAGAAGAATCCCTGATATTTAATGTTCGGTATGAATCAAGAACATCTAGAATGGTCTGTTTAGTAAATGGAATCTGAATACACTCCTCTGCCATTTTAACTGGTTCTCTGCTCTTTTCTGCAGCTACATATGTAGGAATACGTCCTGCGAAAATAACCTGTCCTCCATTTTTGACAAACTGTTTTAAGCATTTTAATGTATTATTTCTCAAAGTTAAACAGTTAGGTACTAAAATCACATCATAACACATCTCCCCTACTACAAATCCATTTCCTTTCTTAGGCATTTGTTCAAGTAGAGATTCTGAAATAAAATCAAAATCTATTGTTCCATAGAGTAGCCATTTTACCAGATTATCAAAGCTGACTTCCATTTCCTCTCTATCTGCACCTGTGGTTTCCTCACTTCCCCATTTCAGCCAGTAGGATTCGATTGGATGAATAACACCTACTCGTACTACTGGTTTCCCTCTAGTCAGTACTGTATTCAACCTAGAGAAGTAATCCTCGATCATCTTATATTCTTGATACCATGATGACTGATAGCCAATACATGCTGGATAATCTCTCTTAGCTTCACCTTCCATCGATACCCATGTCAAATGATGAACTCTGATAGTTACACCCAAAGCAGCCTGCCAATCTCCTGCCAGCTTATGACGTCTGAAATCAAAATCCCAGTTGGTAACACCATAAATTTCACTAACCATACCCTCTCTTCCATACTGATGTACTGCACTCTGTGCCTGCTTTGCTGTCGTCAACTCACGCCAGTCGCATAACATATCAATTCCCGGAATATGGAAACTACGGTAAGAACGCATAGCCTCTCCTAGTGCAGCCGTCTGACTTTTTAATGTGGGTTCTTCCATCATATGACCAGTCAAAGCGATTCTATGCTTTTCACACCACTCACCAATCTGATCCGCATATGCTTCAGCAAAGCGTTCTGCTATATGGTCATGATATTGATATCTTGTTTTGTATACGGATTTTTTTTCCATTTCCCAGAATACCTCTGGCAAATGCTCTAGAAAAGTTTCTCCATATACCTTTTCATAGCTTTCTTCAAAATCATCTGTATAAGGTAAAAACTGTACCTTTCTATCATGAGCTCTCCCTAATCTTGTCTTATGAACAAACTGCGGTTCATCAGTGAAAATAGAAGGAATATCTCTACCAAAAAAACCACCTAATTTCTTTTCATATTGTTCATGGGTCACTTCCAAGAAACGAGTGATTGCCTTTTTATCAAGCGTATTGACATAAGCCTGATTATTAAACCAGATATTATCCCCTGAAATTTCTAAATAAGCGTACCAAGGATCATATCCTTCTGGCAGTGTTTCTCCCTCTTCTAATACACAATATGCCTCCATTGTTCCTGCCTTATTTAGACGTACACCATAGCATTTGAGCAGCCTTCTAGAATCACTTCTAATGACCACGGCTGCGGATACATCTCTTCCGCGGTTTTTCGGTACACCGTCTGGTATTGGTTCTGGCGAAAATACTAAAAATCTCATACGATACTCTGAATTTTTTGTTACATACCCACCACCATATCCTGACGGCCAGCGATCTTCATCATAAAGCCATGTCAACATCTCTTTTTCTGCAAATTTATCATGAGCATAAGCGACCTGATCTAAAAATTCTTCACTCATATAAGGAATATTCATACCAGTTCGACAGTGAATATGAGCACCTCCCATTCCCATCTGTTTGAACACTTCTGTCTGAAAATCAATCTGCTCCTTTGTCACCTTACAATTCCATGCCCAGAAGGGAGTACCCCTATATTCACTGGTCGGATTCTCAAACAACTTTTTATCTAATGTTTTTTCTTTATTCTTTGGATATAACATGTAGCTTCTCCTTTATTTTAAAATAATTAATAATAATTATAAATTTAAAAATTCTCTATTATATATCATTTAAATTTCCAAATTACCAAGTGCCATTTTTTCACCCATTCTTCATATAATACAAATCCAACAGCATTTTCATAATTCTCTTTCTCTATTCATTATATATTCTTTTCCATTTTTTATCAAAACTTTTTATGAACTTTCTCCCATTACCTCTCTGGCAAAATTTTTATGATACTAAATTCCGATGCATCTGATGGTAAAACTCCATGATTATTTACTTCTAGTATATAATAATTCTCATCAGACATCACATCATCTTTTATCACATAAACTATATCTGCAGTCAAACTATCCCCTTTCTTCATATTTCTTCTTTCTCCAATAATCAATCGCAGTTCTTTTCGCAATTGTACTAATATATATCTTTATCTGTCACAACATCACCTCTCCTTTGAACCAGTTCACTTATACATTCGATTTAAAATCAAAAAATGGACATAAAAAATGAAGTTATTGAAAAATAGAAACTTTTTGCAGCCTATAATATTAAATAAATCACAAATACTATAGATTGTTTCAATACCTATTTTCAACAACTTCATTATAAAAATACCTTTCTTTTCTAGATGCTCCTTCACTCCTCTGCTTTTCATGATATTCCTATAATAGCTATGTCTAAACTGCTATTACTACAATATTCACACCAATATTATCAAAGACATTCCCGAATTTTCTTGTATATTGCCCTGCACCTATAGCCAAATGTCTGTTTCACAACTCGGAAGATTCTTCACATACCTGATTCTACATCCCAAGCAAAACTGCCTGAACAGTAGAGGTAATCTTCGGGACATCTAGTACCGTCCTGATATTTCCCCTCTTAGGATATCTACATAACTCTATACTAATCCCTGCCCTTCTGTGCATATTCTAAAATTCTCAGATAGTGATTTGCTTCGCGAATCACATGATCTGCCAAAAGCGGAAGAATTATAGAGCGAATTTCACAACCTGTAATTCCTTCTGTACCAGCTGTCTTAAACTCCTGATATTGCTTTGTTGTCTGTAAAGTTCTTGCAGTCAGGGTAAGGAAGTATTCCAACGGAGCGAGAGCGCGGCTTCGTTGGAAACTTCCTTCCATGTGCGGAACTCCTGCCAAAATGTTCTCCCAACAACTATAAACTTTAATTTTTCAACATTTTCCACAATTCCACTCTTATCCTCACAGCCTATTTTATACCCCCGAATAAGCAGAAAATCCCCCATCTATAGGAAGTACAACTCCTGTAATAAACCCTGCCGCTTCATTATTCAATAAAAATAATAAAGCCCCAATTAATTCCTCTGAATCTCCAAATCTTCCCATTGGAGTAGCTGCTAATATTTTCTTTGTTCTTGCCGTTGGAGTTCCATCTTCCTGATAGAGCAACTTTTCATTTTGTTTTGTCACAAAAAACCCCGGTGCTAACGCATTTACACGGATATTAACCTTTGAAAAATGCACAGCGAGCCACTGTGTGAAATTGCTGACAGCCGCTTTTGCTCCACTATAAGCAAGAATTTTAGTCAATGGTGTAAATGCATTCATGGAAGATACATTTAAAATATTACATCCCTCTCTGCCTATCATATCCTGTGCGAAAATCTGAGTCGGCAATAGCGTACCAATAAAATTTAAGTTGAATACAAATTCCACTCCACTCTGCTCTAAATCAAAGAAAGACTTTGTATCAGCATCTAAATCCCCCTTCTCATAATATTCTTTATCTGTAGTAGCAAGAGGATTATTTCCTCCCGCTCCATTCAATAAAATATCACAAGGTCCAAAATCTTCTAAAATACGGGTATGCACATCTGTCAAATTCTGCTTATCCAATACATTTGCTCCATAAGCTTTCGCTATATACCCTTCTTTAACAATCTCCTCTGCTATCTGTCCTGCAGCATCTTCATTTAAATCCAAAAGAGCCACTTTTGCGCCACAAGCCGCTAATGCCTTTGCAAACACTCCACAGATCACACCTCCAGCACCAGTGACAACAGCAACTTTTCCATTCAAATCTGTTTGAATCGGTAATTTCATATTAAATTCTATCCTTTCTTATTTTAATTTCCCATCTTCTCTAACGCTTCCCATAACCCATTAATATAAGTAGCACCCAATGCCCTATCATATAAACCATAACCCGGTCTTCCAGTTTCTCCCCAGATCATTCTGCCATGATCAGGACGAATATAACCATCAAAACCATTTTTATGAAGAGCTTGTAATATTGCAAACATATCTAATGTTCCACAACTAGAAAGATGCGCACGTTCTTCAAAACCATTTTCTAATACAGCTACATTACGAGCATGTACGAAATGAATCCTGCCCATCGCAGAATATTTATCTGCCATATGAACCACATCATTTTTACCAGAACATCCTAAAGAACCTGTACAAAGAGTGATTCCATTATGAGAATCATCTACTAATTTTAAAAACCGATCTAAATTCTTCTCACAAGTGATAATTCTGGGAAGCCCAAAAATACTCCAACAAGGATCATCTTCATGAATCGCCATATTAATATCACATTCTTTAGCAACAGGAATGATCCTCTCTAAAAAATACCTCAAATTATTCCATAAACCCTCTTCTGTCATCGCCTGATACTCTGCTACCACATTTTTTAATTCCTCTCTCGAATAACTAGAATCCCAGCCTGGAAGCGTTAAATCACTGTCACTTTCTAAAGGATTTACCCTATCCACTTGTTCCTGATAATAGACCAGTGAAGTAGAACCGTCCTCTAAAACATGGTCAAGCTGTGTTCTTGTCCAGTCAAAAACAGGCATAAAATTATAACAAATACACCGAATCCCCGCTTCCCCTAAACGCCGAATATTCTCACAATAATTTTCAATATAATGATCCCTAGTAGATTTTCCTAATTTAATATCTTCATGAACAGGAACACTTTCAATTACATCAAATACCAATCCATTCTCTTCCACTAACTTTTTTAAATGTGCGATACTCTCTCTGCTCCACACCTCTCCTACAGGAACATCATAAACAGCCGTTACAATCGAACGCATACCCGGAATCTGACGAATATTCTGCAAAGTCACCTTATCATCTTCCCCATACCAACGAAATGATAACTTCATACTCCCAATACCTTCCTTTCTTTTTTATTACTTAAGTAATAGGTAATAGTGAAACTCCAAACATCATAGAAATACTACTTTTGCTGAAAATTTCTTTTCCCTATCTCCTCATTGAAATTTCATAGCTTATCATAAGCTTCACTTTTCACAAAGTAGAACCCTCAACCAAGTAGCGGAGGCAAGGAAGTATTCCAAAAGAAGCCCCTTGGAAGACGTCGGCACTTAGCAAACAGCCCTAAAGGGGCTGTGCGCTTAGTACCGCTATGTCTGGAACGGAGCGAAAGCGCGGCTTCGCTGGAATACTTCCTTGCCGGAGCGAACCTTTGATATTCAAATAAATTCTATTGTAACAAAAATGAGAAAAGATAAATCTGAAAAAAGTATGGAAGTTTTGTAAAATTCTGTTATAATAAAAAGTAAATGACTTCATTTAAAACAGATAAAGTATTTTTGATGATTATTATAATTTTTAAGAAAGAGGGAAAAATATGGGAATTTTAAACACGGAGATCAATTATGACAGCATCATTACGGATTTAGCGAAATGCTGTTTAGGAGAAGAAAATTGTAAAACCTGCAATAAAGATGAATGTATCGTGGGATATGGACAAAAATGTATTGTAGATTGTTTTAAGAAGAGTATCACTTATGTGGAAAATGGAAGTGAAAATATTCCTGTTACAGATTTAAAAGTATATAATGTAGAAAATTTTGAAAAAGGAATCGCCCATATTTTAAGACAATGTCGTTCCTGCCAATATCAACATTTCGATAATTGTATTATCAATATCATACGAAATTGTTATGAAGTGGGATTATTTGGAGAAGTTTTAAAATATGAAGGAAGTAATTTTCGATATCTCAATCAGATACATATACATTATCCAGAAAAAGCGCAGGAAATCATAGAAGAATTTCACAATACAAAAGAAGATTAAAAATAGCAGGTATTTTAAGCTTTCGGCTTGAAGATACCTGCTATTTTTAAAAAAATTTTTTATAAATTTTGTGGCAAGGATACTCATGATTTTAGTCATAGGAGAAATTGCCTTCTATATTATTATAAAATCATTGTATCGATTAAATTTTCAGAATTAGGAAGATAGATATAAGGAATAGGAACATTTTTATCTCCAAAATGATGTTGAGCAAAGGTGTGACAAATGAAATCATAAGTTTTTTGATAGTATTGAATATGGAATATACGTGCTATGTTATTAAACAAAATTGGTTCAATACAGAAGCCCCATGAAGAAGTATCTTCTACTAAATGCAAATATTGAACTGCTGTTGGAGTGATAGGAACACGTTTATTTATTTTTTCATTATAAGCGCTCAATTTTATGAAATGAGTATTTTCATCAACTGTAGCATCTAATATATATCCTTTTAAGTCTACATCGATCAAGACAAAGAGATCATCTGCTGATTTTTTAGAGGCAGTAGTAAATTTGTATTTTCCAGTGTGTATATCTTTTTCATTCAATAATTTAATAACTTTATCAATACTTTCTTGTGATAAGATAGAATCTTCTACACTTTCATTGTGGCTGGTCAGAAAACGGATAAGAGTGTCGATTTCAGCTTGTGATAATAATGCTTTGTTATATTGATATTTATTCATAAAATTCTTTAGGTTGCAAAAAGCCACGGCATGTAGGCTGTGGAAGAAGCAACCATTCTCCTTTCTTCATATTGACCTGCCTATATTTTTAGTATATATTTTGACAGAGGAAACCGTTAGGGCAGGTGGCTCAAAGTTACTCTGTTTTTGTACATGGAAAAGTTAAGATATGTGGTTTATCAAATTGTATGTAAGGCAAAATTTACTGCATGGCATGAGAAGGTTTGTACCGAATGCAGTTATGTGAAAGGATATTTTTGATGTAAAAGGTTCTGTCAATCACCTTATGATGTAATGTCGCTTTTATTTTCACAAAGTTTTATTCTATTATAATCAAGTTTTTTTGATAATATAGGTTTCTTTGTATAATATTGCCTTATCAAGTCAGCACAAACATCAAATAATATTCTATTTTTTCCTTCTTTTTGTAGTTATTTGTTGATATTATTATAGTGTATTATCTTTTATGTGTCAATACTTCAAACAAATGGCATTCATCTCTTATTTAATTTTAAGGTAGGAAAATTTTTGTTACAATAGGATAAAAATACCAGAAAAATATGGTATTTAAAAAGGATATTAAGAAAAATATACTATAATAATATTTGATACAGGGGAAAGTGATATAGGATTTTAATATAGTATGAGTATTATAAATTAATTATTAATAGGATAAATAGTTCAATTGACCAGAGATTCGCTGCTGTGACAAGGAACTATTCCAGCGAAGCCGCGTTTTTGTTCTGTTCTAGACATAATGGTTAAGTGTTAATGTTTTTCATGGAGCTTCTAATGGAATAGTTTCTTGCTGCGGCTATTTTTTAACTATTTTAAGAAAATTAAGAAAAGATTTTTGTACGCTTGTTTACAAGAATAAATAATGATAGCGATTGACAAATAGAAATGAAACAAATAAAACGTAAGGTTTTGACGATAAAAAGTATATCCTATGCGTTGACGTTTCAGAGGAATAATGGGATAATAAAGGATAAAAAGGAGGGAGTATATATGGAAAATTTTTATTTAACAGTGAATACAGAAATTATTTGGGATAATAGTACAGAGTCAATTCCAGAAATTATACGAAGAAAAGTAGAAAAAAGATGGAAAAGAGATTTAGAAATGACATTGAATAAGAAAGAAAAAAAGGGAAGTATTTTAATATCAATAGAAGAAAACCTGCAACCAGAAACATTTTATTGGAAAATAGAAAAAAATATACTTCGGATAGGAGCAGGAGATGATTTAGGGATTATTTATGCGATGTTATATATTAGTGAAGAGTATTTAGGAATACTCCCCTTTTGGTTTTGGAATGACCAGATTTTTTATAAAAAAGAAGAAATAAAAATTTCAAAAATAGAATATCATTCAGAAGAATATGCAGTTCGATATCGAGGGTGGTGTATCGAGGATGCGATTTTGCTAGAAGATTGGAATAAGAGATTAAAAGATATAGATATTTGGGAAATGGTGTTGGAAACTCTATTGCGTTTAAGGGGGAATATGATTTTTTTTAAAGAAGAACAAGATGATGTTTACATAAATTGTGTGGAAGAGATGGGACTGTGGAATATTATTTCTTATACAAATATAAAAGAGAATATTTCTAAAGTAGAATGGAATGAGAAAAAAATTATATGGAATATCACAGATGGCTGGAAGGAAAAAGCTCAGGAAAAGATACAAAAACAATATCAACAGAAAGGAGAAAAAGAACCTATATGTTATATTGATTTAAAGGAAAGAGATGTGGATTTATATAAAAAAGAGGAAATAAAAATTCCTGAAAATATAATAAAAGTGTATTCTAATAATGAGTATGGAAAGATAATATTTGAAGAAGAGAAAAATGATTTAGAAGAAGAGATTATAATAGAGGGACAGAACGGTATTTATTATCAGATGTTTTCTTATGAAAATAAAGCTGCTTCTTATTTAACTATGCCTTCTAATTCTCCAGAATTTATTGCAAATGAGCTGACAGAAGCTTTTGCCTGTGGAGCAGATACATTTCTTTTGGTAAATTGTTCTAATATAAAGCCTCATGTTTTTATATTGGATTTCATCGCTAAACTCTGGAGATATGGAACATCAGAGCCAAAAGAGGATAATAAGGAATATATAAAAAGTTATTATGGAAGAGAATGGGAAGATATTTATAGAGTATTTGAAACATATCATCAGTATATGTTATGTTATGATACAAAGAAAGGAAAGATCGCAGGAGAAAGATTTTACCATTATTTGATAAAAGGACTGTCATGTAGTTGGATAAAGAATGATGTAATGCAAAGAGAAGAATCTGTTGAATGTGTGATGGGGAAAAAGGAAAATTTAATAGAACAAATGAAATGGTTAGAAAAGGTATTGTTAGATGGGGTGGATGGTCTGTTACTGACTTATCAAAGATGCTATAATTTGTATGAATGGCTGTTAGAAAAAGATGAAGGAAAGAGTCAAATATTTTATGATTCTATTTATTTACAGACTGCTATTTATCATTTTAGTGGGAGAGGAGCACTAGAGTTTTGCAAAGGGTTTGGTTACTATGTCAGTCAGAAATATGAAGAAGCATTTGCCTGTATAGGGAGAGCGATAGAATTATTAGAATGTATTTTAGAGATGTTAAGAAAAGCACAGCATGATAAATGGGAAAATTTTTATCAAAGGGATTATTATACGGATATAAATTTAAGTATAGATTGCTTAGAAAGGGTGAGGCGGTTTATCAGAAATTTAGGAGAAGGACCAGAATATGAGAAATGGGAAAGAAAATATAATCAAGAAAAACAATGGGAAAGAGATAGAGAAGGTCATTTAAAAGATGATATTTTATATCAAAAAATGAAAGATATTTTAAGACCTATGGGGAGTTGGTATGTAAAGGTGCATTAAAAGAGAAAGAGGATTATTTTGACTTTAAAGACAATGGTTCGCGCCGACAAGCACCTATTCCAACGAAGCCGCGCTCTCGCTCCGTTCCAGACGT
>OFGK01001168.1_pt1 | contig 15597 bp, 10 predicted proteins | sample 1521771 | NCBI WGS metagenome assembly OFGK01 (sample SAMEA3504088, study PRJEB24116) | mouse gut metagenome | biome: mouse gut; feature: mouse-associated habitat; material: faeces | place: Denmark | collected 2011 | reverse complement strand
CATAAGAGCCGCCGAATTTATACTTACGGTCCCATCATCCACAACGAGGAGGTCATAAAGGACCTTAAGAAGCAGGGGGTCTCGGTACTCCATTCTGAGGAAGAACTTTTAAAGATAGAGGACGGGGTGGTAATTATCCGTTCCCATGGAGTACCTCGACATATTTATGACTTGCTAAAGAAAAGGAACATTACCTGCGTTGACGCCACCTGCCCCTTTGTAAAGAGGATTCACAGGGCAGTAGAGAAAAAAAGCGGCGAGGGAGAGCACATCCTGGTGGTGGGCAGCCCGGAGCATCCCGAGGTACAGGGGACCGTGGGATGGTGCAGCGGCCCGGTGGAGGTACTCGAAACCGTGGAAGAGGCCGAGAAATACATGCCTCCGGAGGGAAAAAAGCTGACCGTGGTGGCTCAAACGACATTTAATTACAATAAATTTCAACATATAGTTGAAATTCTTAAGAAAAAAGGTTACAATGTAAGTATTGTGAATACCATCTGCAAAGCCACAGAGGACAGGCAGAGGGAAACACAGGAAGTAGCAGCGAATGCTGACGCCATGATTGTGATAGGAGGGAAACACAGTTCCAATGCTGCAAAGCTGTATGAAATCTGCCGGGAAGTGTGTGATAATACCTATTTTATACAAACACTGGATGACTTGCATTTAGAATTGCCTAAAGCTGTTCGACTGGTGGGTATTACCGCAGGGGCTTCCACCCCAAATAAATTAATAGAGGAGGTTCAAAATTATGTCAGAATTAACTTTTGAACAAATGCTGGAAGAATCATTAAAAACAATACATGCAGGAGAGGTAGTTGAAGGCACTGTCATCGATGTGAAGCCGGACGAGATCGTTCTCAACATCGGATACAAGTCAGATGGCGTTTTGACGAGAAATGAATATACAAACGAACCTAATGTAGATTTGACAACCATTGCGAAGCCAGGAGACACGATGGAAGTGAAGGTGCTCAAAGTGAACGACGGCGAGGGACAGGTTCTCCTCACCTACAAGCGTCTTGCGGCTGACAGGGGCAACAAGCGCATTGAGGAAGCTTACGAGAACAGAGAAGTGCTTACAGCAAAAGTTGCACAGGTGCTGGACGGCGGCCTGAGCGTTATCGTGGAGGAAGTAAGAATCTTTATCCCGGCAAGCCTCGTGTCCGACACTTACGAGAAGGATCTGACCAAATACGCAGGTCAGGAGATTCAGTTTGTGATCAGCGAGTACAATCCTAAGAGAAGAAGATACATCGGTGATCGCAAGCAGCTTATCGTTGCCAAGAAAGCTGAGATGCAGAAAGAGTTATTTGCAAAGATCAGCGCAGGTGATGTCATTGAAGGTACTGTTAAGAATGTTACAGATTTTGGTGCATTTATCGACCTTGGCGGCGTTGACGGCCTTATCCACATCACCGACCTTTCGTGGGGCCGCGTAAGCCACCCCGAGGAGGTTGTAAGCCTCGACCAGAAGCTCAATGTGGTTATCCTCGACTTCGACGACGAGAAGAAGCGTATCGCCCTCGGTCTGAAGCAGCTTATGCCCCATCCCTGGGATGCATTGGCCGAGACCATCAAGGTTGGCGACAAGGTTAACGGCAAGGTTGTCGTTATGGCCGACTACGGTGCATTCGTTGAAGTCGCTCCCGGCGTAGAGGGTCTGATCCACGTAAGCGAAATGTCGTGGAGCCAGCACCTGCGCAGCGCACAGGACTTCATGAAGGTAGGCGACGAAGTGGAAGCCGTTGTGCTCACCCTCGACCGCGACGAGCGTAAGATGAGCCTCGGTATCAAGCAGCTCAAGAAAGATCCCTGGGAAGATATCGAAATCAAATATCCCGTTAACTCCAAGCACACTGCCAAAGTGCGCAACTTCACCAACTTCGGCGTATTCGTTGAAATCGAGGAAGGTGTTGACGGCCTTATCCACATTTCGGACCTCTCCTGGACAAAGAAGGTTAAACATCCTTCGGAATTCACCCAGATCGGTGCCGACATCGAGGTTGTGGTTCTTGAAATCGACAAGGAAAACCGCCGCCTGAGCCTCGGTCACAAGCAGCTTGAGGAGAACCCCTGGGATGTGTTTGAAACCGTGTTCACAGTTGGTTCGGTGCACCCCGGCACTATCGTTGAAATGCTCGACAAGGGTGCTGTTATCCAGCTCCCCTATGGCGTTGAAGGTTTCGCTACCCCCAAACACCTCGTTAAAGAGGACGGCTCGCAGGCCAAGGTTGACGAGAAACTTGAATTCAAGGTAATCGAATTCAACAAGGATAGCAAGCGCATCATCCTCAGCCACAGCCGCATCTTCGAAGATGAAGCCAAGGCTGAAAAGGCAGAGGCACGCAAGGCAAAACGCGCTCCCCGCAAGGCAGAGGAAGCACCCGTGCTTAACACCCCCGTAGAGAAAACAACTCTCGGTGACATCGAAGCTCTTGCAGCCCTCAAAGAAAAACTTTCCGGCAAAGCCTGATAGGATTTCCCTAAAATTTAAGAAATGGCGGTGTGGCAAAATTCAATATTTTGGCACACCGCCTTGTTTTTCGCCCGGATGGCGAGTGTGCTGTCAGAATGCCATGGCTTTGGATTTGGTATGCCGGATGCCGTTGCGTGAAGAACACAGACTGCTTTTTGACCAGGTATATATTGATGTATAGTAGTGGGCTTTGTGATGCATTGCCCCGGAATTTTATGCGTTTGTGATGTAAATTTGCTGGAATTGCACGCATATAGTTGTTATATCGGTGGAATAAACGTATATTTGCCAATGAAAAAAATATCACCTTGGTTCTGACACATCTAAGTCTGTAGTTATTTTGCGTGAAATTAAACATCAATTCAATATATCACATTACTTAATTTTCCAATTATGAAAAATCTTTTACTTTCAGTTTTGGCGACATCATTGGTGCTGTCGGCTTCAGCTGCTGTGCCGTTTGAGAAAGGCAAAACAAATTCAATACCGGTTAGAAAAACATATAGGAGTGCCCCGTCGGTCTCTCCACCTATGAGCCGTGCTGTTGAAGAGAAGGTTCTCCTTGATGAGAACTTCGACAAATTTTCGGATGGTACCGAGACAGAACCGGGTGCGGAAATTGTATATGAAAATGGATACTATATACCCGCTTCTTACACGTCTGAGCCGGGTTGGACGGGGCAGGGCTTGCGTCCTGCCGGAGGCTGTGTGTCGTTGCATCCATGGGTGTCCAGCTATGAGGAGACCCGTGGCGGGTATATCTCCACACCGAGGATGATGCTTGACGGCACTGCTACACTTACCTTCCGTGCTAAGGCTTTAGGGTCTGAGACGGCATTGCTATGGGTTGCCCTTTGCGATGACAATTATGGCCCGGGCGAATCATTTGACGCCGAGTTGACCAATGAATGGAAGGAATTCAGCTTTGTGGCGTCGGAAGGCTCTGTTGATGACCCGTCATATTTCCAAATGATGGCAGACGAAGGGCTTGCCCTTGTCGATGATGTGAAGCTTGTTTTCAGGCAAGACCGCGTCGGCAAACCATATGCCTTGCCTGCGCTTAATGTTTCGCCCAACGAATTCGTGGCTCGTTGGGAAGGGGTCAATAACGTTGACGGCTACCTCCTTACCGTGTTATGCACAAGCGCCCCTGAATCGCCGGTTATCGGCGAGTTGACCGAGTCGTTCGACGGCATAAAGGTTAATGCCGACGGCAAGACAATCGACCGTGATGCCCCCGGCTATCCCGACGGATGGACTATTTCGGTTACTGAACATGGTTCACAGGATGTTACCACCGACCCGGCTGACCTTGGCTCGGCTCCCGTTGCATTGGTTTTCGACGAGGTCGGCGATATGATTGAATCACCTGCTACCCCTGAACCCATTGACAGGCTGTCGTTCTGGTGCAAACCGTCGAAATATACCGATAACTGGGAATATATGTCGCTGATTAGGCTTGAAATCTATCATTCGCTGACGGATACGTGGGAAAACGTAGGCCATCTCGGTTATTTCAACTTCATGGAACAGGGTGGTGAATACACATTGAATGCCGAGGCTCTTGGCAAAGATGCAACACGCATGAGATTATCGTTCATACAGCGTAGCGATGTGGATTTCTATATTGACGACATACGTATGCATTACACTTCACGCGGCACAACAGCCCCGCTTTTCGAAGACAAAGTGGTAAAAGACACCGAATACGCGGTAAAAGACATCAATCCCCGCAACGAATACACATATTATGTGAAGGCTTTCAGGGATGATATTGTTTCCGCTGCAAGTTATGCGGTATGGGTCGACGGCGTTGCCGGGCTGAAAGTCGAGACTGAAGAGGCCACCGATGTTACCGAAACATCATTTACCGCCAATTGGAAGCAATTAGGGCATGCCAAGGAGTATTCGGTCAATACCTATTGTGTGATAGCCCCTGAGGCAGATATGGAAGATGTGGTGGTGCTTGAAGAAACGTTCGACAAGATTGATGAAGGTACGGTTGAGAATCCCGGACAGGATTGGGTTTCGCCGTTTGATTTCGGCGCCAAAGGATGGGCTGCCACCGGATGGTGCGCCACCCAGCCCGCATGGGCCAAAGGTATGGCTGGCACTACCGGTACGAATGTCTGGATGGGTGTTGCCGGATTGGTTTACACCCCTGTGCTCGACCTTTCATGTTACGATGGCAAAGGGATAAAGGTTGACGCTACGTTTGTCACCACCGTCGATGCGTTTGATTATAACGGAACTGATGAACCTGAAGGTGTGTTTGCCATACTGATGAATAGTTCCGATTTGAACACCCCGATTGCCTCGGGTCTTCTTGATACTCCGAAGGCCGGATCTACATCAGGGTTGATAACCATCAACAATGTGCCTGAGGATGCTGACCTTTCCAGCGTTGTGATTGCGTTTATGAATAAGAGCGGCCTGACATTCTTTGTTGATTATGCCAAGATTTCAATGAATGTCCCGGCAGGAAAAACCCTTATGACCCCGTTAGGCACGGTGTCAACCGAAGAGACTTCCTACAGATTTGACGGCCTTGACCCACGTTTTGACCATGCATTCGCAGTGAAAGCTTCCACAAGCCATAGTTTCGAGACATTTGTGTCGGAGATGTCGGACATGCGTCATGTCAAGACCTCGACTGCAGGTGTGACTGAGATAACCATAGGCCAGGAAAGCGGTGTTGCCATAACTACAATGCCCGGTGCAATCCTTGTAGATGCACCCGAGGGTGTGCGCACAGAAGTCTATACACCTGCCGGGCTGCGTGTTGCCGTGGGCGAAGGATGCTGCACGCTTGAAGTGGCTGCCGGTGTATATATCGTCCGTGCCGCAGGCCACACTGTAAAGGTTGCTGTCAGCTGATGATGCATTCATTCTGACAACACCCTCGCCATCCGGGCGAAAAACAAGGCGGTTTGACACACCGCTTTTTTTGTACATATACAGGGATGTCAGATTGTCTCTGGCTCAAAATATAATCTGGAGACGCGCCTGGATGGTGTTGACGTGGCGGTCGTGCTGCACGTCGCTGTTACGTACATCTGTGTAGGAATAGCGGAGACGTGCAAGCATGTACTTGTTGATGTAATAGTTGAGGGTGACCGAATAGTCGTTGGAGACACCTCCGAAAATGTCGGCTTTGCCGCAGTTGGCGTCGGTGTAGTTATAGCCCAATATCATTTCAAGTGAACCGGGTTTAGGGGTTGCAAGCCCGGCGTCGCCGTGTGAATAGCCGTATCTGTCGCCGATAAGCAGCCCTCTTAACAGTCCGTAAACGCCTTGCGCCTTATATGAGGGGAGGGCATGGCGACCTATATTCATGTAATAATACTGCCCTTCGAGGGCGATACGGTCTTTGGCCAACACGACTTCGGGCGATAGTTTGAAAACCCCTTTGGCTTCCTGTATGTCGGCTCCCAGCATGCTTACTTTGCATACGCGTGTCGGGAATCCTGCCGAGAAATCAAAATAGCCGGCCGATAGTGTCTTGCCGCCGTTTTCGTTGTCTATCCGTTTGTGCATGGCGGTCTGATACCATAGCGACATGCCGACCTGGGCTATAAGCCCGTCGTTGAAATAGGGTCGGTAAACGAAGCGGTTCAATGCCCCGATGCTTGTTTTTCCCTGTTCGTTGGCCGGTTCGGTCATGGAAGTCCCGGCGACTATGCCGCTTACGCCGAGGAAGAATTTATCCTTATCGTAGACGTACATCACCCCTAGGTTACGGCCTGTGGCGTTGAAGAACGTATCGGTTATAGGGGCTTCCATTGCCGGTTTCATCGAGCTTGAAGTGGCGGCGTTGAGGCCGAACTGGTGCACGAAGTAGCCCATGCGGAGCAGATTGTAAGGGTTGAAGTTGTATTGCATATAGACGTCCTTCATGCTGATTTTGCCGAAGCCGTAGCCCACGTCGATTTTTGCAGCCCATTTCCCGTAGCTGACTTTTGCCCCCATGCGGATATCGGGCATCGCGACCCCGTCGGAGAAGCCGTCGCCGTCGGGCATATAGACGGCCCCGTCGAGGAGCATACGGCCTGTTGGTTTGATTGAGAATTTCGTTTCCTGTTCCTGTGCCTGCATCGTCATTGCTGTCGCAAGCATGATTGCGGCTGAGGCAATCGTTGTTATGGCAAAGTTTTTCATTGGATGTAAGGATTAATGGTAGTGTAAAGATTTTATAGCTGTTATGTTCGGGGCTGCTGCGGAGTGGAGCCCGTTACGTGGATTTAAACATTGGCGAAAAAACATTGGTTCAAAAATTATAACTAATTTTTACGAAAAAAATGTTGATGGGGAACCGAACTATTCCTATATGGCTATGTTATAGTTTTATCACGTTTTAACATAGTAAACGTGATGGGATAATTTTAATAAGCGATTAATTACCAACAATCTATTGCTATATGAAAGGCTTTTTGACAACAATTGTCGCCCTTATGTTCATGGGCGTTGCGCTTCCGGCGGCCTCGCAGGCTCGGCGTAGCGAGGAGTTCAAAGACAAGTATAAACTGAAAGAAGCTGTTGTGTTGAGCAGGCATAATATCCGTTCGCCCCTTTCCGACAGCAAAAGCGATCTCGGGCGCATGACCCCTCATGAGTGGACGAAATGGAGTGCCGGCAAGAGCGAGCTGACCTCGCGTGGCGGTGCGCTGGAAACGATGATGGGGCAATATTTCCGTAAATGGCTTGTTGATGCAGGTATGTTTCCCGAAAACTATATACCGACTGCCGACGACCTTAATGTAATCGCCAATTCCATGCAGCGTTGCATCGCCACAGCCCGTTATTTCACATCAGGCTTCATGCCGGTGGGTGAAGTAAGTGTAAACCACCGTTTCACACCAAGCAAGATGGATCCGTTGTTTAACCCCCAGCTCACAAAGGTAAGCCCCGAATTCGTGGCCGAAGCCATGCGCCAGATTAATGCCATGGGTGGGGAAAAGGGGATTGTAGGCATAAACGAGGCGATTGCCCCGGATTACGCGCTCATGACCGAGGTGCTTGATGTCAAGGATTCCCCTATGGCAAAATCCGCCGATCCCAAGTTGAAAGCATTGGATAATTATAACACTGAGATAGTGCTTGAAAAATGGGCTGAACCGGCCATGAAACCAGGCTCGGCATTAAAGGAACTGAATGCGGCCAGCGATGCCTTCATCCTCCAGTATTATGAGGAGCCTGATTCGGTGAAGGCGGCTTTCGGGCATAAGCTTACACGCGACCAGTGGTCACAGCTGGCACATGTGAAGGATACATATCAGGATGTGTTGTTCACAGCCCCGATAGTTGCGGTGAATGTGGCAAATCCTTTGATTCGTTATATGTATGACGAGCTGCGTTCGCCCGACCGCAAATTCACTTTCCTGGTGGGGCATGACAGCAATCTGTCGAGTGTGGCAACCGCGCTTGGCGTAGAGGAATACGAACTGCCAGGCGCTATTGAAAAGAAAACCCCTATAGGCTCCAAGCTGGTGGTCGAGAAGTTCGTAGGCCCCGACGGGGAGGAGTATGCCGACCTGAACATAGTTTATCAGACTGTCGACCAGTTGCGCGACATGCGGCTGCTCGATCTTGATAATCCGCCTATGGTTTATCCGTTGACATTGAAAGGGCTTGAAAAGAATGCCGACGGGCTATACAGGATGGCCGATGTGGCAGCCCGTTTCGAGCAGGCCCTGCAGGCTTACGAAGATATACCGTAAAAAGATTGTCAGTCAATAATATAACCACATGGGGGAGTGTCAGAAGTCATGCTTTTGGCACTCCCGCTGCGGTTATTATAACGTGATGTATGGATAAAAGCAGGGCTGTGATTACCTGATGAATCCGGCGGAAGCTGTTTTGTAGCGGCGCAGGGGAGAACCTTTGGTACGGGTGAGTTTCGCTTTCCCGTTTTCGGTACGCAGCGAGCCTTGTTGTATTGGCCGCGTGTGTAGTCATAGGTCTCTCCGTCGTGCTTGCAATGTAGATTGAAAACGGTTGTGGGGGATATGTGCTGCACAGGCTCGGCCCACATAGCATGGGCCCCTCCTGATAGGCGATTGTGGCGCTTCACTACGTAGAGTAGCTCAGTGGTTTCTCGGTCGGCACACCGAGGTGTGTGAATTATAGGAAAGAAAAACGGATACCTCTATTTTACCTAGGGGTGATTCCTAATCAATGGGTTTTCATTTATGGTTGCAGTGCGAGGCGTCATCAGAGGTAGGTGTTTGCCAGGATGCTGCGTGATTTGGATTTCTTCTTTTTGCCGAAGGGGCAGTTGAAGTTGTCGAGATATACGCGAAGCATCAGGCGTTGGTAGAAAATGAAGCTGTCTTTTGTGATATTGAAATCGAGTGAGGCTTCAAGGTTCACATATTCGTTGCCTATGATGCGGGCATAGATGTCGGTGCGGTTATAAAGGTCTGACTGGTAGAATGGTTCCCCTTGATAGAGTTCCGCTCCGAGTTCGCTGTAACTCGGGAAAAGTCTGCCTCCGGCATAAAAGGAGTTTCTCAGTCCGAGCCATTTCCATTCCCCGGTAATTTCAATCCATGCGCCTGCGGGCATGCGCCATTCATTGTTGGCACGATTGCGTTCGATGGTAATCAGTGCGCCACCCTTTATGACTAGGCTGTCGAGGCCGGATGCCTGTTTGAGGTCGATTCCGACGTAGGGGTTGGCAAGGAAATTATCAACAATGTGCTGGTTGGCCGGGGCGTGCCGGGTTAATGCGAAATGGTTCATCATTGCGTGGCCGCCTATCAGGAAACTGCGTCCGCGAGGGCGCCATTCGCCGTGGAACACTATGTTGAATGCCTCGCGCTTGGTTGCGGTCTGCAACTGGCGCCAGTCGAGATAAAAGTCGATGAAGGCATTACGGGAGTTGTATTGCACCAGGAAACCGCGTATGTTGCGTTGGAAATATGTGAGTGAGTCGCACCATAGGAATCCTGGCAGGGGCTGGTGGAGCTGGGTGCGTGGGAACATGCCCATTGACGCGCTCCACCGGCGTCCTTGATGGCGGTAGTAGAGGGTGGGGGAAATGCGGTATCCATCCCATTCGTTGCCGATAGGCTGGTTCCAGACCACGCCCCCTGAAATGCGGTCGCGTTTGGTGAATTGTACTCCGATTTCCGGGGCCAGGTTGGTGAAGAAGAAGGTCTTGGTGTCGGTGATTGAGTTGTCGCCCTCGCGATTATCGAACACCGAGCCGAAGTCAAGGCTCCATGTCAGGTGTTGGGCGTGTGTGGCGATTGCGGTGGCAAAGCATATAAGCGCAGTCAGCAGGATTTTGGTGATACAGGTTTTTCCCATGTGCAAGTGAGTGAAGAAATGTGTGGCAAAGTTACTAAAATCCTGTGTATGCGATATGATGAAGACCGCATAAAACATCCCGATGACAGCGCCCTCGCCATCCGGGCGAAAACCAAGGCGGTGTGCCAAAATATTGAATTTTGACACACCGCCCGCGATGTTTTTTTGCCTCAATGAATTAATGGCAGCAGCCGTCGCCGCATCCGCAATGTCCGTCGCCATGTTCATCGCAGTGGTCATGGTCGCATCCGCATCCGCAACCGTGGGCGGGTTGTAACTCTTCAGGTGTGGCATCGCGGACTGTGAGGATTTTGCCGTCGAAACGCACTGCCTTGCCTGCCAACGGGTGGTTGAAGTCCATCTTCACTTTGTCGGCGGTCACTTCCTTTACCAGGCCGTTGATGCGGTAGCCGTCGGCTGTCATCATAGGCACGAGGGCGCCAGCCTTTATCATCTCTTCGTCGAACTTGCCTTCTACCACGAAGATGTCGCGGTCGAGTTCCACAATCTGGTCGGGGTCGTAGGGGCCGAATGCCTCTTCAGCAGTAGCCTTCACGTCGAATTTGCTGCCGGTTTCAAGTCCCTCGATGGCTTTTTCCAGCGGGGCAATCATGCCGCGTGTCACACCGAACACAATCTTTTCGGGATCTTCGGCATCGGTTTGGTGCACAAGTGTTTCCTTGCCGTCGGCTTCTATAGCGTAAAGGTCATAGCCTAATTCAACGTATTTTCCGGGTTCTATTCTTTCCATAATTAAGTTATAATAAGTTTCTGGTGTTTCAAATCGGGCATACCGCCCCTTATTTATAATAACAAACACCATGCCAAAATGTTGCCCTGCCGTTTTGTCATTTTGCCGCGATGTAGAGACGGGATAGCATCCCGTCTCAGTTTGTTGGGGGGTGATGTACTAGGTGTTATTCAGGAGGGTGCTCTTTGGGATGAGGTGTTATCTTGGGCGGGGATGTTATCAGAGACGGGATGCTATCCCGTCTCTACAGTGCGGAGGGGTTATTTGCCGGTGAGGATGGCGCGGATGTCGGATAGTTTGTTGAGGGCCTGGAGGGGGGAGAGGTTGTTGATGTCGAGGTTGATGATTTCGTCGCGGATTTGCGAGAGGATGGGGTCGTCGAGCTGGAAGAAGCTGAGTTGCATGCCGGAGGCTGAATCTATTTTCGGCATGGCACATGACCTGTTGCCACTTGTGGTGGTGGATGCCACGGGGGAGTGGCGGTTGGCTTCCTCGAGTTGGCGGAGTACGTTTGCGGCACGTTCCACGATGGCGCGGGGCATGCCGGCGAGTTTTGCCACATGTATGCCGAAACTATGTTCGCTTCCGCCGCGTGCGAGTTTGCGCAGGAACACCACTTTGCCGTCGATTTCCTTGACTGCGACGTTGAAATTTACCACCCCAGGATAGGATTCCTCCATTTCGTTCAATTCGTGGTAGTGGGTGGCAAAGAGTGTTTTTGGGCGTAGGGGTGATGCGTTGATATGTTCCACGATAGCCCAGGCTATGGATATGCCGTCGTAGGTTGAGGTGCCGCGTCCGAGTTCGTCGAACAGGATGAGCGAGCGTCGGCTCATGTTGTTGAGGATTGAGGCGGCCTCGTTCATCTCGACCATGAATGTCGACTCTCCGAGCGAGATGTTGTCGGATGCGCCTACACGTGTGAAGATTTTATCGACTACGCCTATATGGGCTGATTCTGCCGCTACGAAGCTGCCGATTTGTGCCAGCAGCACGTTGAGCGCGGTTGAACGCAGCAGGGCGGATTTACCCGACATGTTGGGGCCGGTAATCATCATTATCTGTGTGTCGTCGTTGTCGAGACAGACACTGTTGGATATATACGGGACGCCGACAGGCAGCTCCTTCTCGATTACAGGGTGACGACCTTCGCGGATGTCGATTTTAAGTGAATCGTCGACTACCGGGCGGTTATACTTGTTTTCTATAGCCACGCGGGTCAGCGACAGCAGGCAGTCGATGCGGGCCAGCAGCTGTGCGTCGGCAAGTATGGCCGTCACGTATTCTGCCAGGCGGTTTACCAGGTCGTTGTATAGCCTGGTCTCAATGATTTCGATGCGTTCCTGGGCTGTCAGGATTTTTTCCTCGTATTCTTTTAATTCTTGGGTTATATAGCGTTCGGCGTTGACAAGTGTCTGTTTGCGTATCCATTGCTGAGGCACTTTGTCCTTATGGGTGTTGGTCACTTCGATATAGTAGCCGAACACGTTGTTATAGCCGATTTTCAGGCTTGTGATGCCAGTTGCTTCCACTTCCCGGCGTTGTATTTTCAGCAGGTAGTCTTTACCCTGGTAGGCGATTTCCCGCAGTTGGTCAAGTTCGGTGTCGACACCGGGCTTTATCACATTGCCACGGTTGAGCTGGTTGGGGGCTTCGTCGACGATTTCGGCAGCGATGCGGTCGCGCATCAACGCGCATGGGTTGAGTTGTTCGCCGATTGCTTTAAGAGGGGCGGATTCGGCTTGTTCAAGGGTTGCCTTTATCGGTTCGATGGCGGTCAGGGCGTTGCGCACCTGCACCACCTCGCGTGGGGAAATCCGGCATGCCGCCACTTTTGCTATCAGACGTTCGAGGTCGCCTATGCGTTCGAGTTGTTCGCGCAGGTTTTCGCGGTCGTCGGGGTTTTTGAAGAAATATTCAAGGGCGTCGAGGCGGGCATTGATTTTCTTTGGGTCTTTGAGAGGGAATGTGACCCACCGCCGCAACATCCGTGCCCCCATCGGGCTGACGGTGCGGTCGATAATATCGAGGAGGCTTTTGCCGTCCTCCCCGAGCGGGTTGAGCAGCTCTAGGTTGCGTATGGTGAATTTGTCTAGACGCACGAAGGTGTCTTCCTCGATGCGGCTCAGGCGCGTTATGTGGCCTGTGCGGGTGTGGCGGGTTATATCGAGGTAATGAAGGATTGCGCCGGAGGCCACAATGGCGGCAGGCATTTTGTTGATGCCGAAACCTTTTAGCGAAGAGGTCTCGAATTGTTTGAGCAGTCGCTCCATGGCTGACTGGTCGGTGAAAATCCAGTCCTCGAGTTCGAATGCCAGGTAGCGCCCTGTGAAACTGTCATCGAGCCGCTGGCGGTTGCCGCGCTCAACCAGCACTTCCTTTGGCGAGAAGTTGCCAAGCAGTTTGTCGATATATTCGGCCGGCCCTTCGGCGGTGAGGAATTCCCCGGTTGAGATGTCGAGGAAGGCTACCCCGATTCCGTTTTTGGCATTTCCTTTTGTGAAATGCACGGCGGCGAGGAAATTGTTTTCGCGGTGGTCGAGCACGTTGTCGTTCATCGCCACCCCGGGTGTTACAAGCTCGGTGATGCCACGTTTTACGAGTTTTTTGGTCAGTTTGGGGTCTTCGAGCTGCTCGCATATGGCCACACGTTTTCCTGCACGTACCAGTTTCGGCAGGTAGGTGTCGAGGGCATGGTGGGGAAAGCCTGCAAGTTCGATTGACGAAGCCGACCCGTTGGCACGCCGGGTCAGTGTTATCCCTAGAATTTCGGAAGTGGTTATGGCGTCATCGCAGAACGTTTCATAGAAGTCGCCGACACGAAACAACAACACTGCGTCGGGGTGTTTCTGCTTCATTTCGAAATACTGCTTCATCAACGGTGTCTCCGCAACCTTTTTTGCCATAGTGACTGTTAGAATTTAAATTGAAAAATGTTAAATAGTAAGACTTTGATTGATATTATATCGCAAGATCAAGAGGTAGGTCGCTTATATCTTTGAGCCGCTTCCCTGTGATTAGAATGTCAAGCATGTCCATGGCGTCTTCTGCGTGACAGGTCTGCACAGCTTCGATTAATTCATATAAGGCAAAATGATACAGACAGTCTATATCGCCAGTGCCAAGTGCCAATGATGCCAGCCGAGACGGGAGCGGTTCTCCTGTGACAACTGCGATATGCGGAAGTTTTCCTTTTCTATTGCGAATCAAACCAAGTGCCTCTGTACGACTGTTTTGAGCCCGGTCACTACGCATAGTCCATTTTGCAGAAATAGATGCATGGAGTATTGGTAATTGATTGTTGCATTTGCGTATGTCGGCCAATGTGCATGTGTTTTGGTCGACGATTGTCCGTGCAGAATTGATAATATCGTCAGGTTCTGGTTCCCTGAATATCACAATATCGGGTGCTACCATATAATCATTGCCTAATGTAGCTGCTAATTGAGAGTCACGTCTGGCAATATTGTTCAGATAATCAAGATGCTCGTATTGTATGAAGGATGAAGTCTTGATATTATTCCTATTGCCAAGTTTCTCAATATGCCATTTACCTGGTCTCAGATGCTCCAAATGTAGGAATGTGTCACATAAGAATTGCATATTGGCAGTCTCAAATTTGGCGCCAGATGACTGTCCTGTTATTTTATCATGCGTTTCAGCAGTCAGATTTTCAATAATATGGCGAGAAATCGATATTGAAAGGCGTGATGATTTGTCTGCGTTGCTGGGAATGCCCTTGCTGTCGATGGTTAGAATATTATCGGCAATCAGGGATTCATGATATTTTTTCCTTGCAGCTGTAATCAATGCATTCATTATGGTAGAGTAATTTAAAAATCTGTTTGCCCACGGCTTCGGCCATAGGTGGAGGAAAAGCATTTCCAATCATGCGGCATGCGGTTGTTTTTCGGTCTCCAAATGACCATGAGTCAGGAAATCCCTGGATACGGGCCATCATGCGTGGTGTCAGCCGTGGCATGCCTGTGAAATCTTTTTGTGGTGCATCGTTTGCGATGCTTTTTCCTTCAATCCCGATTGCGGCCCATGCTTTGCGTGCCCTGGTCGGACCTAAATCAGGCCCTCCGTGTTTTTTACTGCCGCCTACCAGTGTCGGGGCGATGGTAGAAGCATTGTTTCTCCATTCGGCAGCACCTTGCCATTCGTTTTCAGACATTAAGTCGAATAATGCCTCGCCTACTGTTGGTGCAGGTTGCCGCTGTCTGGGTGGAAATGAGAATGTGTCTGTGAGGTCATTACGTACACCTATTATCACAACGCGTGGCCGTAATTGAGGAACCCCGTAGTCGCTTGCATTTAAAAGCTGGATATGGGTGTTATATCCTAATGTTTCGATTTCATTGATTATTCGTTCACGATATTCCGAGAATTTTTGGTCGAGAAACCCCCTGACATTTTCAATCATTACTACTTTGGGGTTTATTTCTGCGGCGAGCCTTATCATTTCAGGAAAAAGGTCGCGTTCGTCGTCAGCTCCTAATTGTTTGCCGGCATGGCTGAATGGGGGACATGGCACTCCGCCGGAAAGCAGGTCAATCCTATTGTAGTACGGGATGCCCGACAGGTTGTGTACATCCATACATCTTACATCCCAGCCAGGTCTGTTTGCTTTAAGACAGGCACAATAAGATGGTTCATACTCTACCAATAGTGTATGATTGAATCCGGCGCGTTCTAACCCTAAAGCTTGTCCTCCGGCACCAGCGCATATTTCCAGGGATGTGTACATTTAATGCAAAGGTACTCAAAATTTGGCTAAAAAGGTAGGTAGGGTTTGAAAGTTTGGATGGTTTGCCGGTTTTCTATTTGTTGAGAGATGGCAAGGCGGGTAGGGATCTGTAGGTTGCTCTGATGTAATAAACAAGCAACCGCAGCGCCGGTAATACGGGCTGCGGTTGGTGTTTTACAGGTCAGCTATATAGCTGGTTAGTTTACTTCGGGAGTTCCTTCGCCGGTTGTGCCCCACTGTGCGCGGGAGAGGCGTAGGTAGTTGTTGTAGCGCCAGCGGGCGTTGTCTTTGGCGGCTGCGAAGAGT
>OFGK01001160.1_pt1 | contig 15732 bp, 18 predicted proteins | sample 1521771 | NCBI WGS metagenome assembly OFGK01 (sample SAMEA3504088, study PRJEB24116) | mouse gut metagenome | biome: mouse gut; feature: mouse-associated habitat; material: faeces | place: Denmark | collected 2011 | reverse complement strand
CGCGTGCCGAAAATACTCGGAGGGCAGCCTCCCGGAAAAATAGGTAATGCCGACATCCTTTAAGACGTTGCAAAAGCAACGTCTTTTTTCTGCTCTTTTTCTTCTGCACCCTATTTGACTTGTCACCTCTTTTGTGGTATTGTTCTTATATGAAGTTTTTTGGAGGGTATTATATGAAATTAGATGGATTTGGGATTTTTGTCAAGGATATGCCGACGATGATTCAATTTTATCGCGATGTTCTTGGTTTTGATATTAAAGAGCAGGAAGATGCAAGTAATGTTTATTTAGAAAAAGATGGTACACTATTTCTTTTGTATCCGAGAAATTCTTTTGAAGAAATGACAAATCGTTCTTTCAATTATGCTCCTGGTATTAATGGCCATTATGAAATTGCTTTGAGAGTTGATTCCGAAAATGAACTTGATTTCATTTTTAAAGAGGTTGTTTCAAAAGGTGCTGCACCTATAATGGCACCTAAACGTATGGCGTGGGGGCAGTATACTTCATATATTGCTGATCCTGAAGGGAATCTTATCGAAATCAGTGCTTAAATTGGAAATACATAATAATGCTATGGTATATTATATTGGGTAGTAGAAAGCTTTGACGTGAGTGATATGGATAATTTAGCTATTGATAAGACAATAGAATACATTAAAAAATTTTTCAAAAATGATTTCAGCGGTCATGATTATTATCATAGTTTAAGGGTATATAGGAATGCTGTTAAGATAGCGAAAGCTGAGAATGCCGATATTAATATTGTAGCATTGGCTGCCCTGCTTCATGATGTTGATGATTATAAGTTATCTCCTGATACTACAGCATCCATGAAAAATGCACGTGACTTCTTGAAGAGTATTGATGCCTGTGATGATGAAATTGATGCGATTTGTAGTATAATTACGCAGATTTCTTTTAAAGGCACGGATACTGTTATATCAGATACTGCAGAAGGCAGATGTGTTCAGGATGCTGACAGACTTGATGCGATTGGCGCTATTGGTATTGCCAGAGCTTTTGCATATGGCGGTTCCCATAATAGGGCTATTTATGACCCTGAAATTCCACCCAAAGCGAATATGAATGGTGATGAATACAAAAACAGTAATTCAACATCAATTAATCATTTTTATGAAAAATTGTTTCTTTTGGAAGATTTGATGAGCACTGAGACAGGTAAGGAAATGGCACTTAAACGAACGGAAAGAATGCGAAGCTTTGTAGCTGATTTTATGAGTGAGTGGAACTGTGATCTCTAATAAATAAATATTTAATAATATTATAAAATTATTTTTAAAAAACTATTGACAATAGAGTGATAATCTGTTATTATATTCAAGCAATCAAGAGAACATTCCTCAATAGCTCAGTCGGTAGAGCATGCGGCTGTTAACCGCAGGGTCGTTGGTTCGAGTCCAACTTGGGGAGCCAAAACAGATAAATCCGAACTTTACGCTAATCGGCGAAGGGTTCGGATTTATTTTTTATTATAATATTTGAATTTGTATTAAATATTTATTATATTATAAACATATTAAATTTATTGTTTAGAAATATTGATTAATCATTTCAGTTAAATCAGGACAATCAATCTTCCCCATGTTGCAAAGTATAGTAAGCCGATTTAGATTTCTCCCGATTGCTTTTTGTTCTTTGAGAACATCACTTAAACCTTCTATTACAACTATCGGTTTATCTAATGCAGATCTTGTAACGAATTCAGTAAAGTTCAGATTTGCTTTATCTGCTTTTCTTTTGATTGCATCGTAATCGCTTTCACGAAAATGCATTGAAAACATTTTCGTTTTGTTGTTTTTAGTTTATACCTCACTTTCTGTGGTACACACCACTGTCAATTTGAAAGTTTTGTCGCTCGTACGATTTTTCGTAGTCTTGGCACTTTCAATCGCTCGTCTGAAGTTTATGTATCAACAGTAACTTTATTTGATTTTCAAGGTTCAATATATATCCGTATTATTTATTCAAAAATTAAAGTCCTGACAGTTACCGCTCGGCAGTATACTCTCAGGACTTGTTTCATTTAAAATACTATTCATTTATCAAAGAGCATACCACCTCATCAGTGGACTCTTATATTAACGCTTTTTTCTTTGCGTCAAGTTTTTTAGATAAAAAAATTAAGATAAATTTAAGACGGATAATATTGCATACAATATTGTTATTATATATAATTTTTATGAAAGAGGGTGCTCGAATGACTAACAAAATAATGCTTGTTGATGATGAGCCGGATATATTAGATTTGCTTGAAAAATCTTTAAATCTTGAGGGATTTCATAACATCACTAAAATTGATAACGGGCTTTCTGCTGTGGAAACTTGCAGAAAAATCCAGCCTGACATAATCGTTTTAGATGTTATGCTGCCTGACATTGATGGGTACGAAGTATGCAAACAAATTCGTGAGTTTTCTCATTGTCCTATATTATTTCTTTCCGCTAAAAATGACGAACTTGATAAGATACTCGGTTTAGCTGTTGGCGGCGATGATTATGTAACAAAGCCGTTCAGTCCTAAAGAAATTGCGTACAGAGTTAAAGCACAGTTGCGCCGTGCAGAATACAGACAAGCTCCAATACAAAACGATTTAATTAAAATTGGTGAATTGATGATAGATACTGACGGCTGCAGAGTGATGAAGAATGATAAGGAAATTGAACTGACTGCAAGAGAATTTGAAATTCTGAAACATTTAGCAGAAAATATAGGTAGAGTAATCAGCCGTGAACGATTGTATGAAACTGTTTGGGGGGAGGACAGCTTTGGATGTGACAACACAATCATGGTGCATATTCGCCATTTGCGTGAAAAATTAGAAGAAAATCCTGCCTCACCCAGCTACATTATTACAGTGAAAGGCTTAGGCTATAAGTTGGTAAATCCATATGAAAAATAAAAAAAATTATATCTATCTGTTTTTTCTGATATCTATTTTATCAATAATACTGTTTCTTGCCGGACGGTCTTTGTCTATACTTCAGATGGGAAGACGACCGCTATTCATTATCTTTGTTATTATGGCAATTTGCGGATTCTGGCTTATCAGACATCTCAGTAAAATAAAAAAAGGTATAGAAAATATTTCACAACGCACCTATACTCGGCTTCCTGAAAAAGGCATATTCAGTGAAGTCTATGGTGCGCTTAATAAAATGGATATGGAAATCCGTAATAGCGACAAGATACAGGAAGAAACAGATCGGGTGCGCAACGAATGGATTACAAACATTACACACGATTTGAAAACACCGCTTTCTCCGATTAAAGGATATGCAGAATTGCTGACTTCAAATGCTGAAATTGACAAGGCAACGATGCAGGAATATGGCGGGATTATCCTGAAAAATGTGAATCACACAGAAAAGCTGATTAATGATTTAAAACTGACCTATCAGCTTGATTCAGGTTCAATGCCGTTTAATCCACAATCCGTAAAACTTGCGCGGTATATGAAAGAATTGGTGATTGATATTGTGAATGACCCCGCTTTTAAGGATAGAAATATTGTTTTTGAAAGTAATGCTCAAGACATAGAAATTTGTATTGATACGGATTTGTTTCGCCGTGCTATGAATAATCTTATCATTAATGCACTTACGCACAATCCGCCCGAAACAAAAGTAACAATAAGTATTGATACAAATTCTGAAAAAGAGGCTTGTGTTTATATTTCGGATAACGGAACAGGTATGAGCGAAGCGGAACAGGCAGAACTGTTCAACCGATATTACAGGGGTACAAACACAAAGGAAAAGCCCGAGGGAAGTGGTCTTGGACTTGCGATTGCAAAGCAGATTATAAATCTTCACAACGGTAATATTCACGTTAAGAGTGAATTAAATGAGGGAACGCAGTTTACTGTTATTCTTCCTCCCACAAGCAAATAACTTAAGGTTAAATTAAGTTGCAGAAAAGAACAGCCTAAGATAGATGATTTATGCTATAAGCATAGGTCATCTATCTTTTATTACATTAAGGAGGTTTTCTGTATGGAATTACAATTACAGAATTTAACGAAACAGTACGGAGAAAAATGTGCTGTCAGCAATGTAAGTGTCAATCTGAAACCTGGAGTATATGGTCTGCTTGGTGCAAATGGTGCGGGAAAAACAACATTGATGCGAATGATATGTGGTGTTCTGAAACCGACCTCAGGCAGTATCAGTCTGAACGGAAAAACGATTGAAGAACTGGGCGAGAAATATTACACGCATTTAGGTTATATGCCGCAGTATTTCGGCTTTTATCCCGATTTCACAGCCCGTGAGTTTATGCTCTATATGGCGGCGGTTAAGGGACTTGGTAAAAGCAAGGCAAAACGAAGAACGGAAGACTTGCTGAAAATGGTAAATCTGTCCGATGTGGCAGACAAGAAAATCAAATCCTATTCAGGCGGTATGAAACAGCGTTTAGGAATCGCACAGGCAGAACTCGGCAATCCGTCTATTCTGATATTAGATGAGCCGACTGCAGGACTTGATCCAAAAGAGCGTGTGCGTTTCAGAAATCTGATTTCAGATTTTGCAAAAGAAAAAATCGTTATTTTGTCCACGCATATTGTTTCCGATGTTTCCTACATTGCAGATACAATTTTGATGATGAAACAGGGGCAGATTCTTTTGCAGGAGCCTATGGCGACCGTTACAAACAGCATTAACGGCAAGGTGTGGGAGCTTTTGGTTGATGAAAGAACTGCCGCAGAATACAGCAGGCGGTTTTCAGTTGTAAATCTTCATCATGAAGGCAATATGGTGCGTCTGCGTATTGTAGATGAAAATGCACCGAGTGCGGATGCCGGGACAGTAGAGCCGAGTTTAGAGGATTTATTCTTATATCACTTTGGTGAAGAACAGGAGGAAAACTGATATGTTGGTTAAATATGAATTTTTAAAAATACTACGCAAAAAGTCAACTTTAATTGTAATGGCAATCAGTCTGATTTTAACAGGTGTTCTTTTCGGGTTGCCGATTATGCAATTTCAGACTTACAATCAGGATGGTGTTCTAAAAGGCTCACAGGGTATTGCTTATGAAAAAGAGCAGTATGAAAAATTCTCTGTTCCATTAACAGAGAAATATGTGACCGAAACAATAAAAGAGGTGCAGGCACTTTTTGAAAATCCTGACAATGTGGGATATGACGGTAATGAGAAGTTTTTAATCGGTGATGCCTATTGGAATGGCATTGCACCAAGAGAAAAACTGCTGAATATGATTGCAAGTACTTACAGTGCACCAAATGAATTTAAGGCTTATAATGATTTGGCGGATTTGGATATAACAGACGGAGCGAATTTTTATCAGGCAATGGAATCAAAAAATGAAGCCTTGCTGAATACACCTTCAAGAGCATTGACGGATAATCAAAAGGAATATTGGAGCAATAAGGCAAGCAATATTGATACACCATTGCAATATGGATATTATGAAGGCTGGGATATAATTATAAGCAGTTTTGAACTGCTTATGTTTGCAATACTTGCAATCTGTATTGTGATTGCTCCTGTATTTTCAGGTGAATATCAATCAGGAACAGATGCAGTAATTCTTTCTGCCAAATACGGAAAAACGAAACTGACAACAGGTAAAATTGTTGCATCACTCTTATTTGGTACAATAGCATTTGCTCTTCATATTCTTGTGGCATGCGGCTTGCCGCTTATGGCATTTGGTACAGATGGCTGGAATTTGCCGTTGCAGATTGCTAATACAACCGTGCCGTATTCCTTAACATTTCTTCAGGCGGTTCTTATAAATATCGGTATTATTTATCTGATACTGATTGCTATGATCAGTCTGACTCTGCTTTTGTCAGCGAAAATGAAAACACCTTATCTTGTATTGATTGTGCTTGTACCGATACTTTTCATTCCTATGTTTTTAACACCAAACGGCACAACAGGAATTTATAATCTTATTTTATTCTTAATGCCATATCGAGCAACTATGCCGGAGTTTGGTAAATATATTTCCTATCAGTTTGGCGGCTTGGTTTTGGATGCACTTACTGTCAGAGCAATTTTGTATGTGCTGTTGATGGTAATTATGCTGCCATTAGCGAGATTAGGTTTTAAGAAACATCAGGTTGCATAAGGAGGAAAAATATGAAAAAGAAAAAATTTATGATTATCGGTGTGATTGCTGTTTTAATAATTGCGATTGTCGGTATAACTGCAGTCAGCCAGTCCTCAAAAATGTCCGAAAGATCATTTGATGCCGTCGTTCAGGAAATCGTAACACAGCCTGACGGTGAAGTTCGTCTGATTGTTGAGCGAACAACTGAAATCTATGGCGACCCTGTTAATTCTCTTGGTATCAGTGAAGATACAAAACTGCTTGATGCAGATGGGAAGGAAATATCAATTAACGATTTCCAACAAGGCAGTAAAGTTGCAGTAAACCTAAAAGATTCCTTCATCGAAGAAACACCGTTTTATTATCCGACAGTTTATGAAATAAAAATAATCAGTAATTAATCATTCTTTAAATATCACAAAAAGGTTCAATAGAAGTAAGAAGATAATTTTTTCTTACTTCTATTTTCGGGTTCATGCCCGCATTGGCTAAATTGGTGCAGAATGTATGGCACAGGGTGTGGGGGTCATTACTTTGGGTAAGACTTCCTCATGGCACTTGTTGTACTTCTTTACAAGCCCCCAGACCTGACCAATAGGAAACACCACGGAAATTGCATCCATTTGGCTTTCGCCGAGTGCGGAAACGAAATAAGCATCTGCGAGGTTATATAATGCATTAACCAACATGCCCAGCATTGCAGGAATTCCCATTGCCAAAAGAGCTTTTGGTATGGGTGTGCTGCTTAATAATTCAATTTTTTTATCTTTCATAATTAACATTCCTTTTCTTGACATTTTTAATTAATTATAGTACTATAAATTACAGCAACACGCTGTGCTGATTATACTACTATAAGTTATAGTAGTTGTCAAGAGGATAAGGAGAATATTATGGCAACAATAGATTTAATTGTATTAGGAATGTTGAAGAAAGAATCACTAAGTGCCTATGATATACAAAAGTTAGTTGAATATCGAAATATATCTAAATGGGTAAAAATAAGTACACCGTCAATATATAAAAAAGTGCTGCAGCTTGAAGAGAAAGGATTTATTACAGGCAACATAGTTAAAGAAGGCAAAATGCCTGAAAAGGTTATTTATTCTTTGACAGACAGCGGTGAACAGCAATTTGAAAAGCTGATGATGGAAATTGCATCAAAACCAATACAGATATTTTTGGATTTTAATGCAGTAATCGTAAATTTGGATTCAATCCCATCAGAGAAACAAATAAAATGCTTAACTGATATTGAGAATAATATTAAAATCCTTAAAGGATATATAGAAGAAAATATTCGCATTAAGGAGAATTTGCCTGAAATTCCGAAAACCGGAATGGATGTATTGCAGCAGCAATATCAATTGGCTGAATCGATTGAAAAGTGGCTTCAGACAATTAAAAAAAATTAGTCCGTTATCGGAATTTATAAAAAGTATTCCTGTAAACGGGAGCTTGTAAGTGATATTGACACGATTATATAAATATGATATCATAAAATTGGCAATAATTGTATTTTATTTATACTAATCGAAAGGAAGTGTCTTAGTGATGATAAGTGCAGAAAACAGGCATTTTTGCATGATTTTCAAGCTTATTGTAACGCTGATGATGCTTCTGATTTTTTTGCCTGCATTTCCTGCTTACGGACTTGACAGCAATTATGTTATAAGTGAATATAATGGTTGGATTGATATTGATGAGCGTCTTGATTTTGAAAAGAAAAATGCAGGCTTTGACGGCTTTTTAAAACGGATAGTTGATGAAGAAAATGGTTGTTTTTATATGTATTTTTCTTTTTATGATACCGAGCTTGCGGGATATGACGATGATAATACCGTGATAAGCTTTGACGTCCGGAATGATATGAACAGCTATTGTTTTTCTGTTAATAAGAATGGATTTGTCAATACAGGTGCAGATGAGCAGGAAAATATAAAACTTGCATATAATTTTGATAATTGTTCAAACAGTCGCTGCGGCGGTGAAATTCTAATTGGCTTTGAGCTGATGAACAATACTGACAGGAAACAGTATAATCATATAAGCTGTGAGTATAGCGGCGGAAGCAGCAGAACTGCGGTGCTGTTTTATGATTATGGACTTGATATGTATGTCGAGCCGACAGTAATGGAGGGCTCATCGAAGGCTTCAAAGCCTGAAAAATCTACCACAGTAAGGAATTCTGATTTAAACAGGAACAGCAATACTAAAAATAATACAGAGACTAAAGAAAAGCCGACCAAATATACGCCGACAGGTACTGTGGGCAGAAATTCAAAAAAAGAGAACTCATCAAAGTTCAGTGCAGGCAAAGTGTATTCCTCCGGGGGAGCTAATGATGGTGAAAAAGAGGGGGAAACCGTTTTAAATGAAGCTGAAAATCCCGTCGGTATTTATAAAATGTCAAAAACTGCTGTTATTATATTGTCAATAGCGGGAGTTATGATAGCAAGCGGTATTGCGTTTGTTATTGCGGGTTTTGCTGTTAAAAACAAAAAACGTGAAACAGCAGAAAAAACAGATTCAATAAGTGAGTAGTGAGCCCGACTTAATGCGGGCTTTAATTGTATCGTTTTCTATTGACTTTAAGTGAATAATATTATAAAATTATATTAGCTATCCAAAAGGAGGATATGGAGATGAAAGTTATCAAAAAGTTTTTAGCAGTTGTAATTTCCGCAATACTTGTTGCTCTTTGTTTTGCGGGATGCTCTAAAAGCGGTCCTGCTGATGAAATTACCGCAAAAACTATGCTTATTGCTTATACAGAGGATAATGCACCGTTTGTTTATGAGGAAAACGGTGAGGTTAAGGGCTTTGATGTTGAACTGTTTGAAAAAATTTTTGTCAATGTAAAAAATGAATACAAGAATTACAAGTTTGTTAAGGTTGATAAGGACTATAAAATCGGCGAGGATGTTTACTGCGTTGATAAGGACGGAGAAAACTGTATTGCTTATGTTATGATTGGCGGAGTGCAGAAGGATACAGGCTCTGTTAATGAAAATTATACCTTCAGCGAGGATGTTATTAATGACAGAATCATTACTATAACTACAGATAAGAGCGGTATTTCAAACTATGCATCACTTGAAGGCAAAACCGTTGGTGTTGTGACAGGCGCTGCAAAAGCTGCATTAGATAAGCACACAGCAATCAAAAATGGATGCAAAGCAGTTCAGGAGTATAAAGCTGAGGATATTGCCGCAGCACTTGCCGATCTTGATGCAGGCAAAATCAATGCACTTGTTGTTGACGAGTTTGTTTATCACACGGCTGAAAAGGCTTCTGCGTATAAAATCCTTGATGGTGAGCTGGATAATATCAGCTATGCTTATTTCTTTAAAAAGTGGGATTGGTATAATGATGCAATTAATGAGGCAATTTATGAGCTGAAGAGTCCTGACTATAATGATGCTGATGAATTTACTCCAATTGTTGAAAAGTATTTTGGTTATAATGCTTCAAGCTTCGAGTATACTCCGCCGGAGGAGAAATAATATAATAGTAAAAGAAAAGAACTGTTCATATGAACAGTTCTTTTTTGATGAATTTATTTAATAATTGTTCCCATTGTATTTGGTGCCATGCCTGCAGCATTTGATTCGTCGGTATCAATGTGCATTGCAAGTGCATAGCTGTCTGAAACTCTGACAACAACATCACCGAAGGTTAAGTTTCTTCCGTTAGCTGTAGGAATTTCAACCTGAACGATTTCGCCGTTTGTCAGACCCATTCTTTCAGCATCTGCAGTTGTTGCGTGAATGTGACGCTTAGCCGCAATAACACCCTCGGTAAGTTCAACCTCACCTGCAGGACCAACAAGCTTGCATGCACCTGAGCCTGCAACATCACCGCTTTCACGAACAGGGGCTGCAACGCCGATTGAGCGAGCATCTGTTAATGAAATTTCAACCTGTGTTGCATTTCTGCATGGACCAAGGATTGAAACAGCAGGGAATTCGCCCTTTGAGCCTACAACCTTAACTCTTTCATTACAAGCATACTGTCCCGGCTGTGAAAGCTCCTTTTTAACTGTTAATTCATAGCCTTTGCCGAATAAGGTTTCCAAATCCTCTTTTGACACGTGAACATGACGTGCAGAAATTTCAACCAATACCTGATTATCCATTTTATTTTCTCCTTAATAAATTATTGTTCGTTCAATATTTTATACCTATTTACATTGTTTTTCAATAGTTAATTTGATATAATTATTTTTAGTTATAATTTTAGTATATAGGTGATGAATATGACATTAGATGAATTGGAAGTAAAATGTAAAAACTGTACTGCCTGTGGTCTTTGTGAGGGCAGGACAAACCTTGTTTTCGGTATCGGCAAAAAGGATGCTGATATTATGCTCATTGGAGAGGGTCCCGGTGAAAACGAGGATCTGCAGGGTCAGCCTTTTGTCGGCAGATCGGGTCAGCTTCTTGATAAATTTCTTGCGAGCGTTGATTTATCACGTGATAAAAATGTGTATATTGCAAATATGGTTAAGTGCCGACCGCCAAAGAATCGTGACCCTAAGCCTGAGGAACAGGATGAGTGCATTAAATGGCTCAGGGAGCAGTTTAAAATCATCAAGCCTAAAATTGTTGTTTGTGTAGGCAGAATTTCAGCGCAAAGGCTTATTGACAAAAATTTCAGAGTTACAAAGCAGCATGGCGAATTTATTGATAAAAACGGTACACTGTTTATGGGTACATATCACCCTGCCGCAATTTTAAGAAATCCGAATAACAAGGAAGCTGCCTTTGGTGATTGGCTCAAGGTCAGGGATAAAATTGAAGAGCTTGGCATTGAAATATAGTGTTAAATGCAATTCTTAACATATTCTTAATTTTTTCTTGGAGCTATATTTGAAATGAAATGTTTTAATAAGTACAACGGATTTAGGATTAGTTCGTTGGGGGAGTGAAATATGAAAACAGTATTAGTTTGTGATGATGATGATGCAATCCTTGAGTCACTGCGGATTTATCTGAGCGCTGAGGGTTATAATGTTTTAACCGCACAAAACGGAATAGAGGCACTGGCACAGGTGCAGGATAATGATATTCACTGTGTTGTGCTTGATATTATGATGCCCCAGCTTGACGGACTTAAAACAACGCTTAAAATCAGGGAAAAATATAATTTTCCGATTATTCTGTTATCGGCAAAGAGTGAGGATATGGATAAAATTACAGGTCTTGGATTTGGTGCAGATGATTATGTTACAAAGCCGTTTAATCCCTTGGAGCTGGTAGCAAGAGTTAAATCACAAATCAGACGCTATGTTACTCTCGGCAGTCTTGAAATCAAAGAAAGTCAGCTTGTTACAGGCGGAATTATTCTTGATACGGATACGAAAAAGGTAACTGTTGATGGGGAGGCTGTTAAGCTGACCGCAATGGAGTATAAGATACTTGAGTATCTTATGAGAAATATGGAAAAGGTGCTTTCCTCCTCACAGATTTATGAAGCAGTGTGGGGTGAGCCGTCCTATTCAAGTGAAAAGACCGTTACTGTTCACATTAAAAACCTCCGTGATAAAATAGAAATTAATCCTAAAGACCCGAAATACTTAAAGGTGGTGTATGGTCTTGGATACAAATGTGAAAGAATATAAATATTCAATCTGGACTAAAATCGGCTGTATTTTATTAGCTCTTGTTACCTTCACGGCATCTGCACAAATAATTGTGAAAACAGTGCTTTCAGCAATATATTGTGAGGATATGGAGAGCAGTGACTGGACGGAAAGCAATGCATTTCAGAATTCTTTTTCATCGGATTTAAACTATATTATTCAAAATGGTTATTCTGAGCAGATGAATGAGGATTTCAAAAAATCATTGACGGCTCAGAAGGATACGGTTGTAGAGAATGCTTATAATCAATATCTCAAGCTAAAAAGTATTGAGGAAAAGGAATGGTCGGAGGATGAGGATTACTATGACCCTGAAACGGATGAGTGGGTTAACGTAACGACAGCCTATTTTGATGACGAGATACAAGTTGAGATTAAAGAAGTTAAGTCTGATGTTTCAACAACAAATGCCATTTTTTCAATTAATTATTATGAGATACAGAATAATTCCAATGACGGGGAAGAGCTTGCTTACATCGGCAGAGAATATGATGACTGGGTAAACAATTTCTGGGAGCAGAATTATATTTATGCCAAGGAAAATAGTTTTCGTAATTCTTTAGCTTATTATGTTAAAAATGGTGAAGACATTGATACGAATACGGATGCCGGCAAAGATTTTGACGAGAACAGCTTTAAATCAAAGAGTCAGGTTTATTTTATTTCAAAGCATGGTGAAATTGAATATAAAGGTATAAGTAAGAAATTTGCCGAATCGCTTTATGAGAACTATATAAAGATAAACAATTATGCACTGGCTGAGGATATTTATGCTTTTATTCGGATACCTGATGTTCATCCGTCACTTATTACTTCAATAAGATTCTGGAATGATGACTATATTAATTATTATTATCTTAATGATAACGCCATAAAAACAGATGCCAATATGGCAAAAATGATAGCTTTTGGGGCAGTGCTTTTAGTCGTTGCCTTCGTCAGTGGATTTTATGCTTTGACTGCAGCCGGCAGAAAAAAGGATGGTTCAGTTAAGCTTTTGCCGATTGACAAGAATCCTTTTGAAATTCATACGGTTTTAACCTTTACAGCCGGTGGATTCGGTACTTTTGCCTTGTTTGCAATGGTTGATAATATATTGAACAGCTTTTTCTCCAATTTATTCCCGGTATTCATCAGTATCATTGTGTTGTTTTGCTGGCTTTTACTTTTTGAATTATGCTATTCCATTGCACGCTATATCAACAGCGGCAGAAAATTAAGGGATAATTTCCTGACCAATAAGATTTGTGTATTAATTAAAAGGTTTTTCAAATCAATGGTAAAGGCTTTCACATATAAGCCTAAAACAGTAAAAACGAAGTCAATTCTTTTAACTGTTCTGTGGTTTGCTGTTAACCTTCTTGTTATGGGTATTGCATATTTATGTGCATATGATGCAATACCGGTTTCAATATTAATTCTTCTTGCAGATGCAATTGTCAATACGCTGGTTCTTATTAAGGTAATCCGTTATCTTGCTGACCTTGACACAATTATTGATGCGTTCAGTCAGCATCAGGAGCCTGTTGTTGATATTGATTCGCTGCCGAAATCCTTGCAGCTTCTTTCTGAAAGTATGAAGTACACGAATACAGAGCTTCAGAATGCGGTGGCAAAGGCTGTTAAGGATGAAAGGTTAAGAAGTGAACTTATAACAAATGTTTCACACGATTTGAAAACGCCGCTCACATCAATTATTACCTATGTTGACCTGCTTTCAAAATGTGATATTGATGACCCGAAGGCGCTTGAATATATTGCTGTGCTTGATGACAAGGGTGCAAAGCTGAAAAGACTGATTGAGGATTTGATTGAGGCATCAAAGGTTACAAGCGGCAATGTTTCCGTTAATCTTACAACAATCAATTTGTCAGAGCTTTGTCTGCAGTCAACGGTTGACGCTCAGCCTGATTTTGAAAAAGCGGGTCTTGATCTCATTGTTAAGAACTGCGAAAAACCGCCTGTCATTTCCGCTGACGGTGCAAAAACATTCAGAATTATTGAAAATTTGCTTTCAAATGCAAGGAAATACAGTGCCAAGGCATCACGAGTTTATGTTGATGTTTACAGTCAGAATGGTTATGGAATATTTGAAATTAAAAACATTTCAGCGCAGGCACTTGATATTTCACCTGACGAGCTGACAGAACGCTTTGTTCGTGGCGACAAGTCGAGAAATCAGGAGGGCAACGGACTGGGATTGTCTATTGCCAAGGAGCTTTGTAAGCTGCAGAATGGTGAGCTTGAGCTGATAATCGACGGTGATTTATTTAAAGCGAGAGTTAAGTTACCCCTTGCTTAGTTAAATTGCAGGGACGGAAATATCCGCCCGCAAATGACCCCCTGTGAATAACAGGGGGTTAATCTTTTTAAAATTTTTGTTGCATTTTCGCTTTCGCAAAAGTATTCATAGTGAAAGGAGGATGAAAATGACCGGTCATAATGAAGAACAGATTAAAATAGTTAAGCGTAACAGCAATATGGTTTATCGTCTTGCTTTTTCTCAAATGAAAAATAAGGAAGATGCGGATGATGTTTATCAGGATGTGTTTTTGAGATACCTTAAAAATAACCCTTGCTTTGAAAGTGCTGCGCACGAAAAGGCATGGTTTATTCGTGTAACTCTAAACTGCTCAAAAACGAGCCTCAAGTCATTCTGGAAAACACGGGTAGCGGAGCTTGACGAAAGCTTTGAAGCAGAGCCTGTAAGCGGTGATGATTTATCCTTTGCGCTGAATAAGCTGTCAAAAAAGCACCGTGCCGTTATTCATCTTTTTTACTATGAGGATATGAGTACTGCAGATATTGCCAATGCGTTAAAGCTGAAAGAGGGCAATGTGCGGATGCTGTTAACAAGAGCAAGGCGAGAGCTTAAGAAAATTTTAGAAGGAGAGGATTGCTTTGAAAAAAGAGTATAAAGAGCTGTTTGACCATATTAAGCCTGACAGTGAGCTTATGTATGATACATTCAATAAGGCAGACGAAAATAAAAAATCTACTGTGTTTATGCCAAGAAAAATTGTGGCAGCAGTTTTGGTAATGGCTGTTTTGGCTGTTGGCAGCGGATTTGGTATTCATCAGATTAAAGAACCGAAAGCAATTGAGGATATAGAAAATACTACACATACTATGGATGACCTTCCGTCAAGTGACTTTTTCACAATCACTGCCTTTGCAAGTGATGATGAAAATGCAGAAATAAAAACGCTTAGTCCTGACAATATTACTTTGATTGATTATAAAATAGAGTTGAAAAAAGACAGCTACGGCTATTATGTTTACAGCGGTACTGACACAAGCCCGGGTATTCAGGTCAATGCAGATGATATTAAGCAGGTGACATTTAGAAGTGAGAATGGTTCATTTAATTATCTTGATACTCCGCTAATCGGATATAAGGAAAGTCTTGGAGAATACTATGCAGTACGCTTGCCTATTACCAAGGAAGAGGCAACAGAATATCTTGAAACTATAGAGAATGGCGATTTTTACAACGGATATACACAGGATTTTATCCATAATATAATGAACAGCAGGGATTGCTCATCCTATTTTGGTGACAACAGCACTGACCTTGATTTGTATTTCATTGAATATTCCGATGAGTTTGGTGTTGATGAATTTCTCTTTCGCAATAAGGAAGAAGGTCAGCAGTATATGCAGTTTAATAAAAGTGAAATTGCAGCAAAGACATATCCCGGTATTGATGGGGTAGGCAGCGTTCATTATTCTCCGGACCAGGCAATTGAATTTTTGGTCAATAATCCTGAAACACCATACGATGAACTGCCGACAGATGAAATAACGATAATTGTCGAATTTAACAGCGGTCAGACCGTAACGCAAAAACTATCCTGCAGCTTTGCTGCCGACGGAACATTGATGTTCTGTTATATTGACTAATAAAAAAGAACTAACCGTGCGGTTAGTTCTTTCAGTCTGTCGAAAAAGGTCCGGCTTATGCTGGGCTTTTTGTCATATATATG
>OFGK01001156.1_pt1 | contig 15796 bp, 17 predicted proteins | sample 1521771 | NCBI WGS metagenome assembly OFGK01 (sample SAMEA3504088, study PRJEB24116) | mouse gut metagenome | biome: mouse gut; feature: mouse-associated habitat; material: faeces | place: Denmark | collected 2011 | reverse complement strand
TTAAGTGCCGACGTCTTCCAAGGGGCTTCTTATGGAATACTTCCTTGCCTCCGCTCGTTGGTTGGCTGTTCTAATTTGTGAAAAATGAATTTCACCATAACAAATAAAATAAAAAGTTTGAACTGTTACAAATATTCATTCTTGCTTTTAAATCTGGAGGAAGTACAATAGATAGGATATTAGAATTAACTGCCTGAATATAACGATCTGTTATTTTCTCAAGTTTTCTTATAAATGCGTTTCATAGAAAAAAAAGTATCTTATTTATAACTATATATTTCTATCATTAACATACCACTTTTTCTGCTCTTCATACATCTTTTTATATTCTCCTTCTACAGAGATTAATTGTTCATGACTTCCATCTTGAATGACTTTTCCCTCTTTCATCACTATCACTCGATCTGCAATTCTTGCTGAAGCGAGTCTATGAGTGACAATAACAGCCGTCTTGTTTTTGCAAATCTTGGCGAAGTCTTGATACAAGCGTGTTTCTTCTAGTGGATCAATCGCTGCGGTGGGTTCATCTAAAATAATCATATTACTATTTTTAAATAATCCCCTCGCTATAGCAATACGTTGCCATTGTCCCCCTGATAATTCTATACCATCAAATTCTCGTCCCAGCATGGTATATATTCCATTTGTAAAATGTTCTTGTTCTAAATGTATTCCAACATCTTTGCAGATACCCTTTAACTCTTTTTCATCAGTCTTCTTCCAAAATTCACCAAGTTGTATATTTTCGCTTACTGTCATTTTATAGCGACAATATTTCTGGAAAACTGCTGATATATTCATTAATTCTAATGTCGAAAGAAGATGATCTCCATAAAAAATTTCTCCTTTATCTGGTTGATACAATCCCATAAGAACTCTGCACAAAGTTGTTTTTCCACTTCCATTTTCTCCTACTAGAGCCACAGTTTGTCCTTGATATAAAGTGAGAGAAATATCACTTAATGCCTCTTTTTTACTCATAGGATAAGTAAAACCAATATGCTTCAGTCTGATATCAAATTCCTTTGGCATATCTTGTTTCTTCTGCTTTTCATCTTCTTGTATAAAATTCAAAAAGTTTTCAACAGATGCAATATTTTCAGATGCCCAGCAAAATCGTTCTGATATCACTTCGTCCATAAGATTATAAATTCTTCCTAAATTCGTTAAAATAGCTGCGAAAGCTCCTACTGTAACTTGTTGATTCATTACAGATAGAAAAAGCATATATAAAACGACACCATAACTGAAAACAGTTACTATATTTATCATAAAATCTAAAATACTCTTTTTTAATTGAGTATTCATTTTCAAATGATTTAATTTTTTTAAACCCTGTATATATAATCTTTAAAAAAAAGCAGTTGCCCCCAGTATCCTAGTTTCTTTATAAAATTCCTTATCTACCATACAGAGTTTATAATATTCTACCTTACGTTTAATAGGTGCTGATTCTTCTTCCAGATTCCGAAAGAATACAGAATTTATCAATTTAGAAAAAATACAGGGAATAAAAATTATCACTATACAAAATCCTAAGATCGGATTAAATGTATACAGATATCCACTCATAAAAAGAAAATATGTTCCATAGAAAAAAATGATATCTAATATTGTTGTAGAAACCCAAAATAATCCTTTACTCCCACTTTCAGCCTTATGAATATCATCTAATCGCTTGGTATCTTCATATTCTATAGGCGCTAAATGAGCCACCCTTTTAAAAAATAGATTGTCAATTTCTTTTCCCAATTTCATATTACTTATCTGTCCATAATAATTAAACACTCCATTCATAAATTGCGCAAAAATGTATGTAATCCCCATTACAATCAAAGCCTTTAATATAGTTATTACTTCCATTTCACCCTCTATCATAAAAGAAATTCTATCGAAAAATATTTGTGAAACCACAACTTGTAGAACCCAAGAAATACCATACACAATAGCGAGTAAAATATATAAAACCATCATAGCAGGGTTCGCCTTAAATAATACTTGTAAGCCTCTCAGATTGTTTCCGATAAAATTCCTACTATTTCTATTTTTCATTTTTCCCTCCGATTCTCTCTAAGTTTTATTTCAAACCTCTTATTCATACCAACTTCTCTGGCTTTCAAACATCTTACGATATACTCCCGTTTCATCTATCATTAATTCGTCATGAGATCCTTGTTCCATCACATATCCATTCTCTAACACCAATATCTCATCTGCCATTCTAGCTGCTCCCAATCTATGCGTGATATAAATGGTAAATTGACCAGAATTTACATGTCCAAACAATTCATATACCCTAGGCTCTGCCATCGGATCTAATGTTGAAGTAGGTTCATCTAAAATATTAATAGGGCGATCAGAATATAATAATCTTGCAATCGCTAATCTTTGCCACTGTCCTCCTCAAAAATCAATACTCCCCTCTTCTAGCTTTCCAAGAGAAGTATTCTCTTTTTTCTCTAGCTGATCTATTATTTCCATCAATTCCACTTTTTTAAGTACTTTTCTAAGCTTTTCCTCATTTTCTTTCTCTGCACTTCCCAAACTGATATTATGTCGGATAGAAATAGCATATTTACTAAAATCTTGAAAAACTACAGATATCATTGCTTTTAGTTCAGAATAAGGATAATTTCTTATATTCTTTCCATTTATTAAAATCTCTCCTTCATAATTATCATATAAACCCATCAGCAATTTTGTTATGGTTGTTTTTCCAGCCCCATTACTTCCAACAAAGGCATAACTCTTATTTTTTGATAAATAAAATGAGCAATTCTTTAATATATCGTGATCTGTTTTTGGATACCGAAAACTGACATTTTTAAATTCCAAAGATTGAAATAGAAAATTTGATATATCGGCAGGCTCATCACAAGCCCCTTCCTTCTCTTCTAAAAAGAAAAATTCTGAGAAATCTTTTAAATATTCTTTTAAACGTGCATACTCTTGCATAACACTTGATAATTGCCATGACATACTCTGTACTAAACTAAATATAGTGCTCACAAGTGCAATATAGATACCTAAAGTCATATTTCCTCTTTGAACCGCTAATAACAAAATAGTCATAATAATCACAGCTATTCCTATCGTAAACATAGATCCACTTTTCATATTCATATATCTTTTTTTTTCGATTTGAGCTTCTACTTTATATGATTGATCAAATAATTGATTAAATTTAGAACAAATAAAATCACTGTAATGATATAAACTACGCTCTTCTACATATTCCCGTTTTGTAAGAATCTCTGCTAAATAATGATATTTTCTCTTAATTTTAGCGGCATCTTTTTCCATTTCATAATTCTTTTTCCCCATTTTTTGTGCGATATAAAATAAAGGAATACATACTGCTAATATAATCATTCCTTCTAAAGGTGTATATGCTATTACAATAGCGAGTAAAGACACAATTCTTATAACAAAAGCTATTCCATTTTGGATATTCAAAAAACCATCCAAAAATCTTCTTTCTGGTTCAGTACATACTCTTTCTATTAAATCACACATATCTTTATTTTCTATATATTGATACTTTAAACAAGATCGTTTTTGTACTATTTTTTCCCCTAATGTAACACTTAATTTATTTTCTGCTGATAAATGAATCACATTTTCAATAGCAGGAACAAGTTTTTCATAAATAATACAGATTAAAATAAATAAAAGTGGCATAAAAACATCTGATGTTGTTTTTTCTCCTTGAAAAATTTGTGTCACAATATCTATAAAATCTGCTAATGCAATTGTTTGATAAGCAGGTAAAATAGCTCCTAATACCTTAAAAAATGTAGTCAAAATAACTGGTAAAGGGATTACTTTTACAAGTAAAATAATAAAATCGACGATATGATACTTTTTTTTCATAATTCACCTCCTGCCCCCCCCTCATAACTAAAATTATGAGATTCTTAATCTCCCATACATAAAATATGATTTATCAACAAATAAAAAAAACCAAGCATACTTTTTTTATTGGATACAGAAATATAAATCATTAGAAAATAAATTAAATACTAAACAATAAAATTTTCTTATTTATTATAAACTCAAATACCTTTTCTGACAATCTATTTGTTCTTACTAATACAAATTTTCCATCTGTAATTTTCTGGACGTATTTCCTTTTCTATATTATATAATTTACTCGCTGATAAATGGGGGCATAGATACCAACTAGATGGTTATGGTCACTACCAACATATTCTGCCAAAATTTCTACTTCGTTTTTTTGACAGATTATTTGAATGAATTTCTTTGTTCTGATTTGTGCACTCATACAAAAATGCCATCAAATGATTGCAAATGTTTTCAAAATGGGTTATAATATAGATACCACGAAAGGAGATGATATTATGGCAAACTCATTAGTCCAGTTTCGTACAGACGATACTTCAAAAATCAAGGCAATGGATATCTGTGAGCGTCTTGGGATCGACTTGCCGACCTATATGCGTATGTGCATTTCAAGGCTGATCCAAGAAAATGGCATACCGTTCAGCATGAAGCTTGAAATAAAGCCTGAAAACCGCGCAGTAGCGGCAATGAAGGCTGCCAGCCGCATTGCGGAGGAAAATGGTATATCTGATATGACGCAAGATGAAATCAATGCTGAAATTGCAAAGGCAAGGAAGCAGGACAGCTTATGAAATATTACGCAGTCATTGATACAAATGTACTTGTTTCGGCGATGCTCAAATGGAATTCAATACCGGGCAATGTTATGGAGCTGACCTTTGACGGTCCTATTATCCCTATATTGAATGAACAGATTATAAAGGAGTACCGTGAAGTGCTTGCACGCCCCAAATTCCATTTTACGGAAAAAATTATCCGCGACGTGCTGGATAATATCCGAAGTAGAGGGATTTATATGGACGCGGAACGCCTTGATATTGAACTGCCCGACCCGAAGGACAGGATATTTTACGAGGTTGTCATGGAAAAACGGAAAACAGAGGAGGCATACCTTGTAACAGGAAATATCAGGCATTTTCCTGCGAAACCGTTTGTTGTCACGCCGTGGGAAATGATAGATATTATTCTTTCAGACTCTGAAAGTTAAAACTTAACATTCGGCATGGAGAGCATCTGTCAGAAATGGTGGGTGCTTTTCTCATGTCATAAACTATACAATTCAACTAAACAGAACAGGGTATCCTTTGATATCCGATTCTGGTTTTTTCAGACTTTCCTTTTTTCTTCCTCTTTGCTTTTTCCCCCTGTTGTTCTGGCAGTTTCTGTAAACAAGATTGTTTTTGTACTATTTTTTCTCCTAATGTAACACTTAATTTATTTTCTGCCGTCAAAACTAAACAGACCAGAAATGAGGTAGAATAAAAATGGGAAAAATCTATAAAATTATATTATCAGTATAATGACAAACGGAAGAATCAATGTTATAGTAATTATAATACAAAATAAAACGAACGGGGAGTTCAGAAAGGAAAAGATCATGGCAACAGTTAATTTCACCACAAATGGATTTGAATATTACTTACATAGTGAACATTATGAGGCACTGTTCAGTGAAGAAAAAGAACAGAGTCTAATTAGAATGTACTCATGTAAGGTAAGAAAAAGGCGAAAAACTGTGTGATATGTCTGAATCAAGTCTTTTAGGAGGCTGTCATGAATAGATCATAGATTTTAAGTACCGCTTATCTTAAATGAGATAGGCGATATTTTTTATATCTCATTATCTCAAATTGAAATTTACTCGATTTTTAATCAAAGAATCTCAAGTACAAAATAGAGTACTATTTGGATATTGAAGTTGAATAACAGGAGGTGAGGATTATGGTGAATTTGCCAGTTATAGATATGATAAGAACAGGACAAAACATAGGCAGATTACGAAAGCAGGCTAAGTTGTCCGTAAAAGATCTGCAGGACATTTTCGGATTTTCCACACCACAGGCTATATATAAGTGGCAACAAGGTGTAGCATTGCCTACTATAGACAACTTAGTAGTGCTTGCAGCAGTTCTGCAGGTACATCTAGATGATATTCTAGTTATTGATTCAGCAACACAAGTACAAATCAGTGCATGAATAGAAGACAGAAAAGAAAATTAACAATAAAACTACAGGCTGAAAAATGCCTGCAATAAGGTCCTCTAGTCTAAAGGTCAGGACGCCGGTCTTTCAAGCCGGAGATATTGGGTTCAAGTCCCATGAGGATCATGAAAGCTCATAAAAGCTCTTTCGTTTAAAAACCAAAAAAATTTTTTCAAGCTGGAAATGATGGATTCAAGCTCTATTAGAACTACTGTGACTATAAAATAACGCCAGCCCCCCTACTCTTTCAACTTTTCCGTATTATCGAAACATAATATTGCGCCTGAACATTCCATAGTTCGCTATATTTTCCGCTTAACTGCAATAGATCCTCATGTTTACCATGTTCAACAATTTCTCCCTCTTTAAAAACTAATATTTCATCGCAAAAGATACAAGAAGATAATCTATGTGAAATAAATATCATTGTTTTAACATTTAATGATTCATATAATCTCTTATATATTTCACTTTCTGATATGGGATCTAGCGCTGCTGTCGGTTCATCTAAAACCAAATACCTTGATTCTTTATAAAATGCTCGGCTTATTGCTAATTTCTGTTCTTCTCATCCTGACAAATATATTCCATCACACGAATAATTCTTATCTGAACCACTACCGGCTAAAACTGGTAGATTCCGCTCCAAAAAGACCCTATTCCAACGAAATCGCGCTTTCACTAATATATAATATAGGCAAATTATAATTATTCTAAGAAACTATTCCTCTATAAATCTTATTTAACACTTTACTCCAATCAAACCAAAATATGCCTTTTTTCCACTCCCACAAAAATAGCCAACCAACTAGCAAAGGCAAGGAAGTATTCCATAAGAAACCCCTTGGAAGACGTTGGCACTTAGCAAACAGACCTTTATGGTCTGTGCGCTTAGTACCACTACGTCTGGAACGGAGCGAAAGCGCGGTTTCGTTGGAATACTTCCTTGCCGACGCGAACCTTCAGCCAAAATGTCCTCCTATCCTATATTTTATCCTTCCCCCCTTCTTACCTCAACCTTTTTCTATCTCCTCTCTCCTATACCATTTCGCCTGTTCCTCCCACATCTTCGCAAAAACCCCATCCATTTTTTGTAATTCATCAAAAGTCCCTGTTTCCACTAATTTTCCATCTTCTAATACCAGAATCTTATCCACATTTTTTGCAACGCCTAATCTATGAGTCACTACCACCACAGTCTTATCCTTTGTTAATTCCAACAATTTTTGATAAATATTCAACTCTTCTAATGGATCTATCGCAGAAGTAGGCTCGTCCACAAATACTATCTCCCTATCCCGATAATAGCATCTAGCTAAAGCAATCCTCTGCCATTGTCCGCCTGAAAGTTCTTCTCCTCCAAATTCACGTCCCAATACCATCTCTTTCTTTAAATCCAAATCCGCCCATTTTAACGCTTCCTCTATTTTATCTTCTTCTCTCTTCTCCGGTGAACTGATGATCAAATTTTCTTTTACAGATAATTTATATTTTCCAAAAATCTGAAATGCAGCACTGATATGTTCCAAGATACTTCTCTCTTTTAAAGTATCTCTTTTCTTTCCCTTCCCCCAAACACAAATCCCCTCTTTAGGCTTTAACATACCTGTCATCAATTTTACCAATGTAGATTTCCCTGATCCATTCACCCCTACTATCGCTAAACTTTCTTTCTTCTTTAAAGTAAAACTAATATCTGAAACCGCTCTTTTTTCTCTTCCCGGATAAGTATAACTCACATGTTGAAAACAAATTTCACAATCTTCTTTTGATATATTCTCCGTTCCATCTTCTATCTCTAACTCCAATAAATCAAAATAAGACTTTGACAATTCTCCTGCCTGCGCTATCTCTCCCATAAATGACATAATAGAAGATAAATTCGCAGTAATAAAAGCAAAACTACTCAATAATACACTAAATTCCCCAATACTGATTTTTTTATAAATAAGTAAAACCAATATAATAGCAAAAGCGATCCCATGACTAATTCCTTGTATCAAATGATACCCACATGAGATTCTAAAACAATCCTTTTCTATTTTCTTTTCATTTCCACTTTGTTTCTCCCTACTCTCCTTCCAAAGACCATAAAAATAATGCCCTGCTCCCTGCACTTTTAATTCTTTTTCACTATCTGTATCGGATAAAACTTTTTTATAATATTGCATTTCCCTATGAAATTGACTATTCGCTTGCAATAAAACAGCCTTCTTCTTCGCTACTAAAATCTTTTCTATTAATACAGGAAAAGCCACAAAGATAATAAAAATAAATAATATAGGATAAATACTGCATAGATAAGCCGATACCATTAAAACTAATACAACCGCCTGAACAATCAAATTCAAAACAGAAGCGGTAAATACTACATACATAGCTGAATTCTGCCCTCGTTCTAACAACTGAAATAACTCTACATTTTCATAATTCTCTAAAGATATCAATTCCATTTTTTTATGTATCTCTCTTTGCATATGTAGATTAATATAACGAAAATATCCAAACTCCATAAAATCTTTCGAGAACATATCAAAAACCTTATTTACTAAGTAAAGCCCTAATAAAATAAAGACCAAAATAACCGCGGATTTTATTTTATCCTCTGAACTATCACTCACTAGATCCACTAAATCTTTTTGAACTTTTAACATAAAAACTGGCAATACTAAAGTAGGCAATGTCAATAAAAAATAAACTATCATTCTCATTGGAACAATTTTTGCCGCATATAAAATCGTTTTTCTCACATCTTTCATACATACAATCCCCTCTGTGCCAAAAACATCTTGGCATAAATTCCATTTTTATTTATTAATTCCTGATGGCTTCCCATCTCTTTTATTTTTCCATCTTCTAACACCAATATTTTATCTGCTAACATGGTAGAACCCAAACGATGAGAAACAAAAAGAGAAGTGCTGTTTCCCTTCAAAGAATTTGCATAATTAGTATACATCTCCGATTCAGAAACAGGATCTAATGCAGAAGTCGGTTCATCTAAAATATAAAAAGGCTTTTGACTATAAAACATTCTAGCCACTGCTAACTTTTGCCACTGCCCACCCGATAAATCTACACTATTTTCTTTTAATTTTCCTAACTTCGTTTCATAACCCTCCGGCAGCTTTTCTATCTCTTCTTTTATGCCTGCAAAAGCACACGCCTCTTGCATTTTTTTCGATTCTCCCTCTAAAGAACTTATTCCCATTTCTATATTTTCTCTTATTGACATAGCATAACGTCCAAAATCTTGAAAAATAACAGAAAATCGACTTTGCAGTTCCTCAAAAGAAAGTTCTTTTATATTTTGACCGTCCAGAAAAATTTCTCCTTCCTGCGGTTGATATAATCCTAATAAAAGTTTAATCAAAGTTGTTTTCCCTGAACCATTCTTTCCCACTAAAGCATAATGATTCCCCTGCTCTAATTTCAAATTTAACTTTTCTATGATAGGTTTTTCTGCATTAGGATAACAATAAGTCACATCTTTTAATTCTATTACAGAAAAATCTTTTCTCATCATCTTCTTATTTTCATAATATTGTTCCTCTAGCTGAAAAACATCATGGATATCCTTACAAAAACTTTCGTTTCCCTTTAAATCAGACAACTGATTATCTATCAGTCCTACAAAATACTTCCCTATTTTTTGAAGAGCTGGAATAATCGCTATATAAAACCCTAATTCCATCTTCCCTTGCATCAAAGGAACTAAGAAAAAAAGATAAGCAGAAGCAGAAAATAAATATACAAAATAATCATAAAGCGCTGTAATAATTCTATTCTGCCATAACTTCCATCTTAAAGGTTTTTCATTTTGAAAGATTTCTTCTTCTATTTTCTTTTGAATATAATCTGTATAACTAAATAACTTTTTCTCCATTGCTAATTCTCTATCAAATAAAAGTCCAGATAAATATGTTTCTCGTCTAGTTAATTCCATTCTCGCACAAAAAATATTACTTTTTATCTTTCCAATTTGTTGAAACAAAAATAAAAGAAGAAGAATCAACACAATAATTCCAATAATATAAATAACTCCAATTTTCACAATAATCGCCATTACCCCTATCGCACTGACTGCTCCACTGATAATTTCTAATATTTTACCAAAAGAAGATACAATACGTTCTGCAGGATTATCTAAAATTCGATTCATAACTTCTAATATAGCTGAATTTTCAAAATACTTAAATTTCACCCTAGAAATTTTTTCATATATCTTTGCTTCTAATTTCATTCTATATTCAAATAAAATCTTTTGTTCTATATGAGCGGACAGAGAAGGACTGCTATACTGCCAGATAAAAATAAAAAATACACACATAGCATAAAATATAACCTCTATTTCTTTTCCTTCTAGAAATACAAAATCAATAATCTTTTGAATAAAAAAGACCTCTCCAAAAAATCCTAATATATCTATCCATTTACAAAAAATTAAAAAAGCTGTTTCCTTTCTAGCACATTTTATAGCATCTTTCATATACAAAAAAATTAACATGATAACTTTTCCCCCTATTTCATTTCTTCATAATCTTATAATAGATAATTACAAAATTCCAAACACCATAGAACTACTAACCTTTCTGAATATCTCTTCACTTTAATTTCATAACTTATCACAAATTTCACTTCTCAAAAAGTAGAACAGCCAACCAATCAGCGGAGGCAAGGAAGTATTCCAAAAGAAGCCCCTTGGAAGACGTTGGCACTTAGCAAACAGACCTTTATGGTCTGTGCGCTTAGTACCACTACGTCTGGAACGGAGCGAGAGCGCGGCTTCGCTGGAATACTTCCTTGCCGTAGCGTCCCTTTTGACTTTCGCAATCACCTATTAATTATAAATGTCTGAAAACAAAATGCAAATACTTAATCTATTATTTTCATATTTTGCTGATATTGTTCCATTCATCTGTTCCACTAAAGTCTTTGCAATCGCTAATCCTAAACCTGTTGACTTTCGCGCGGCTTCTACTGTATAAAAACGATCAAACAATTTCCCTACCTGCACCTCATTTAATCCAGATGCTGTATTGGAAAAAATAATTTCTCCTGTTTCTGACAAAATAATATCCAAATCACCATCACTATACTTAATTGCATTGTTCAAAAGATTAGAAAATACACGAGCTAAAGCAGAACCATCAAGATAACAGATCACCTTACTTTCAGGCATTTTAATACTCGGAATAATCTTTCGCTCATTCAAAGCCACATAAAATGCAGCTATACTCTCCTCCAACACCCGATTGATTTCAACAGCTTCTTTTGTAATATCATCTTCTGTTGTAATGATAACAGAATATCGGAAAAGTTCCTCTATCAACTGTTTTAAAATTTCCGTTCGATTTCTGATCACCTCAATATAACGCTCCACCGTTGTTGATTTCTCTTCCTGTTCAAGTAAATCCAGATATCCACAAATGGCAGTCAAAGGAGTTCGCAGATCATGGGAGATATTGGAAACCGCATTTTTAAGTTCCATATCTCCCTGCTGAAAACGATGTCGGTCAGCGCGGAGTTTACGAAGCTGTATATTAATCGTATTCGCCAACTCACGCATATACTTGTCATGAGAAGAAATATCAATCAATGTATTTGTATCAGTTATGAGTCTATCGGCAAAACCCTCTTTTATTTCTCTTGCAGCTTTTTGTAACAAATATATCTTCACAACTAAAACACCCATTATAAAAACCAAAATGCCGATTACCACCCATAACCAATCTTCCATTATAAACTCCTCTATTTTAAATCCTTTTTATTAAATGCAACAATACCTCCTAATGTAACAACAATCGTAATAAATATAGATGACAAACCCATACATACTGGATGTGCAATATTTAAGTCAGACATTTGAATCCCCTGCCCTGTTGGCAAAAAGTCTATAATAAACTGATATATATCTCTCCAAACTCCACGAACATAATTTGGATTCGGTGTCGGATCAGTCATTTGCATCCCTTCCGCAGTAACCAAAATACTACTGCTTAATTCTGGCTGAGATAATGCATTATAAATCATACTTGTGAAAATTGTGAAACCTAAAAATACCAAAATACACAAAACCGCAGATATAGCCTTATTAGAACAAATCATTCCAATAAAAGTGAAAATCGCAGAAAAAGCTGCTACAAACAACACACTGATCAATAAATAGATTACCAACCCCATACCCATTTTCCATAGCCCAAGCGTTGGAATACCTATTAATCCACCGATCAGCCAGACCAACATCATCAAAAATGTAGCAGAAAAATTAATGATCAGATTTGAAAAATAAATGTGAAAACGAGTATGTCCTATCACGAGTTTATTTCTGATAACTCCATCACTATACTCTGTACCCAAAAACAAACTTGTAAATATCCCACCAAATAACCCTATTGACAACGCATAATTAAAATAATAATGATCTAAACTATACTGATACTCAGACATGACATCTGAAGTAGCCTGTCTGCAGCCATTGAGCATACAAATAACAGAATAAACCAACATAACTAACATACTGATCCAAAATACTTTATCCCGTTTCAACCGTGAAAAACCTGCTGATAACAACCTACTCATTGTTGCCACCTCCAACAAGACTTATATAATAACTTTCCAGACTCTCATCTTTTTCCTGCATAGAAATCACTTCACAATTCACCTTAGCCAATTCCAATGTTAATTGTGATATTTTAATCTTTGCAAATACATCTGCCTCTGTATCAGAAAAAATCTTGTATTCCACTTTCATTTTATCCAGCACACGAGCTAGTTCTTTTGTATCACTCACTTCCATATGAACACATTTTCTACAAGTTTTTTCTAATTCCGCTGCACTCACTTCTTTTACAATAGATCCATTATCAATAAATCCATAATACGTGGCAAGTTTAGAAAGTTCGTCAAGAATATGGCTTGAAATCAAAACTGTAATTTGCCTCTCACGATTCAATTTTAAAATCAATTCTCTTATTTCAATAATCCCCTGCGGATCAAGTCCATTTACTGGCTCATCTAATACTAAGAAATCTGGATCACCTACAAGTGCTATCGCGATTCCCAATCTCTGACGCATACCAAGAGAAAAATTTCTCGCTTTCTTTTTTCCTGTATCATCGAGTCCTACCAATTCCAAAATTTCATACAGCCCATCAAAAGATGGAAGCCCCAGAATACGATATTGCTGTTTCAAATTTTCCTCCGCTGTCATATCCAGATAAATAGATGGAGTTTCCACCACTGCTCCCATTCTTCTTCGTGATTTCACAATCTCTTTTTCCATATTCTTTCTTCCATACAATATATAATCCCCAGAGGAAGGATTTTGAAGTCCACAGATCAATCGAATCAGAGTTGTCTTTCCAGCACCATTTTTCCCAACAAAACCATATATTGCTCCCTTGGGAACATTCATAGACAGTCCATTTAACGCTTTAAAATGTCCATAATTTTTACTCAAAGCATTTGTCTTAAGAACATAATCCATAAAATTTACCTCCTTATATCTGATGCTGATATTCTATCCAACAATAGTAAAGAAACCAGTAAAGAAAATAATAAAGAAATAGTAAAGATTTAAAGATTACTCTGTTCTCATTTTAAACCCAATTCCCCAAACCGCTTCAATATAGTCCCTATCATCTACCTCACGAAGTTTTTTTCTCAAATTACTTATATGCATTTTCAAAGAACTCTCTGTACAATCAGGTGTATCCTCACTAATGCGATCTAACAGAAACGATTTTGTGATCACCTGAGAAGGATTCTGCATTAATAATTTCAAAATAGCATATTCCGTCCTAGTTAACTTTACTTCCCTATCATGAATCGTCACCATATGCGAATCCATATAAAGCACTATATCCTGAAAAGTCAACATAGAAATAGAATCTGTACCACTCCCTGCCAAATTGCGAAATTGCACTGCGATTCTAGCCAACAATTCCTTTGTATGAAAAGGCTTTGTGATATAATCCACAGCACCACCAAGTAATAAATTAACCTTATTATCAATATCCACCTTTGCACTCATTATAATAACAGGAATACCTTTTATCTTAGGGAGCACCTCTTCCCCATTCAGCCCCGGCAACATCAAATCCAACAGCACAAGATCTGGTCTTACCTGAGAAAGCACAAGTATCGCCTCTGTCCCCGAATATGCACGCAAAACACCATATCCTTCTTTCATAAGTATTTCTTCAATCAGATCCCCAATATAAATATCATCATCAATAATCAATATTTTCTTCAAAATACTCACCTTCATTCCATCTCTATCCCATACTTTTCATCCCCCTCAGAAAAAAAGGAACAGAACATAAACGCTCCACTCCTTTATTCCATAAAACTATCTCATATCCATACACTTTACCACAAAAAACTAATTCTGAAAACTTATTTTCCCCATTAACCAAATAGCTCCCTTAAATCTCATTCCTACAGAAGGTTCTCCCATCAAATCTTCTCTATTAATTCCCACATTCATTTTAAATTCATTACACTCTATCGACAAATTATACACCAATTCTCCCGTATAATGATTAATTCCACTTTTCACTTCTAAAATATCTCCTATTACAGAATATTGATCACACTCTACTCCATATGGCATAAAACAAGAATCCACAATCGTGAACACATCTTCTCTTCTAATTCTCCTCGAAATTTTAGAGTAAGTATCAATATCTTCTATCGTAAGACTTTCAATCGCCGTTTCATCTCCCATCTTAGCAGCAGAAAGAAGTTTTCTGCGATATTGATCTTCCTTCTTATATCTCTCAATCTGTTTTTTATTCTTATTAATAGGAAACAATATCATTCCAGAAACTGATAATGCAGACAGCTGAACATTCCCTCTAAAATATGTCTTATTTCTATTTGTCAATACTACCTTTTCTAAATATTCCAGCCCATTTTGCAAATAATATATAATCGTAACACCTGAACGACTGTCTTCACACACTCCTGCAAATGATTCTTGTGAACTATGTCTTGCTACTGTAGTTTCCTCTTCTATTACTCCTCCGCTGCCTTCTATATAAGGAAAATAATATTCCTTTTCAAAATTTCCTTCTTCTGTGTAATAACCACGAACAATAATTCCCATTCCACATACAAATTCTTTTTTCAATTCTACTATATTTTCTTTTTTTATTTCATTTTTCACAATCTTTTGTTCATCTGGATATTCAATTACTTCATATAATAACTCCTTTAAATCCGCCTTTTTTAGAATACCTTTAAAACCAATGGAGCGTAAATATTCATGCATCTTTTTTCACCTCACTTCTTCTATCAGATACCAAGTACTATATTATTGTCTTTATTTTAAAGCATATCTCCTAATTTTACAACATTTTTATTCAAACTTTCGACCAAAAACTTTAAGGGGTCGCTCCGGAAAGCACCTATTCCAACGAAACCGCGCTCCCGCTCCGTTCCAGACGTAGTGGACGCTAAATTCGCAATCCCTAGCAGGACTGCTCATTAAGTGCCAACGTCTTCCAAGGGGTTTCTTTTGGAATAGGTGCTTTCCTCCGCTAATTCGGTATCATGGGCGAGTTTGTAAAGCAAGATGTGTGTACTTATTACTACAAAGAACAAGAATCTTCTATATTTAGAATAGCCAACAAACTAGCACAGAGAAGCAAGTATTCCGAAAGAAACCCCTTGGAAGACGTTGGCACTTAATAAGCAGTCCTGTCAAGGGCTGCGAATTTAGCGT
>OFGK01001154.1_pt1 | contig 15800 bp, 10 predicted proteins | sample 1521771 | NCBI WGS metagenome assembly OFGK01 (sample SAMEA3504088, study PRJEB24116) | mouse gut metagenome | biome: mouse gut; feature: mouse-associated habitat; material: faeces | place: Denmark | collected 2011 | reverse complement strand
TATATTCACTTGGTCAAAAGGTCTTGCCGCTCATGCGGCAAAGACAGAATGCATAAAAGTCACTCTGGAAAGCTAGCTTTCCAAGATGACTTTTGTGTATTTTGTGTATTTTGTTTGCATTGCTTTGCAATGGAAACCTTTTGATCAAGTGAATAATTCGTGTGCTCCCCCTTTGGCACTACCAATTGCAAAATATGGAAACCCAAGTTGTAAAATAATTATTCTCCTTGAATAAAATAACAAAAATAGCAGATACTACCATAAAAAGGAGGAAGCCATGAGAAAAACATGTAGTATCCGCTTATTGGTCGTAGGAATCGTTCTTACAGCCGCTATTAGCCTCTGCCTCGGGTTCCTGACGGGAACCAGGAAAAACTGGGACAATTATGAACAGCATATCGCCATGTTAAAACAGCAAAACGAAACATTATTGACACAATGGGAAACGCAGGAAAAAGAAAACGAGCTGGAAGAGAGCCTGAATGTAGTGGAACCTTACCAGTATCTACTCCTTGCAGAGGACGGTTATGTGGCTGTTTACCATGCAGACGGAAAAACATTCTTTTCGTCTACAGATATATTACTTATAAAGCTTCCAGAGGATCTTCAGGCTGAGATTCAAGAGGGAAAATATATCACCAGTGAAGAACAGCTCTATAATTTTCTGGAAAACTACTCCAGTTAGCGTGCTTGAAACTTGCAATTTAACGTGTTATAATATTTTAAAAGAGCAGCAGAAATGTTGTTTGGCGTTAAAGGATCCGTATTCATGAGTAGAAAATTTGATGTAATCATTGTGGGAGCCGGAGCTTCCGGACTTACTGCAGGAATTCAGGCAGCGCGGCAAGGCGCACAAGTGCTGATTCTAGAACATATGGACAAAGCTGGAAAGAAAATCCTGGCAACCGGAAATGGAAAATGTAATTTCACGAACAAAAAGCAGGGAATTGCTTATTACAATGGCAAGAACCCTGCCTTTGTATTGCCTGCGCTGCGCCAATTTGGTTTCAAGGAAACCCTTTGTTTCTTTGAGGAGTTAGGAATTTATCCCAAGGAAAAGCGGGGAGGCTATTATTATCCGGCAAGCGGACAGGCTTCTTCAATGGTAGAAGTTCTCTTGATGGAGTGCAAGAGGCTCAAAGTGCGGATCGCATATCAAGTTGGAATCCGGGAAATCCGCCGGCAGCAAGAGGGATTCTCTTTCCATACCAAGCAGGGCATTTTTCAAAGTACCTGCTGCATCCTTGCCACAGGCGGGAAATCCGCCAAAAAAACAGGCAGCGACGGCAGCGGCATCCCATATATTATAAAATTTGGACATAAGTTGACAGATATTGTCCCTGCCTTGGTACAATTGCAGGGAAAGCAGTCGTTTTTAAAAGAAATTGCAGGAATCCGTGCAGAAGGAAGCATTGAGATTTACATAGACCATAAAAAGGTGGCAGAGGACTTTGGCGAATTGCAATTAACAGAATTCGGTATATCTGGAATTCCAGCATTCCAGGTCAGCCGCCATGCCGCCTATGGGGTGCTTCAGGGAAAAAGCGTCTATGCGCTTTTAAATTTTCTGCCAGAACTGTCACAAATTGAAACAGAAGCATTGCTCAAACGGCGATTTACGCTCCACGGCGATAACAAAACAGCAACACAGGCAATGATTGGCATATTTCCCCAGAAATTAAACAATGTGTTGTTACAAGAGGCGCAGATCTCTTTGCACAAGCCAGCCGTAAGTTGCAGTCAGCCAGAGCTGGAAACTTTGGCGAACCTGGCGCAGTCCTTTCGGGTAGATGTCATCGGAACCAAGGGCTTTGACAACGCCCAAGTCAGCGCCGGAGGCGTGGACACAGAAGAGATCAATCCCGTCACCCTGGAATCGAGGCTCGTGCCAGGATTATACTTTGCAGGGGAAGTGATCGATATTGACGGATTGTGCGGCGGCTACAATTTGCAGTGGGCATGGTCCAGCGGGTTCGTAGCAGGAAATGCAGCGGCAAGCTGTCAAAGCTGGAAATGGAGGAAAGAGTGAAAGAATTTGCTAATTCTTTCACAAACTACCTGTTTGTGCTAAAATACGCACAGAATGGAGGAAATCATGATACGGATTCAGCAGTTAAAGCTGCCAGTTGGTCACACCAAAGAGCAGCTTTTACAGAAAATCGCAAAAATGATGCGAAGAAAGCCAGAGGATATTTTGGAATATCATATCCGCAAACAGTCGATAGACGCCAGGAAAAAGCAGCAAATTTCTTTTGTCTATACCGTGGACGTGAAAATAGAACATGAACCAGGCATCTTAAAACACCTGAAAAGCAGCCAGATTTCCAAAGTTGAGGAAGTGACCTATCAATTTCCAGTTACAGCAAAAGGACAACCCTTAAAGCATTCTCCAGTTGTGGTTGGAAGCGGGCCAGCAGGCCTGTTCTGCGCATATCTGCTGGCGGAGCACGGATATCGGCCAGTGATATTGGAACGTGGAAAATGCATAGAGGAACGTACCCAGGAGGTAGAGCAGTTCTGGAAAGATAATGCTTTGAATGTAAAATGCAACGTGCAATTTGGCGAGGGCGGCGCAGGAACCTTTTCCGATGGGAAGTTAAATACTTTAGTAAAAGACGTCAAGGGAAGAAACCGCAAAGTATTAGAAATTTTTGTCCGCCACGGCGCGCCAAAATCTATCGCCTATGAGAGCAAGCCCCATATTGGAACCGATATTTTAAGAGACGTTGTTCAAAACATGCGCAGGCAGATCGAATCATGGGGCGGAACTTATCTTTTTGATACTTGTGTGACGAATTTGGAATTTTCCCAGGACAAGCTGGCAGCTCTTTTATGCAAAGATCAAAGCACTGGAAAAGTGATTCGCATAGAAACAACGCTTGCCGTGCTCGCTATCGGTCACAGCGCCAGAGACACTTTTGAAATGCTACACCAGCAAGGATTTCAGATGGAAGCAAAATCCTTTGCCGTAGGGCTGCGAGTGGAACATCCGCAACACATGATCAATGAGAATCAATATGGCCAAGAAGCAGCAAACAAACTTCCCCCGGCTTCTTATAAGGTAACGGCAAACCTTGAGAATGGCCGGGGCGTGTATTCTTTTTGCATGTGTCCTGGCGGCTATGTTGTGAACGCTTCCTCTGAGGAGGGACAAATCGCAGTCAATGGCATGAGTTACAGTAACAGAGACGGCAACAATGCCAACAGCGCCATTATTGTCACCGTAACTCCCCAAGACTTTCCAGGGGAAGGCCCTCTGGCAGGAGTCAAATTCCAAAGAGAGCTGGAAGCGAAATCATATCATCTCGGAGCTGGAAAAATTCCCCAGCAATTATTTGGAGATTTTGAAACGGGAACGAATAGCGTCGCATACGGCGGTTTTGCGTCAGAGGTCAAAGGGCTGCATGTTTTTGCCCCGCTGCATCAATTGTTCCCCGAAGAGATCCAGACGTCTTTTTGCCAGGGCATGCATCAGTTTGCCAAGCGTATCCCTGGCTTTGACCGAAAAGACGCTATTTTATCCGGCGTAGAAAGCCGTACTTCTTCTCCGGTGCGAATATCCAGGGACGAATCCTTTCAAAGCAATAAAAAAGGCGTATATCCCTGCGGGGAGGGCGCCGGATACGCCGGGGGCATCATGTCCGCCGCCATGGACGGCATGAAAATTGCAGAAGCAATCGCATGCGTTTATGAAAGACCCATACATGATATGGCAAACGCAACATCATGCATCAGGGGAACAGCATGCATTGACCTTAATAAGAACATTCTCAGCAATGCAAAGAAAACGACAGAAAAAAGAAGCAGCAAAGAACTCTGCAATAGATACCAAAAGAAGAAACACAAATAGAAGAAACAGGAGGAGATACATCGTGGCAGAAATGACTCCAATGATGCAGAAATACATGGAAACCAAGCAAGAATACCCGGACTGCATTTTATTTTACCGGCTGGGTGATTTCTATGAAATGTTCTTTGAGGATGCACTGACAGCATCCAAAGAGCTGGAGATCACGCTGACCGGAAAAAACTGCGGCATGGAAGAACGGGCGCCCATGTGCGGCGTACCCTACCATGCAGTCGAAGGGTACCTAAACAAGCTGGTGTCCAAAGGCTACAAAGTGGCAATCTGCGAACAAGTGGAGGACCCCAAAATGGCCAAGGGCCTAGTGAAGCGCGAAGTAGTCCGGGTGGCGACTCCTGGCACAAACTTAGACACACAGGCACTGGACGAAACTAAAAATAATTACATTATGTGCATCGTTTATATGGAAGATCGTTACGGAGTATCCATTGCTGACGTGACTACTGGGGATTATTACGTGACCGAATTGGACACGGAGCGCAAGCTTTTAGATGAGATTCATAAATTTTCCCCCTCGGAGATCATCTGCAATGAGGCGTTCTACATGTCAGGCATGGATTTCGAAGACTTAAAGCAGCGTCTGGGAATTGCCGTCTACGATTTGGACACTTGGTATTTTAGTGACGAGACCGCTAAAAACACTCTGCTTTCTCATTTCAAAATCTCAGATCTCGCAGGTCTGGGACTTAAGGACTGCGAATCGGGCACAATAGCAGCGGGCGTGCTTTTAAAATATCTCTACGAAACACAGAAAAACAACCTTGCCAACATGACCTCCCTCCAGTTATACAGCACAGGCAAATATATGATCATTGATAGTTCCACCAGAAGAAATCTCGAATTGGTGGAAACACTGCGTGAGAAACAAAAAAGAGGCTCCTTGCTATGGGTGCTGGATAAGACCAAGACGGCAATGGGCGCAAGAATGCTGCGCAAGTTTGTGGAACAGCCCCTGATTGAGAAAGTGGAAATCAAACGCCGCTTAGACGTGATCAGCGCTTTCAAAGACCATGCGATGACCAGGGAGGAAATCCGGGAATATTTAAATCCCATCTATGACTTGGAACGCCTGATTAGCCGGGTGACCTACCAGACTGCCAATCCCAGAGATCTTATCGCATTTAAAAGCTCACTGGCAATGCTGCCGCCGATAAAAAGCCTCTTAGAGGAATTTGACGCTCCTTTGCTCAAGGAGCTACAGTCAGACTTGGACCCGCTGGAAGATATCTACACGCTGATTGACACAGCCATTGAGGAGGAACCCCCCATTTCTATACGGGAAGGGGGAATATTGAAAGAGGGTTACAATGATGAGATTGATAAACTGCGCCAGGCAAAGACGGAGGGCAAGACCTGGCTGGTAGAGTTAGAGGCAAAAGAACGGGAAAAAACTGGCATTAAAAATCTGCGCATCAAATACAATAAGGTGTTCGGTTACTACCTTGAAGTGACAAACTCTTATCAAAACATGGTTCCAGATTACTATACCCGCAAGCAGACTCTCGCCAATGCAGAACGCTATATCACAGAGGAGCTAAAAGAGCTTGAAGATATCATTCTCGGAGCAGAAGACAAACTGGTGGCGCTAGAATATGAGATGTTTCGGGACATCCGGGATAAAATTGCTGGCGAAGTACTGCGGATCCAAAAAACAGCAAAAGCAGTGGCGGGCATCGACGTCTTTTCCTCTCTTGCCTTGGTAGCAGAGCGCAACAATTATTGCCGTCCTTCCATCAATGAAAACGGAGTGATTGATATTAAAAATGGACGTCATCCCGTGGTGGAACAGATGATAAATAATGATATGTTTATCGCTAACGACACCTATCTTGACAACCAAAAACAGCGTATTTCGATTATTACAGGCCCCAACATGGCTGGGAAATCCACCTATATGCGCCAGACGGCGCTGATTGTGCTCATGGCGCAGATCGGAAGCTTTGTTCCCGCTGACAGCGCCAAGATCGGCATCGTGGACCGGATCTTTACCCGGGTAGGGGCTTCCGATGACCTGGCGAGCGGACAGAGCACGTTCATGGTGGAGATGACAGAAGTGGCAAATATATTAAGAAACGCTACCAGCAGCAGCCTGCTGGTACTGGACGAGATCGGAAGAGGCACCAGCACCTTTGACGGATTGAGCATCGCCTGGGCGGTAGTGGAGCATATCAGCAATCCAAAACTCTTAGGGGCAAAAACCTTGTTTGCGACACATTATCACGAGCTAACGGAACTAGAAGGGAAACTGAACAACGTCAATAATTACTGCATCGCCGTGAAAGAAAAGGGAGAAGACATCGTCTTCTTACGAAAAATCGTTCCCGGCGGCGCTGATAAGAGCTATGGAATCCAGGTAGCAAAGCTTGCTGGCGTGCCAGAGACTGTCATTGACCGTGCAAAAGTCATTGCGGAAGAATTATGCGCCCATGATATCACAGAACTGACCGCAAATATCAAAGTAGAAAGCGGTAATTCCAAGAAAAAACAAAAAAAGCTGGACGAAGTGGATTTGACTCAGATGTCTCTCTTTGATACTGTAAAGGATGATGATATCATCCATGAGCTGCAGGAACTGGATTTGGGAAATTTAACCCCGATTGACGCTCTCAATAAATTATATCAACTTCAGAACAAAATTAAAAACCGCTGGTAGTTTACATAAATATCTTATGTAACCCTGTATCTGTGATTGTCGAAACGAATTTGCAGAATCATAAAGTTATCTATGCAGTTCCAAATGAAAGGAGCGTTCTAATTGAGAAGAAAATATTATCTTATTGACACTGAAAATGTCGGAGACCGATGGTTTAAATTATCTGCAAAAACAAGGAAAAAAGACCGGATCGTAACATTTTATACAGAAAATCACTCTAAGCGGTTCGAAAAATACCTGTCTAAACAGGTGCATAATCACAAAATCCTGTGGCTGGAATGCGTGCCAGGAAGCAATGCCTTAGATTACCAGCTTATGGGCGCGCTTTCCTATTTAATCGCAAAACATCCTAAGTCTTCTTTCTGTATTTTTTCCAACGACAAAGGATTCCAAGAGACAGTGGCGTTTTGGAAGCAAAGGGGCATTGATATTTGCCAAAAAGAATTTCAGATAAAAAAGAAGAAAGAAAAAAAGGAAAAAAAATCCTCTGACACAAAAAAGAAAAAACAGACTTTACAGAAAGCCGAACTGTCAATTTCTGAAAAAACGAAAGATTTGAACCCTGGAAAACTAAGCGGAGAACAGTATGTCACAGAAATTGCCAAGTCTTTGGACGCTTCCAACTTAAGCGGCTGGTATCAAACCCTTGTCGCCATCTTAGGGCAGGAGAACGGACGGGCATGGTATCTTAAAATCAAGGAGGACCATGAGTTGCGCAAAAAGCTGTGCAAAAGCCGTGTCAATAATAAGCAAGGCAGAGGCGTGCATCTGGTAAAAACAGCATTACAGGCGCATGGTTTGAATGTAGCCAGGGCAGCAGAGGCTTATAAGATCATTCAGTCCCATAATAAGGAAAATTTAAAGGCAATCAGTGCTGAATTTGACAAAAAGTTTGGCCAAAACCCTCCTCAGAAATATTACAAAGCACTCAAGCCGCTGATCCGGGTACTGAAAGAAAACTTATAAAAACTTAGTTTGAACAAACAAAAAGTTTACAAATAAAGTCATTAAATAAATTGCAAGGAGGTTCCTATGTCCCAGGATGAACTGTTTATGAAGAGAGCAATTGAATTGTCAGAGCTTGCCATTGAGCATGGCAATGAGCCCTTTGGCGCTGTTTTGGTAAAGGACGGGGTGATCGTTTATACCAATGAAAATCAAATATATTCTGCATCGGATCCAACATTTCATGCAGAGGCTGGGCTGCTTAGAGGATTCTGTGCCAAAACCCAGGTTACCAAGCTAAGCGATTATACACTGTATTCCAGTTGCGAGCCATGCTTCATGTGTTCTGGCGCAATCGTCTGGACGAAATTAGGCCGTCTTGTGTATGCCGCCAGCAACAGGGATTTGAATCAGATTCTCCAGAAAGAAGGCTGTGCCTGCAGCGATATCGTGTTCACTCATTCCTCTTATCGTCCTGAGGTTACTGCAGGCGTATTGCGTAAAGAGAGCTTGCATGTGTTAAAAAAATATTTCTCGTCAGAGAATAAACAATCAAAGAATTCTTAGCGAAAGCCTTTTCAGAAAAATCTCATGAATTCCTCCATTCTGTGCGATTTTTGGCACAAACAGGTAGTTTGTGAAAGAATTAAACTAATTCTTTCACTCTTATATCTATGAGCAAATCTCTTCTATGCCAGCCCCGATAATCATTTCAAACATCTTTGAACATCGTCGTTAGAAAACGCTTTCGTTCTTTATCTTTCAGCTTAAGGAACTAAACATGTTAAGTAAAAATATTCCTAAAACTTCTTTGTTTCTTGTAAAAAATAATATATAGAAATAGAATTAACTCTAGTGTTTGTAGACAGGCTGAATAAAAAAGAGTTTATGGGAATGAAGGAATTATTTATGTTTGGGGCTGGCATGCTCGATTTTTCATTTTACTTCTTATGAAATTTCATAGGAGATGAATTCTCGTCACTAAAACCCGAATGTATCGTAATACTATTGCAAGTTCAAAAAATCTATGAAAGATATGATAATTTTTGATATTTGTTTTATTAAAATTTTGTAAAACGCATTTTAATAAAAATCAGGAATCATAAACGATACACTCAAATCATCCATGAATATCCACCCTGACCCTTTATCAGTAAAACAAATCAGATTTTAAGGTACAGAGAGGATTAGTATGCAATTTAATTCATATATCTTTATTTGCGTCTTCTTGCCATTAATGGTAGCTACTTATTTCATTGGAAATAAAATAAATACCATTGTTGGAAATATTTTTTTAATTGCTGGAAGCATTTTATTTTATGCTTATTCCGATAAAACTGCTTTAGCAGTCATGATAATCAGCTTAAGTATTAATTTTGCCTTTGCTGCCGCTATCAGGCACACACAGCGGTGGAATAAGCTATATTTAACCGTCCCTGTCGTGATCAATGTAGGATTGTTGTTGTATTTCAAATATACCAATTTTGCAATTGTCAATTTTAACGCTTGGTTTGAGAAAGAAATTGCTTTAAAAGAGTTAATTCTTCCGATAGGGATTAGTTTTTTTACATTCCAGCAGATCGCCTATATGATTGCGATTTACAGAAAAGAGATCAAGAAGCTGGACGTCATTAATTATCTAATCTATATCTTATATTTTCCCAAAATTCTAATGGGGCCTTTGGCAGATCCAGTTGAGTTTATTATACAGCTAGACAATGCAAGCCTCAAAAAAATTAATTGGGACAACATAGCTTTTGGCGTTAAAATTTTTAGTTTTGGACTCTTTAAAAAGCTATTTCTGGCAGATACGTTTTCTAAAGCGGTTACTTGGGGATATGCAAACATGGACGCCGCTACTGCCATGGACTGGTTTCTGATCATGCTTTTCTACACGTTTCAAATCTATTTTGATTTTAGCGGCTATAGCGACATGGCAGTGGGATCTTCGATGATGTTAAATATAACATTGCCAATCAACTTTGATTCTCCATACAAGGCAACTTCAATACGTGATTTTTGGAAAAGATGGCATATTTCCCTCACAAAATTTTTCACAAAATACATATACATCCCCTTAGGCGGAAACAAAAAAGGCGCTTTCTTCACCTATGTCAATACAATGATCGTCTTTTTGGCAAGTGGGTTCTGGCATGGAGCAAATTGGACATTTATCTTATGGGGAATTTTACATGGCGGCTTCAGCCTCTTTGACCGGACTCTTGAAAAACTTGATAAAAAAATCTTTGAACCGTTTCGATGGCTTATCACTTTCGGCGTTGTGAATGTGTTATGGCTATTGTTTCGATCTGATTCTATCTTTCAGTGGAAAAAGATACTACATACGATTTTATCAATGGAGAATACAAATATAAGTAACGCCCTTATAAATGAATTCACCATTCAAGAAGCTTCCTTTCTTTGTAATACGATTCCACTTATTGATACATGGAGGCAACTGATGCGCGGATTCTGGATGATGGCATTTATGATATTCGCAATGACAATATGCTTTGTACCAGAAAACAATTATAGAAACCTTAAAAGAAACACGGTTGCAACAATGTTTTTGGCTGTAATTGCTTTTGTCTGGGGCTTTATCTGCTTAGGTGGTGAATCAGTATTTATATACTTTAATTTTTAGGAGATGAAGAATGAAATCAAAAATCTGGTTAACAGGATGGTCAATATTAATTGCTGCGATACTTGGGATTATTGGTGCAATGGTTTATAAGGTAGATCCATATTTTCATTACCATAAGCCCTATATAGATGAATATTTTTATAGCTTGGATTTAAATAACCAAAGAAGTCAAAATGATGGAATTAGTAAACATTTTGACTATGATGCATTGATAACTGGAACATCAATGACTGAAAATTTTAAGACTTCTCAATTCGATGACATCTTTGGAGTAAATTCTATCAAGGTTTCATATTCTGGAGGTTCTTACAAAGAAATAAATGATAATTTGATCCGGGCATTCGCAAGTAATGATGATCTTAAGACCATAGTCCGTGGATTGGATATGAATATGTTTTTTGACGTTGCCTCAAGAATGAGATTGGATTTGGGTGTGTATCCCACATATCTTTATGACAACAATCCCTTTAACGATGTGGAATATCTGTTTAACAGAGATGTTATTTTTAACAGGGTATATACTATGGCGTCTGCTAGATACAATGTTAATTTTAAACCTGGAATTACAAGCTTTGATGATTATCGATGGCAATATTCCTGTGTTTTTGGGCGAAATACAGTATGCCCAAACGGAATTACATACAATGGCCTTGGCCCGGAAGCTCATCTTTCAGAGGAAGAAAAAGATATCATATTTGAAAATATTTTTCAAAATGTTACCAGCCTCGCCAATGCGCACCCAGATGTTAATTTTTATTATTTCTTTACGCCATATAGTATTGCCTGGTGGAAAGATCTTGCCGCAAGCGGAACGATATATAAGCAAATAGAAGCGGAACAATATATTATTGAGTTAATCCTTGCATGTGATAATATCTATCTTTTTTCTTTTAACAACAGGACAGATATCACCACCGATTTGAATCATTACAAAGATAATGCCCACTACGGCGATTGGATTAACAGTCTGATGCTGCGTTGGATGCATGATGGCAAATATTTATTGACAACGGACAATTATAAAGACTATTTAGCCAAAGAATTTGATTTTTATACCTCCTATGATTATAATCAAATAAATAATCAGCAAGATTATGAAAATGATCTTTATGCGGCAGCTCTATTGAATGAAGAATTTACAGGAAAGCCACCGCTGAAAATGCTTGAAACGGATCAAAAATCTCAATTGTTAAACGCAAGCATTGTCGAAGATCCACAGGACGGAAGTGTGGAATTGCACTGTCGTGGTTCTTTGAATCGAGAATCAGGAAGTGAACAACCAGTTTCAACATACTTGCTTAATGATGGTTATGTTGGCGCAAAATTCGTGATTGACGACGTCGATGATTATCATTATCTTGTATTCTATGGCAAAAAAGTTTCTGATCACGGACAGCCGAGCGTATATGTATATAATGAGCAAAATCAGGTTGTCGGGACATTAACAGCAAATTATCATGATTTAGACAATGAATGGCATCAATATGTAATTGATTTGACGAAAGCGAACAGCAAAAAAACCATTATTTTTAACGGTGGATATCTAGACCATACTGGAAGCGAGGATTCAACGTATCTGTTTAAAGACATTACCTTGTATTAACCAATGATTCTGTTGCAAAATACAATATATGGACCAAGTTTCTGTAATTTGGAACCATATTCTGTATATTTTACTCCGGCGGTTAAATATTGTAAAATTTACGCAGGAGCGATAACAGTTGTTTTGCAACAGCTTCATTGGTTCTTTGCATTTATGCTTCTATACAAATCTAACGGTAATTTTACTTGAATAAGGGATAATTTTTCTATATAATAGAGACGATATCTGAACACTTGTTATATCAGAAAAGTCTGATCCTACGAGATAAGGAGCTTTTATGCCGAATATTGAGATTTTAGATCAGCAGACGATCGATAAAATTGCAGCGGGAGAGGTGATTGAGCGCCCCTCTTCCGTGGTGAAAGAATTAGTAGAAAATGCCATAGACGCTGATGCCAGCGCTGTTACAGTAGAAATCAAAGACGGAGGAATCTCCTTTATCCGCATCACAGACAATGGATGCGGAATCGCACAAGAACAGGTTCCTCTTGCTTTTTTGCGCCATTCCACCAGCAAAATCCGCAGCGTAGAAGATCTTGTCACTGTCTCTTCCCTAGGATTTCGGGGAGAAGCATTGTCCAGTATAGCGGCGGTTTCCCAGGTGGAACTGACCAAGACATTTCATGAGATCAGCGGCGTCCGCTATCTGATCGAGGGCGGCAAAGAAATTTCCATTGAGGAAATCGGCGCCCCGGAAGGAACTACTTTCCTGGTGCGCAATTTGTTTTATAACACCCCGGCAAGACGGAAGTTTCTGAAAGCTGCACAGACGGAAGCCGGATATATCAATGATTTAATGGAACGAATGGCTTTGTCACACCCAGAAATATCCTTTAAATTCATTTCTAACAATCAATTAAAAATTCATACCTCAGGCAATTCCAATCTCAAGGAAATTATCTATCATATTTACGGCAGGGAAATTGCAGCAAATCTCTTGGAAATCCAGAAAGAGAACGATCTCTTTTCTGTCTGCGGATTTATTGGAAAACCGTTAATCTCCAGGGGAAACCGAAATTATGAGACCTATTTTATCAATGGGAGATATATCAAAAGCAGCCTGATTGCCAAGGGCATTGAGGAAGGATATAAGTCCTTTGTGATGCAACATAAATATCCTTTTACAGTCCTGCATATTTCCATCAACGGCAGCCTCCTTGATGTCAATGTCCATCCTACAAAGATGGAATTGCGCTTTAGCAATGGAGAAGCAGTTTACCATGCCCTCGTGGATTTGATAAAGACCGCTATTAACGAAAACGAGCTGGTATATCAGGCGAGCCTGGGGCAGGAACAGCAAGAACGCAAACGGCAACAACAGGAAAAACAAGCGCTTCTGAAAAACCAGCGTCATGCCCCAGAACCTTTTGAGACGAAGCGTTTGGAAGCTGTAAGACATGCAATCAAAAAGGACAGCCCTTATGAGCCTAAATTTCAAAAGCAGACGCAGCATGGGAATGACCACAAAGCATTGTCAGAAAAAAGCCCCGATATTGTAATTTCTTCTGAGATAGCGGCAGAAGCCTCAGACTTTGCCGTTGCTCCCAAAGTGACAACAGAGCGTTGCTTTGAACAGCAGGAACTTCTCCCAGATGCAACACGCAAACTTCTGGACATCTCTTCCAAGAAAGACCATCGCATCATCGGTCAGCTTTTCGATACCTACTGGCTGGTAGAGTTTGACGGCAAGCTTTATATCATCGACCAACATGCCGCCCATGAAAAAGTATTGTACGAACGCACGCTAAAAGCTTTGGAAGACAAAGAGTTTTCCTCCCAGACCCTTTATCCGCCGATTTTGCTGACTTTGAGCATGCAGGAGGAAGCGCTTCTAAAAAAGTACATCGACTATTTTAAGAAGCTTGGATTTGAGCTGGAACATTTTGGCGGCAAAGAGTATGCCGTGACCGCAATTCCAGCCAATATGTACGGACTGAGCGGAAAAGGGCTGATGGTGGAAATACTAGACAGCCTTTCGGAATTCCATGGCAGGGAAACTCCCCAAATAATTACCGAAAAAATAGCCTCCATGTCATGCAAAGCAGCGGTAAAAGGAAATCAAAAGCTATCAAGCCCTGAGATAGAGGCTCTAATTGGGGAACTGCTTACCTTGGACAGCCCCTACCATTGCCCCCACGGCAGACCCACCATTATATCAATGTCAAAATATGAACTGGAAAAGAAATTTAAGCGGGTATTATAATGAAACAACCATTAATTATACTGACAGGTCCCACGGCAGTGGGAAAAACAGAACTCTCCATCCAACTGGCGTCGCGGCTGCAAGGCTCGATAATTTCTGCAGATTCGATGCAGGTATACCGCCATATGGACATCGGTTCTGCAAAGATAACTACAGAAGAAATGCGGGGAATTTCGCATTATTTAATCGATATTTTAGAGCCTGACGAGGACTTTCATGTAGTAAAATTTCAAGAATATGCCAAACGTTCCATGGACGAAATCTATGCCAGCGGTCGGATTCCGATTCTCGTAGGAGGCACTGGATTTTATATTCAGGCGCTTTTATATGATATTGATTTCACCAATCAGCAGGAGGATTTGGCATATCGTGCCTGGCTGGAACAGGAAGCGGCAGAAAAAGGAGCTCACTTTCTCCATCAAATGCTTATCAAAGCAGATCCCAGGGCAGCCGCAGAAATCCATGAAAACAATGTAAAACGCACGATCCGCGCACTGGAATTTCATCATCTCTCGGGTCAAAAAATTTCCGAGCACAATGCAAAGGAACGGCAAAAGGAATCGCCTTATCGCTTTGCATATTTTGTCCTCAATGACGACAGAGACAAGCTGTATCAGCGCATCAACAGCCGCGTAGATCAGATGATGGAACATGGGCTTGTGGAAGAAGTACGTCATTTGCAGCAATTAGGCTGTGACAGACACATGGTATCTATGCAGGGGCTTGGCTATAAAGAGGTTCTCGATTACTTGGACGGAGACTGCACCTTGGAAGAGGCAGCATACCGGATCAAGAGAGATACCCGCCACTTCGCCAAACGGCAGCTTACCTGGTTTCGAAGAGAGCGAGAGGTCACCTGGATTCAGAAACAGGAATTTTCCTATGATAATGAGAAAATATTGGCGCATATGGAGAAAATATTGACAGAGAAAGGAATCATAAAATGAAAGAACTCTACCAGCAGCTTGGAATTTCAGATAAAGTATTCGAATATGGAAAACAGATAGAAGAAAAACTGAAAAATCGTTTTAACCAAATAGATCAAACAGCGGAATATAACCAGTTGAAAGTAATCAAAGCGCTGCAATCACACAAAGTCAGCGCAGAATGTTTTATGGGAAGCAGCGGATATGGCTATAATGATCTTGGCAGAGATACGTTAGAAGAAGTCTATGCCTCCTGTTTTCACGGCGAAGCCGCTCTAGTGCGCCCGCAGATTACTTGCGGGACCCATGCGCTGGCTCTGGCCCTGATGTCGAATCTCCGTCCCGGAGACGAGCTGCTTTCCCCAGTAGGCAAGCCCTATGACACCTTAGAAGAAGTCATTGGCATCCGTCCTTCCAAAGGATCCCTTGCGGAATATGGCATTACTTACCGCCAGGCAGATCTTTTGGCGGACGGCAGTTTTGATTATGAGGCTATTAAGTCGGCCATCAATCAGAATACGAAGCTTATTACGATTCAGCGCTCCAAAGGATATCAGACCAGACCCACGCTCTCCGTTAAAAAAATCGGGGAATTGATTTCCTTTATTAAGCGAATCAAGCCCGACGTCATCTGCATGGTAGATAACTGTTACGGGGAATTCGTGGAACGCACAGAGCCTTTGGAGGCAGGAGCCGACATGATCGTGGGTTCCCTGATTAAAAATCCAGGAGGAGGACTTGCCCCAATTGGCGGTTACATTGTCGGGAGGCAAGAATGCATAGAAAACGCAGCATACCGGCTGACGTCACCCGGACTGGGCAAAGAAGTCGGGGCTTCCCTGGGCGTGATCCAATCATTCTACCAGGGCTTGTTTTTAGCGCCCACAGTTACTGCAGGCGCGCTGAAAGGCGCCGTTTTTGCAGCAAATATCTATGAAAGCCTGGGTTTTGCAGTAATTCC
>OFGK01001151.1_pt1 | contig 15820 bp, 16 predicted proteins | sample 1521771 | NCBI WGS metagenome assembly OFGK01 (sample SAMEA3504088, study PRJEB24116) | mouse gut metagenome | biome: mouse gut; feature: mouse-associated habitat; material: faeces | place: Denmark | collected 2011 | reverse complement strand
GGCATCGTCTCGGCCAAGTCCCGCGACATTGCCGCCGGACCGTACGACAATTTTATCCAGACCGACGCCGCCATCAACCAGGGCAGTTCCGGCGGTCCGATGTTTAATACCAAAGGCGAAGTGATCGGCATCAATTCGGCGCTGTTTTCCACTTCGGGCAACAACATGGGGATCGGCTTTGCCATTCCGGCCAACCTGGCGGCGTGGATCGTCAAACAACGGGAACAAAGCGGTGAAGTCAAACGCGGCTGGATCGGTATCCGGGTACAACCCAACACCAAAAATCTGGCGCGCAGCCTCAATCTTAAGGACGCACAGGGCATTATTGTTTCCGGCATTACCGAAAACGGACCGGCCGCCCGTGCCGGCTTGCAGGCGGGCGACGTGATCATCAGTCTCGGACAGCACGAAATCAACAATTGCAAAGACTTTTCGCGTTTGGTGGCCGAAACGCCGGCAGGCGAAGAGATTCAACTGATCGTCTGGCGCAATCAGGAGATTGAACCGCTGACGGTCAAAGTGGAGAATATGCCGAAATCGCCCAAAGCGACCCCGCGCGAACAGGTCAAGCCGGACTCGGAAAGCGGTAAAATCCTAAAACAAACCGGCCTGATTCTTAAGGAAATCACGCCTGAGATCGTTAAAAACATGAAACTTTCGCCGACCACGATGGGACTGTTGGTCGAAGGAGTGGAACTGGGCAGCGACGCCGACCGTCAGGGCATCAAGCGCGGCGACATCATCATCAAGACCGATCTCAAAGACTGCGTTACTTTAGGTGCGGCGCTGGAACACATTGAGGAAGCGCGCCAGCAAAAACGCCCGCTGCATCTGATGATTCAGAATGCCGAGCAAGATGACATCAACGTTTTACAAATAAAGCTAAAGCCATGAGCCGGGTCGATTTTTATCATTTGCAAAATCAGCGTCTGGAGGACGTGTTGCCGAAACTGCTGGAAAAAGCCTATGCCACCGGCAACAAAATTGCGGTGAAAATCGGCAACGACGAGCGGGTCGATTTTTTGAATGCGCTGTTATGGACCTATAACGACACTTCTTTTTTGCCGCACGGCAGCCGCAAGGACGGTTCGGGAGAACTGCAGCCGATTTGGCTGACCGCCGGCGACGACGTCCCCAACGAAGCCAAATTGTTGCACAGCACTTCAAAAAAACATGCCAAAACGCAAGGATTTAACGCATGGCTTTACCGATTATCCCATGGGAAGCTCATTTTGACGGCAATGCGCCGGAAAGCCTGACCCAGGCGCGGCAAATGTGGAAAGAGCTCAAGCAGCAAAATGCCGATATTTTTTATTGGCAGCAAAACGACAACGGATCGTGGCAACAGAAAGGATAAAATCATGGACAGAGATTTTCTTATTAAAAACAGCCTCACCGAAATCAGCGGCAGCTCTTTTATCATCGACATGATGTACGCCACTTCCGAAAATATCGTGATGCGCCCGGTCTACCGGGAAGTCGGTTTCGGCAACCGCGCCTATGCGCATCTGGACGTGGCGGTGCGGCTGCAGGAGTTGGCAGGAGAACTCGCCAAACTGGAAATGAAATTGAGAATTACCGACGCCTACCGGCCGCCGATTGCCCATCGGCGTTTTTTGGAACTGTTGCCGGTTGAGGGTTTGTTTGCGAGCAAAGCCGAAAACAGTCTGCATTGTTACGGCACCGCAATCGACTGCTGCCTGACCGACCTCAAAGGTCGCAACCTCAAATTTCCGACCGAAGTGGACGCTTATGAGAAAAAATATGCCAAACAAATCGCCAAAGGGGTGACCGAGCCTTTTTACAAACATTTGGAGAAGGCGCGGCAAGATTTTCTCGACACCCGCTATGCGGAAGAAATCAACAACCGTGAGCTGTTAAAAAAGATGATGACTTCGGTCGGCTTCGAGACAATCAGCAGCGAATGGTGGCACTTCCAGCTGCCGGGCGGCAAAGACGACTATCCGATGATTGAGTGGGAATAGGCGCGGCCATTTTCTCCCCGCTTCAACATAAACAATATTGACAAAAACGGCAAAAACAACTATAATTTTGCTCAATAAACTATTATTCTGTAAAACTATAAAACTATGAAAAAAAATCGCACCTACAATCGTTTCGGTTATGACCACAAAGGCTTCAACATCTACGGCTATGACCGCGAAGGATACGATTACGACGGTTTTGACCGTGAAGGCTATGACCGTGACGGTTTTGGTCGCGACGGTTTCAACCGTGAAGGTTTTGATCGTGAAGGTTTTGATCGCGACGGTTTCGACCGCGGCGGTTACGATTATGACGGTTTCGACCGCAACGGTTTTGACCGTGAAGGCTATGACCGTTACAATCGCGACCGCGACGGTTATGACGAAAACGGTTACGACATTATGGGTTATGATCATGAAGGTTATGACCCGGCCGGTTACGATTTCTTCGGCAATCCGAAGATGTAGCGGAACCGGCACCAGTCGGCCGAGTCTCAAAAAACAAGAGGTTTCCGATAACGGAAACCTCTTTTCGTTTGTTCAAATAAAAGAAATGTTTCAAACCGCAACCGGTTCAGGCATTTCACTGTTCAAGATTGATAACCGGCAGAACCAGCGTCCAACTGTTGTGAGCGCATTTAATTCCCCGCTGCATATTATAATAATTCTGCCACTCGTCGGAGTTGCTCTCATCAGCAATCGCCAAACGGTTCTTTCCCAGTCTTCCCTGTTGCAGGAACACGGAAATCTGTTCATAAAGATCCAAATTCTCCGTTAAAAGCGCAACCTGCTCTTCGGTCGGCAACGTTCCTGTCAAGTCGCGCGAAAAAGCTTGATTGCAATATCGTTCGGCCACGCCGCATTCAATACTTTGCGCCCTGTTTGCCAAAGCGAAAACGGTGTTGCCGATGATGACTCCTTCCGGCGTACGGTGTTTTCCCTTGTAATAGTGCTCCACGTCAAAAGAGCGGGTTTGGTCGGAGAAGTAGACTTCCAGAGGAAATTTTTTGGTGGTCTCGATACTGTCGTCATAGATGAGCAGATCGTTGATTGTCACACCCATTTCCTTCATCAGATTTAATAAGGCTCTTACTTTTCGTTTCATCCTGTTAAAGTTTAAAGTTAATAATAAAAGACAATTAATAAATTTTGCATGCTTAAAAATTAGATCATTTTGTCCAAATTGTCAACTCCTTTCCTCATTGACACTCCTCTGGCTGGTGATATGCCTAAAAAGCATAGAATAAGATAAAATATAAGTATTTGTTATCCAAATTAAAACGGCTTATATTATATACAACCGCTTTTTAACCACCCAACGACAGGAGAAAACAATGGTAACAACATGGCCTGAAAATGGTTTTAAGACAACCCTGTCCGCCCTGTTCGGACTGCTTTTATCAACCCTACCTCTCAACGGAGCATCTGCAATGAATTTGGAATCAAATCATCCCTGGGACAAAACCTTTGCGCAAAGCGACAAAGCCGACGTGCAAAAAGTCACCTTTAAAAACCGCTACGGCATAACTTTGACCGACGACCTCTATACGCCAAAAAATCAAACCGGTGCCAAAATGCCGGCAATTGCGGTAAGCGGGCCTTTCGGCGCCGTTAAAGAACAGGCTTCGGGGCTTTATGCCCAGACGATGGCCGAACGCGGTTTTGTCACCCTGGCCTTTGACGCTTCTTTCACCGGCGAAAGCGGCGGCTAACCGCGAAACGTCACTTCTCCCGACATCAATACCGAGGACTTCGGCGCTGCGGTCGATTATCTGAGTACCCGGCCCGATGTCGATCCCGAAAAAATAGGCGTTATCGGCATTTGCGGATTTGGCGGTTTTGCTCTCAACGCCGCAGCCGTCGATCCTCGGATTAAAGCAACGGTGACGTCCACCATGTATGATATGAGCCGCGTCAACGCCAACGGCTATTTTGATGCCATGACCTCAGAAGAGCGCCGTGAATTGAAACGCCGTCTTAACGCCCAGCGGACCGAAGATTACAAGAACGGCTCATATGCCGTCGCTCCCGGACTTCCCGATCGGCTGACCGGTGAAGAACCGCAATTTGTAAAAGACTATTACGGCTATTATAAAACGCCGCGCGGCTATCATAAAAATTCGCTAAACTCGAACGGCGGCTGGAACATGACTTCTTCGCTGTCATTTATCAATATGCCGATACTGTCCTACAGCGACGAAATTCAAAGCGCCGTTCTGCTGCTCCACGGTGAGACCGCCCACAGCCGTTACTTTAGCGAAGACGCCTATAAAAAGCTTAAGGGCGACAATAAGGAACTGATGATCATCCCCAACGCCAACCATGTCGATTTATACGACCAAACCGATAAAATTCCGTTTGACAAGTTGGAAAAGTTTTTCAGCGACAATCTGAAATGAAAACAAACTGATCTTCGGTAACGTTTTGAGGCTGCCGCTTCTCATCTTCCGAAAAGCGGCAGCTATCCCAAAAGTCTCAACCGCGGCAACAAACACAACTGACATTAAAAATATCTCTGCCATTCAAATTAAAAAAGCTTCGGAAACCGAAGCTTTTCTTTTCTGCCGGATTCACTACAACCCGAATATTGCCGGCCTTATGCCTATTTGCAATAAAACATAATTGAGCGGTTAATCATCGGGGTCGTTGAGTAACTCGGCCCCATCAGTTGGGTCATATCAATCTGTCCTGAAGAGCCGGCATTTTCCACCGAAGAACTGATCACTTCAAAATTGCCGTTGCAAGCCTGGCTCGCCAAGCGATAGCAAAAAGAAATATTCACAAAAGCCCCGTTACACTGCGCCGTATAAATATCCGCACCGTTTTGCCGATGCGAAAAAGTAACCCCGGTACCACATCCGGATAACAACACAAACAAACACAAAACATATTTTTTCATAACAATCACCCGTCTTAATTTTAGATTTAAGAAAATTACAATCAATAATTTACATATTTTTTTTACAAACATCAATAGTTATTATTAAGTTTTTCTTATAAACTATCAGTTGTCTTATCTTCCGCCCTTTTCTACCTTCTCTGCCGCGATCGGCTTTTGTGACCGGGGGTTGTTTTGCACAAATGCATCCGAAGCGCTTGATTTCAACAACCGAAAGCTGTTATAGTAACAGCCGATGTTTTACCGATAGGACTTAATATGACTGAAAGAAAACCCCGGCGGTCCGAATTGCGCTTTGAGCGCGAGGCCAAAGCTCTGCAAAAAAATCTTGAAAAACGCAAAAAACAGCAGGAAGCTCTGCAAAAACTGAAATTACAGAAAGCACAAGAACATGGACAAACTGAAAATTAAGGGCGGCAACAAACTTACCGGACAAATTTACATCAGCGGTGCCAAAAACGCCGCTTTGCCGTTGATCTGCGCTTCTCTTCTTACGCGCGAACGGGTGACACTTACCAACATGCCGCTTCTTTCCGACATCCGTTCGATGAATTTGCTGCTTGAACAACTCGGAACCAAAATCGACAGCCACGACGAAGTCATCGACGGCAACCCGTGCAAAGTATATTCCTATCAAACCGCGCAACCGGCAAGTCTGGTTGCCCCCTATGACTATGTTCGCAAAATGCGGGCTTCTTATTACGTTCTCGGTCCGTTGCTGGCACGTGAACATTATGTCGAGCTCTCGCTGCCGGGCGGCTGTGCCATCGGGGCGCGCCCGATGGACATCCATCTTTCGGCGCTTGAACAAATGGGCGCTTCAATCGAAATCAAAAACGGTTATGTGATTGCCAAAGCCGAAAACGGCCTTCAGGGGGCACACCTGATTTTTAACATCGCTTCGGTCGGCGCCACCTGCAACATTTTAATGGCCGCAACCTTAGCCCGCGGCACCACCGTGATCGAAAACGCCGCCATGGAACCCGAAATCGGCAATTTGGCGGAAATGCTCAACGCGATGGGGGCCAAAATCAGCGGTATCAACACGCCGATATTGACCATCGAAGGCGTCAAAGAACTGCGCGGCGTCATCCATAAAGTCATCCACGACCGTATCGAAGCCGGCTCTTACGCCGTTGCTGCCGCCATCACCCGCGGTAAGATAGAACTGATCAACGCTCAGGCCGCCACTTTGCAGACCCCGCTGAAAATTCTTGCCGAAGCCGGGGTACGCATCAGCGAAAAACCGCACAGCATCGTAATTGATGCCGAAAACTGTGTTCTGGAAGGCAAAGATATCATGACCGACTATTATCCGGGCTTTCCGACCGACCTGCAGGCACAGTTCCTGACTTTGATGCTGACCGCTGACGGTGCCTCCATGGTCACCGAAACCATTTTTGAAAACCGCTTCATGCATGTGCCCGAACTGTTGCGTATGGGCGCCAACATCAATGTTCACGGCCATGCCTCCGCAATCGTGCGCAGTGTTCCGAAACTCTACGGCGCTCAGGTTATGGCAACCGATCTTCGCGCTTCTTTCGCCCTGGTTCTGGCCGGCTTGGTCGCCGAAGGGGAAACGATTGTCAACCGGGTCTACCACCTGGACCGCGGATACGAAAAACTGGAACACAAACTGCGCGGCGTCGGCGCCGATATTGTGCGCATTAAGGACGATCAGGAAGAATAAAAAAGAGCCGGTTTTTAACCGGCTCTTTTTTCAGAGTTCATTGCCGCGGTTAAGAATATTGCGCATTTTTGCCAACGCTTTATTTTTGGCCAACGTCAGATTATATTCCCGTTCCCCTTTTTCAATTCGCTGTTGTTCCAACTTGTCAACATAAGTCATCTTTTTGAACTTTTCTTTTTTCAAATATCGGAACACTTTCAGCGTTTCATTAGGAATCTTGACACGAATTTCATCTTCCCGCGCGGCAATATGAGGATAAAAGTCAATGCCGTCTATCGTAAAACATTTCGTCATCAGTTCGCGATGCCGCGTTTCATTGGGCTGAATTCCGTTATAATTGGTTTTGCGCAGAATATTAATTGCCCGGCCGCTGCTTTTTTTAATATACAGATCAAACTTTTCTTTCATCCAAACATCAAATACGCCGTTGGCAATCAACTCAATTTCTTCTTTCGTGTAAACGCCCGCCTGCGGTTTTACTTTTCCGCTTTTAACACTGTCGGCATAAAACTTGAAACGCCACGTAATATAAGAAACGTCCTTGCCGTTATCCAAGTAGTTTTTGCGCTGCTCCAGCAGTTGGGCAACATTGGCCGAGACCTCGTCAAGACAACATTCGACAAACTTGGTTTCATAACTCTGGCCGCTGCGGCCGATACCGGCGAGAGCATTCAGATAATGCTGGTATTCGTGGCGGCGGGTACAGTTGTATTTATCGTTAAACTTATCAACAATTCGCTGCAACTTTTCGTTATCCGCCTTAAAATAACGCATTTTCAACTGATCCCAGCTGTACAAGCCGAAAGAAGGCAGATAGCCCAAACTGTCCCGCGCCCCCATTCCGTAAACAATTGCCGAAGAATATTGCTTTTCGCCGTTTTTGGCGTAACGCACTCTGACGGTGTCAACCGTCGTTTTCAACTTCACGTTTCGCAATACCTGATGCTGCTTACGGTCTTTAACCCGAAAATCGGTTATTTCGCCGGCATCAACCACTTTGCCGTTTTTCAGAGTCAGTTTCCATTTGCCGTCACTATAATTCAGGTTTTCATAAAACCGTTGCTTGGAAACCGTATCGCCTTCAATCACAGCCTTGGCTTTGTCAAAATCCGCCGCATAGGTATCAACCGCATAACGCATCAGGGGATACAATGATACGCCGGCGGCCAACGTTAACCCCAACGCCGTTCCGATCAAGATTTTTTTGCGCTTTTTTCCTGCCATGGCATACCTCTTTTTGTTGTTAACGATTATAAGATAATTTTAAACAAAAGCCAAGATATTTTGACAAAAAAATAACATTTTTAATTCTTTACTTTCATCTTTTTTGGATTAATCTGTGATCCGCAATTTTTAAAAGGAGTTTATTTTTCATGATTGATCATTTGGCAAACCTGACCAAAGCCGTTCGCTTGAGCAAACAGTCGATTGACAGCGGCAGTTCCCCTTTCGGCTGCATCATTGTCAACCGACAGGGCGAAATTGTCGGAGAAGGACACAACCGGGTGGCACTCGACAACGATCCCACCGCCCACGGCGAAGTCATGGCCATCCGTAACGCCTGCCGCAACCTTAACAGTTTTGACCTGAGCGGCTGCATCCTTTACACTTCGTGCGAGCCTTGCCCGATGTGTCTCAACGCCTGCAAATGGGCCAATATTGCCGAAATTTATTATGCCGCCGACCGATATGATGCCGAAAACATAGGTTTTCGCGACCGCGTTTTTTACGAAGGAAATCCGATCCAACTGCATCACATGGAAATTAAGGAAGCGGTTGAAATCATGGAGGAATGGAAAAACAAACTCGATCATATTGAATATTGACAACGCTTTGCCTTCCTCTTGAGCTGTTTTTCCCTCACTTCCAAACCGGCGTCCGGCCTTGTTCCGCAACCGAATTTTTCCGACAACCGTTTCTGCGGTCAGAAAATCCCGCCGTTTACGGTTCCTTTTCCGTTTTCATATATCAGATGAAAAGCGCCGCAGTTGGGAACGGTTTCGAATTCAAAACCGAAATAATTCAACAACGATGCCATGGTTCCGCCGTGAATTGCGATACCAATCACATCCGCGTTTTCTTTCGCCAACCGTTCCAACACCGCCAAAACCCGTTGCAAGGCTTCGCCTTTGCTCTCGCCGCCCTCAAAGCGCAAATCCCAAAATTGCGGACGATTCCAATTGTTGACAATTTGCGGCACTTCTCGTTGCAAATCGGCAATCAGGCGTCCCTCTGCCTCGCCGTAAAAGCATTCCCGCAAATCATTTTCTACCGCAACCGGAACGCCAAGCACCGCGGCCGCAATTTCCGCAGTGTGAAACGCTCGCCTCAAAGGACTGGAAAAGATGATTTCAATCCCCTTCCCCTGTAGTTTGGCCGCCAATTTCTGAGCCTGAACAATGCCGTTTTCGGTCAAATCATAATCCATTCCGGAACCCTGCCAGCGTTTCTGGCGGTTCAACTCGGTTTCGCCGTGACGAAAGATATAAAACTCTGTGCGCAAAATCATTCTCCTGTAACTTGTAAATTTCATTATTAATTATAGGGATTAATCTGATAAGGACAAGCATAAACAATCTCTCTTGACATATTAGACAAAATATTTTATATTATTTCCATAACCCTTTCGGAAAACACTATGTCTTAAAAAAGCAGGATAAAAACAACACCGATAGGTTTATAACATCCTCCTCAAAATTGAAAAACCCTGATTTCTACAATCAGGGTTTTTATAAAAAAACAGAGCCGCTTCACTGACGAAGGGACTCTGTTAAAAGTAAGTTTTCACGGCTTGCAGAAGGCCTGAGGCTTCCCGAAACTAAAATCGCGAGGCAGTCGTAAGCAAAAGCATCGATGTCGGATTCAGACCGCCGCCGCCACCGTTTCCGTTGCTCCGAAACATAAGGAAACATATTATCCCCATAACCATAAAAAATGTTCGGACAATAAATTCGATCATCGCCCGCATAAAAAATACGCCGCGCAGATCGTCTTTGACCGTGGTTGCCGCCGTCCACTTCAACGGTCCGACGGCATAAACGTAAATATGCTGTCCGGCGGTAAGCGTCTCAGGCAACAAGCAAGAATTGTCGACACCGTCCATGTCCAAAACCTCCCATCGGTTGCTCATCTGGTTATAATACCTGAAATGATTCACCAACGTACTGTGCTTCCGGTGGGGACGGGGTTGATACTCGGAATAGTGGCTGACAAAAGTGCCTTCGCCGACCAACTCACGGTCCAACTTATACAGATAAGGAACCGGAAACGGCGCCAAAAAAGCGGCCATAACCAAAACAACGGCCACCCTCTTCAAAACTTTGTAAATTTTCGTTTTCATATTTGATAAATTTAAAAATATTATTAATAATCTTTTTTATTCGTTACGATAACATAAATAGACAAAATTTGTCAATATAGAAATATTCAACGCAGCGAGTTGCCGCGGCTCGCTGCCGAGGCCTACGAGCAAGAGCATAGCAACGCAAAAAATCCCGCTGTCTCTGACAACGGGATTTTTTATAAAAACTCGAAATGGTGCCGACTAAGTGATTCGAACACTCGACCCACGCATTACGAATGCGTTGCTCTACCAGCTGAGCTAAGTCGGCATCAGCGCTAAGTTATAATAATATTTATTAAAAGACAAGAGCTATTTTTCATAAATCCTGCACAATTTTAATAAAATGATTGCCTCTTTCAATAAAATTCTTATAAAACCCGAAGCTTGGACTGGTCGGCGAAAACAAAATTGTTCCCCCGCCCAGTTTTTTTAACTTTGCATAGGCGGTTTTCACCGCATTTTCCAGCGTATCGGTTTCCACCAATTCAAAATCGACTCGTCTGACCCCTTTTCTTAAAACAGCGGCAATTTTCGGTCCGGTTTGATACAAGGTTACCACCATTTTGACCTGAGAATTGTTCTCAATGGTTTCCGCATACGGACCATAATCCTGACAGTTGTCCTGTCCTCCGGAAATCAGCGCCAGATTCCCGGTAAAACTGCCGACCGCACCGATAGCGGCTTCCGGTGCTGTTGAAATGCTGTCATTGATAAAAGTAACGCCGTCTTTCACCGCCACCTTCTGCAACCGGTGCGGCAACGGTTCGAAATCCTTCAAAATTTCGGCAGCATGGTGCAAATCTATCCCCAAATAATCCAAAACCGAAAATACACCGGCCAGGTTATCCATATTATGGTTACCGTTCAATTTAAGCTCGCCGATCTCCGCCAGTTTTTCTTCTCCATGATACAACACGCCGTTTTCGGCATGAAAAAGCGCCGCCTCATTATACCACCGGCGATTTTCGGCATAAGCCTCCGTATATTCGACCGATTGCGGATTGCGCCGGTTGGCAAAATAAACATCGCCCGGCTGTTGGTTGGCAATCAGATGAATTTTGTCCCGACAATAGTTTTCATGCCCGCGGTGCCAGTCGGTATGAACATAAAACAGGTTGGTAAACATGGCAATTTGCGGCGATGCCGTCAGGTCGGAAGCCTGATAACTGGAGAATTCTTCGACAATAAAATCATAGTCCTGATCAAGCAACTCAATCATCGGCTTGCCGATATTGCCGCCCAGTCCGACTTTATATCCGCTTTTTTGTAAGATATAAGCCAGCACGCTGACACTGGTGCTTTTGCCTTTTGATCCGCTGACGCCGATCACCCGGCAGCCGGGACGGGACAAAAATTCGTTCAGACAAAGATCGGTTACCGAAGTGACGGCAATTCCGCGTCGTTTGGCCTCCGTCAGTTCTTCGCGATAAATGCTCACTCCGGGTGAACGGATAATTACTTCCGCCCGATCGAGCGCTGCCGCAATCCGGTCACCGCAAACCAAATCAAAATCCCGGCAACCTTCCGGTTTTTCGATCTCTGTGTCATTAAACAGGATAATCTGTCCGGCAATTCCGTGAGCACTCAAATATTTTACCGCCTGTTGCCCTTCGGCCCCCAAGCCCCAAACCGCAATTTTTTTGTTGCGCAAATCATTTATCCGCATTTTTGCCATCCTTCCGCGCTGCCGTTGCTTTAGCGCCTTTTTCATCCTTTTTTTCCGCATCAGCCGGTGCAGTCGCCGTTGTCGCTTTTTGCGCCTGTTTTCGCGCATAGAACTGCGTTTGCGCCTCTTCGCTGATTTCGCCGCCGCGGTGAACCACCAACTGATTAAACGGAATTTCAATTCCTTCTTCACGGAAGCGGCGGTCAATCTCATAGCGCAAATCGCTTGGTATTGTCCAACCGTTCCAAATATCGTTGGTATAGCAACGCAGCTCGAAATCAAGGCTGCTGGAACCAAAATCCTTAAAAATCACGTACGGTGCCGGATTTTTCATCACCTTTTTATTGCTTTTGGCGCATTCGAGCAAAATATCGGTCACCTTATGCGGATCGGTACCGTAAGCCACCCCGACCGTTACCGACTGCCGCGACCAGTTGTTGCTGTGCGTCAGGTTGGTCACCGAAGTCGACAATAAAGTGGCGTTGGGAATAATCACGCTCGACTTTTTAAAAGTCTCCACTTCGGTCGAACGGATGTTTATCTGCTTGATTCGCCCTTCCTCACCGTTAATAATCACCCAGTCGCCCACTTTGACCGGCCGTTCAAACAACAGGATAATTCCCGACACAAAGTTATTGACGATATTTTGCAAACCGAGACCGATACCGACCGAAAGAGCACCGGCAACCAGGGCAACGTTGCTCAAATCACCGCCCATCACCGCAATTGCCAGAAAAGTCGCCAGAACAAACCCCACAAAACCAAAACCGGAAGCCAGCGAATGACGGATACCGTCATCCATTTCCACATGCGACAAAATATTGTCAAACAGTTTGCGGCGCAAAATCTTGATCACGCTGAGAGAAGCAAAAAAGACGCCGATGCCGAGCAGAATTGACAGCAGCGAGATCTCCATCCCCCCCACTTTAAAACCAAATAAAATCTTGCGCATGCTTTGCAGCAGCAAATCGGTCGACACGCCCCACAGCGAAAGCAGCGACAAAATCGCCAACACCCCGAAAATCGGATTGAGAACCACGCCCAGCCAAAAATCCACTTTATCAATCAGCTGGCGACGCACCCGCAGGGTCTTCACCCAGAAATTAAACAGCAGCACCCGCTTAAGCAGTTCAAACACCACATTGCGGAAAATCATAAACCCGCCGATGACCAGCATCGACAGCAGAAAACGGTTAATGATGAATTCCGAAAGCCGCGGATAACCAAACAGAGAAATACCCACGACCGCCACCGCAAAAAGCGCTGCCAGAAAAATAACCCGAAACGCCGTACGTGTTTTGGCATCAACAAAATCTTCGTCATCACCGTTTTCTTCGTTGAGGTCAACCGAAGTTTCGTCTTCCCAGAAAAAGCGCTTGGCAATCAAAACCACGCAAAAAGCCTTAACCGTGCTGTTAACCAACGAAAGAAAATAGATCAGTTCCACCGTATAATTGGCCTCGCTGGCAATATGAAACAACATACTGCTCAAACCGATGACAAAGAAACTAAAATAAAAGGCTGCCGTCATCCGTTTGGCTTTGGCGTCATCCATGTTAACCAACCGCCACATTCCGTTATAAGGCGCAAACACCACCCGGGTAATCGCATTGGCCAGAAAGATGTACAACGTATAGTACAAAACGCTGGAAAGCACCAACCCGAAAAAGCCCAAAATCAGAATCTTGGTATGAATGATCCATACCAAAAAACCACCCAGCAACACTGCCGGAATCACCCCGTAGGCACAGGCAACAAAAAACGCGGCCAGCACTTTGGTAAAATACGGCGGCGCTTCGGTCAGATTCTTCTTATACCCCAAATGGCGAATAATCAGGATTCGCAGCATATAACCGATCGCGCCCGCGGCGCCGATCGCCAGCAACACCGTAAAAAGATTGGAATCGACGGCGTTTTTCTGTTCTTCGGTCAGATCGCGGTACCAGTCAACCGGCGATTTGACGATGTTGAAACTGAAGTCAAGAAACTGAGCGGTCGCTTTCAAAAAGCTGCTCGGATAGATCAACGGTTCCTGATAGACCAAAAGATTGCCGATCAGAGCCTGTTTGCGAACCGCCACAATCAACGCCGTCAATTCGTCAATCCGGTTAATCAGCAGATCGTTCTCGGCGATTCTGCCCTTCTGATAAACCGCCTCTTCATTATATTCTTTGCGTTTTTCGGCAATGATCGGCAGTTCTTCTTCGCCTTCCTTGGGCATTTCCCCCAGCGAATCAAGCCGACGATTGATGTTCCGCAATTCTTCGTCCAGCTGTTTTTTGCTTTCCAAAAGCTGCGAACGGGTATCGCCGAGAAAAGAAACGTATTTGCTGCTGGTTGCACTCGGCACATTGCCCGATTTCAGCACGTCTTCAATATTATTCAGTTCTTTGGTAACGGTCGAATAGTCAATCGTGATGTATTTTGCAGAACTGACGACAAAAGTGCGGGCGTCAACTTCCTTTGTTTTTTCCGCCGTTTGTGCTGCCGCCGGCATCATTGCCATCACCAGTCCCAAACAAAAATACAGCCATTTTCTCATATCCGTCTCCCGTCCGCAGTCTCGATTTCGGCCGCCTAAGCCTGTTTCAGCCACTCTTTCATGATTTTATAAGCGTTTCCGGCCACTCCAAAGCGCAGATTGTCCGCCGCCGACCAGAAGCTGAAACCGTTTTCGGTCGAAGCGTCCTGACGCAAACGGCTGACATAAACCTCTATTTCGCCCTGAACGTCATTCAAAGTGACATAACCGCCGCGAACGTTCTTGTCAAAAACAATCACGCCCGGCGTTTTCTTCATCATTTCGCGAACGTCGTCAACATCGGTTTCCGCCGAACACTCCACATTTACATACGCGGCGTTGCCGATAAAGGCCGGTACAAAAGCACAGTTGGCATGAACTTTCACATCTCGTTCCAAAACCTTCTTGGTCTCGGCATTGATACGCCATTCGCATTTGGTTTCCTCTCCGATAAACTCTTCCACCTGCGGAATCACGTTAAACGCAATTTGCTTGTCAAAAACTTTCTGATGATCGGCCAAACTCTCGTTCATAAAAATCTTGCGCGTCTGATCAAACAATTCGTCCATTCCCTCTTTGCCGTAAACCGACGTTGAAGTATAGGTCGAGACAACCATCCGGCTGATCCGGCATTTTTGGTCCACCGCGCTCAACGGCAGCAAAATCTGAGTCACCGCGGCTGAGGGAACGCTGACAATATTTTTGGCGGCATCTTCCACCTTTCGGTCATTCACTCCGGCCACAATCATCGGCACTTCGGGATCGGCAAAAAACTGGGTTGTACAGTCAATAACTTTGCAACCTTTTTCCGCCGCTTTAACCGCATAACGTTTGGAAACTTCTTCCGAAGCGGCGAAAATCGCAACCTCAATTCCCGAGAAGTCAAACTTGTCCAGGCTTTCGACGTCAATATCGTCTTCTTCGCCGAAAGATGCCTGTGTTCCAAGCGGCGCCTTCATTTCCAGTGCCGCAACCTGATCCGGCTTATATCCGCCGTCGGCCAAAAAAGCCAGAACTTCGCGTCCGATGCTTTCGGTAACGCCGATAACCGCAATTTTCTTCATCATAACCTCTTTTCAAAATGTTTTTTTACACTATACGTCTCAAGTTATTTAAAAAATGATAATTTTTTGCCCGATTTCACTATTCAAGTTCGGCCAGCCGGCGTGCCTGATCCTCCGCAATCAGCGCATCAACAATTTCGTCGAGGGCATCGCCCGAAACCACTTCGTCCAGCTTATAAAGGGTCAGATTGATGCGATGATCGGTCACCCGGCCTTGCGGATAATTGTAAGTGCGGATGCGTTCCGAGCGGTCGCCGCTGCCGACCTGCAGTTTGCGGCGTTCCGAATATTCGGCGTCAATGGCCGATTTTTGCTGATCATATAAACGTGCCCGCAGGTGGTTCATCGCCTTTTCCTTGTTTTTGAACTGCGAACGGTCATCTTGGCACTGAACGACAATTCCGGTCGGAATATGAGTGATTCGCACCGCCGATTCGGTACGGTTAACGTGCTGACCGCCGGCACCGGAAGCCCGATAAACGTCAATTTTCAGATCCGACGGATTGATGTACATATCCACTTCTTCAATTTCCGGCAACACGGCCACCGTAGCTGCCGAAGTATGCACCCGCCCCTGAGATTCGGTAACCGGAACCCGCTGCACCCGATGAACACCGGATTCATATTTCAGACGGGAATATGCACACTCGCC
>OFGK01001147.1_pt1 | contig 15851 bp, 25 predicted proteins | sample 1521771 | NCBI WGS metagenome assembly OFGK01 (sample SAMEA3504088, study PRJEB24116) | mouse gut metagenome | biome: mouse gut; feature: mouse-associated habitat; material: faeces | place: Denmark | collected 2011 | reverse complement strand
GACCTTAGTGCCGGAATCGGATAAGAGGCAGGAGATTGCCGCAGCAACCGCGGAGGCGGATTTTAAGGAGGAATGAATACCATGAGTAATGAAAATGCAAATTTGACAAAAGTGATCGTACCGTGCAGGTTTTCCTATCTGCACTGCTGGGAGCCCAACGCAGTGAGCGATGGGGACCCGAAGTATTCCGTATCGGCCATCATACCAAAGTCGGACACGGAGACCATCGAGAAGATCAAGAGGGCAATCGAGCAGGCGAAGAAGGATTCCGTCTCCAAGTGGGGCGGCAAGGTCCCGGCGAACCTGAAACTGCCCCTGCGTGACGGCGACATTGACCGCCCGGAGGATGAGGCGTATGCGGACAGCTATTTCTTCAACGCCAACAGCAAGCAGGCGCCGCAGGTGGTGGATAAAAACGTACAGCCCATCCTTGACCAGTCGGAGGTGTATTCCGGGTGCTATGGCAGGATCAGCGTGAACTTCTACGGCTTTTCCACCAACGGCAATAAGGGAATCGCCGCAGGGCTTGGCAACATCCAGAAACTGCGTGACGGGGAGTCGCTGGGCGGCAGGACGAACGCGGAGGATGACTTTGACGCGGTGGAAGTGGATGACGAGGAAGATTTTCTTGGATAGGAATATCAGGGCGGCGGGTGACTGCCGCCCGTCATCCAAAGTATCTACACAGGAAGGAGCCATGAAATGGGGCGAATCTTAGAAGCCGATATTGAAAGTTTCAGCGATGTGGATTTAGTTAAATGCGGGGTATACGCCTATGCGGACAGCCCTGCTTTTGAGATTCTGCTGTTTGCCTATTCCTTTGACGGAGGGGAAACACAGATCATAGACCTTGCGCAGGGGGAGAAATTCCCGGCAGAAGTGGAGGAAGCCATCTTTGATGTGTCAGTGACCAAGACGGCATACAACGCCAACTTCGAGCGAACCTGCTTATCAAAATATTTTGGGAGGTACATTCCCCCGGAGTCCTGGCATTGCAGCGCGGTACAGGCGGCCATGCTCGCCCTGCCCCGGTCTTTGGAGGATGTTGGCAGGGTGCTTGGTCTGGACGAGCAGAAGATGAAGGAAGGGAAGGACCTTATAAAATATTTCTGCGTCCCCTGCAAGCCCACAAAGGCAAACGGCGGCAGGATGCGGAACCTCCCCTGCCATGCGCCGGAGAAGTGGGAGCTTTTCAAGACCTACTGCAAGAGGGATGTGGACGTGGAGAAATCCATCCGCAGGAAACTGCATAATTTCCCCATCCCGGAAAGCGAGATGGAACTGTACCGTTTAGACCAGCACATCAATGACCGGGGCGTATTGGTGGATATGGGGCTGGTAGAACAGGCCATAGCCTGTGAGCGGCTCCATAAAGAGATTGTGACGAAACGCGCCTATGAACTGACGGGTTTGGAGAACCCCAATTCGGTGGCGCAGCTAAAGGGCTGGCTTGGGGACATGGGGATGGAGGCGGAGAGCCTTTCCAAAAAGGCAGTGGCGGAGATGATAGCGGAGACGGACGGGGAAGTGGAGGAACTGCTCAGACTCCGGCTTATGCTGGCAAAGACTTCTGTGAAAAAGTATGAAGCCATAGAGCGGTCTGCCTGTTCGGACGGGCGGGTACACGGGATGCTGATGTTTTATGGCGCAAATCGGTCAGGCCGATGGAGCGGCAAGAACGTGCAATTACACAATCTACCGAAAAACTATCTCCCCGATCTGGAACTGGCAAGAGACCTTGTGAAGCAGGGGCGTTTTGAGGATATCGAACTTTTATATGATTCCACACCGAATGTGCTTTCAGAATTAATCCGTACAGCCTTTATCCCAAAGCAGGGATGCCGCTTTGTGGTGGCGGACTTTTCCGCAATCGAGGCAAGGGTGCTTGCATGGCTTTCCGGGGAGCAGTGGAGATTGGATGTGTTCACTTCCCACGGGAAGATTTATGAAGCATCGGCATCCTCCATGTTCCATGTGCCGATGGAGGAGATCACGAAAGGCTCCACGCTCCGGCAGAAAGGGAAATTAGCGGAACTTGGCCTGGGATTCGGCGGGGCAAGCGGCGCTCTTGTCAGTATGGGGGCTTTGGATATGGGGCTGACCGAAGAGGAACTTCCCCCGCTCGTGGCAGCGTGGAGAAAGGCGAATCCCCATATCACACAGTTTTGGTGGGATGTGGATGCGGCGGCAATAAAGGCAGTCACCGAGAAGCAGAAAACCAAAGTCGGAAAAATCATTTTTGAATATAAGAGCGGCATCTTATTTATCACACTTCCTTCCGGGAGAAAGCTGTCCTATGTAAAGCCACGGATGGCTGTAAATAAATTCGGGCGCGATGGGCTGACTTATGAAGGGATTTCTGAAAACAAGAAATGGAGCCGGATAGAGACCTACGGTCCCAAGCTGGTGGAGAACATCGTGCAGGGAACGGCACGGGACTTACTGGCGGAGGCAATGCTCCGTGTGGAGAAGAAGGGATACCCCATCGTGATGCACTGCCATGATGAGATCATAGCGGAAGTGCCGGAGGGTACTGGCTCCGTGGATGAGATGTGTGAGATTATGGCTGTCCAGCCAGAGTGGGCGGAGGGCTTGCCATTAAGAGCAGATGGCTTTGAATGCAGATTTTACAAAAAGTGAGGGAGAAATATATGGAGAGAAGGAATGCGGAAGGGTACCATGACCCCACAGCCTACGGCGGGATGCGCATGGCGGAGCAGAAAGCGGAAAAGGAAACTGTAAAGATGGTTTATAAGAATGGGCGGATGGAGCTTTATATCCATGAGTTCTTCCCATGCACGGCAGCGGTGGCAAGGAAGGTGTTCCCGCTGATCCGGCGCTTTGCGAAAGATGAGGATAAGGAGAAACTGAAACAGTTTTTACGGATAAAGGCACGGGAGCATTCCGGGAAGGTTAAGGCATTTTCGGAAAAAGCGGAATCCCTTACGGCAAAATCGGAGGAATGGCATTTCTACCGGAGGAAAGCCAGGGAGGAACAGGTCATTTATAACCAGTGCGTGAAAAATCTGAAATTATTGGAGGGCAGGAAGGAATGAGGATACAGATAGCAACAGGCAATTCAAGGATGGAGAAGCGGTGGAACAACGTGGAGATGGAGCTGGATGAATTTATAGAGCGAATTTCCCACACCATCCGCACGGCGGAGACCGTGGAGCAGTATATGAAAATGACGAAAGCGAAGCAGGACGCCATTAAGGATGTGGGCGGCTATGTGGCAGGGAGGCTGAAAGGCGGCAGACGGAAGAAGGACAGCGTGGAATACCGTACCATGATTGTGGAGGATATGGACCATGCAGTTCCGGGCGTGATTGAGCAGATAGAGATGCTGCAGGATTACCGCTGTCTTATTTATTCTACCCATAAGCACACGCCGGAGAATCCGAGGTATCGTTTAGCAATCCCGCTGTCGCGCCCGGTGTCGCCGGATGAATATGTGGCAATCGCAAGGAAGGTGGCGGAAGACATCGGGATTGAGATGTTCGATGATACCACCTACGAGCCGAGCCGCCTCATGTACTGGCCGTCCACCTCCGCAGACGGGGAATTTATTTTCCGGGATATTGAGGGGGAGCCGCTCAATCCGGATGATGTGCTTTCACGCTATAAGGACTGGCGGGATTCCTCCGAGTGGCCGGTGAGCAGCCGCCAGCAGAACATTGTACAGAGGGAGATGCGCAAACAGGCAGACCCGCTCACGAAGGATGGAGTGATCGGCGCATTCTGCCGGACTTACACGATAGAGGATGCGATAGCCGCATTTCTGTCAGATGTCTATCAGCCAAGTGCCATGCCGGGGCGGTATGACTATATCCCGGCAGACTCACAGGCGGGCGTGGTCATTTATGAGGGGAAGTTCGCATACTCCCACCATGCCACGGACCCGGCCTGCGGGAAACTGATGAACGCCTTTGACATGGTGCGGATTCACAGATTCGGTGATATGGATGCGAAAACGTCCGAGGACACGGAGCCTGCCAAGCTGCCGTCTTTTACCGCCATGAGTGAGTTTGCGGTGAAAGATGAAAACGTGAAGATGACCATTTCCGGGGAGCGGATGGAGAAAGCGGAGAAGGAGTTTTCCGGGGAAAGCGGGGACTGGCAGAAGGAACTGGAGTATGAGAAACGCTCCACTGTGGTAAAGAACACTCTGCGGAACCTTCTGCTGATCCTGAACAACGATGAAAAGCTGAAAGGCATTGTTTTCAACCAGCTCAGTGACGGCATGGAGATCAAGGGCGCGGTGCCGTGGGAGCATCCGGGGCGGTTCTGGCGGGACGCGGACGATGCACAGCTTATCTCCTATGTGGATTTGAATTACGGCACCTTCTCCATGCGCAATTACAATATCGCCGTGACGAAGGCGGCGGATGACCGCTCCTACCACCCGGTGCGGGAGTTCCTCGATGCCCTGCCGGAGTGGGATAAGGTGCCGAGGGTGGATACGCTGCTCATCGACTACCTGGGCGCGGATGATACACCATACGTCCGGGCTGTCACGAGAAAGACCCTCTGCGGTGCGGTCTGCCGGGTGTTAAGCCCCGGCTGTAAGTTCGACACCATGCTTGTGCTGAACGGCCCGCAGGGCGTGGGGAAGAGTACGCTCATTTCCCGGCTCGCCGGGGACTGGTTCTCCGACAGCCTGAACTTAAGCGACACGAAGGACAAGACGGCGGCGGAGAAACTGCAGGGGTACTGGATCATGGAGATCGGGGAGCTTGCGGGATTGAAAAAGGCGGAGGTGGAGACGCTGCGCTCCTTCCTTTCAAGGCAGAACGACATCTACCGTGCGTCCTTCGGGAAAAGGGCGACGCCGCACCTGCGCCAGTGCGTCTTTTTCGGCACCACCAATGCGGAGAAAGGGTATCTCCGGGATACCACCGGGAACCGCCGTTTCTGGCCGGTCAAGACGCCGGGCGGGAGCCGGAAACATTCATGGGAATTATCTAATGATGACATCCGGCAGATATGGGCGGAGGTGCTTGTGTATGTGAAATCGGGCGAACGGCTCTACCTTGACGGGAAGATGGAGGACACGGCCAAGTCTGAGCAGCGTGAGGCTATGGAGAGCGATGAGCGTGAGGGGCTTGTGCGTGAGTACCTTGACACGCTCCTGCCGGAGAAATGGGATGACATGGATTTATTCGAGCGCAGGAATTTCCTTCACGGGGAGGATTTCGGGAAGCCGGACTTAAAAGGCACGGTGCGCCGTATGTCCGTCTCCAACATGGAGATATGGTGTGAATGTTTCGGGAAGGAGCGGGCGAACTTAAAACGCATGGACAGCGGGGAGATATCCGCCATCATGGCGCGCATCGGCGGCTGGACGCCGGAGGATAAGAAAGAACGCATCGCGCTTTATGGCCCGCAGTGGCTTTACAGGCGTGAAAGCTGTTCTGTTCCAAAGATTAAAAATGATGTTGGAACGGAACAGGATTGATTCTGTTCCAAAACGGGAACGTCTGGAACAGATTTATGGAACATTGGAACACATGATAAACACTGGAAAAAAGGGGCGTGTTCCAATGTTCCTGAAATATATCTAATAAATGGAATAGGTAAAAAGAAGAAAGAAGAACGTGTAAAAGCGCCCATATGCGCGTAATAGGGATTTTTCGGAACTTCGGAACAGAAAAGGAGGCAGAACAGAATGAATTTTTATGAATGGATGATCGGGAAATATTACGGGAAGGACACGCCGAGGGGCGACCTTGCGGGGGATATGAAGCATGAAGAGGCTGGATTTCCCAAAGACGGGGACAGGCAGAGGATACTGGACTATCTGGATGGGATGTTCGCCTGCGATGAGTGCATCGCCCTGTTCAAGAGGTGCTGGCGTGATTATGAAAAGGCGGTGGCGGATGAGGGAAAGTGAGATTGAGAGCCGCCTGCGGGCAGAGGCAAAAAAGATGGGAGGCATGGCGGTGAAATTCACCTCACCCGGATTGGATGGGGTGCCGGACAGAATCGTATTGTTGCCTGGGAGGAAGATTGCATTCGTGGAGTTGAAGGCTCCGGGGAAGAAGCCGAGGCCATTGCAGATAAAAAGAATGAGGCAGCTTAAAAGTTTAGGGTTCCCCGTCTATGTGGTTGACGGGGCGGAGCAGATCGGAGGTGTGCTGGATGAGATATGTGCCACATGAATATCAGGAGTATGCAAAAGAGTTTATCGTGAGCCATAAGGTGAGCGCATTATTTTTGGATTGCGGGCTTGGCAAGACGGTGATCACGCTCACCGCCATATGGGAATTATTGTTTGACTATTTTGACATCCGAAAAATTTTGATTATAGCGCCCTTACGAGTCTGCTATTTAACATGGCCTTCCGAACTGGAAAAATGGGATCACCTATCGGGAGTTGGGATGTCGGCGGTGCTTGGTTCGGAAAAAGAGCGCATAGCCGCACTTGGCAGGAAAGCACAGGTGTACGTCATCAACAGGGAAAACGTGGAGTGGCTGGTGGAAAACCATACATGGGATTTCGACATGGTGGTGATTGATGAGCTTTCGTCCTTCAAGTCCCATAAGGCGAAGCGGTTCAAGGCATTAAAAAAGGTGCGCCCGATGGTGAGGCGCATCGTGGGGCTGACCGGGACGCCTGCACCCAATGGATTAATAGACCTTTGGGCGGAGATCGGTATCCTTGATATGGGGCAGAGGCTTGGTCGGTTCATCGGCGGCTACCGGGAGCGGTTCTTCGTGCCGGACAAGCGCAGCCGGGAGATGGTCTTTTCCTATAAGCCCAGAGAGGGGGCAGAGGATATGATCTATGGACTGATCTCCGACATCTGCATCAGCATGAAGGCTGTGGATTATCTGGATATGCCGGAATGTGTTTATAACCGTGTGGAGGTCATTCTGACCGAAAAGGAGATGGCTCTGTATGAACAGTTGGAGCGGGATATGCTCCTTCCCTTTGCGGACGGCGACATTGACGCGGTGAATGCGGCGGCATTAGCCAACAAACTTTTACAGATGGCAGACGGCGCGGTCTATGATGAGAACGGGAACGTGAAGCACATCCATGACCGGAAGCTGGAAGCCCTGGAGGATTTGATTGAGGCGGCGAACGGCAAGCCTGTGTTAATTGCCTACTGGTACAAGCATGACCTTGACAGGCTGAAAAAGCACACCGGGGCTGTGGAACTGGACACGGCGGAGGATATGCAAAAGTGGAATGCCGGGGAAATCCCTGTTGCGGCAATCCACCCTGCATCAGCCGGACACGGGCTGAACCTGCAGGCGGGCGGCTCCACCCTCATATGGTTCGGGCTGACATGGTCACTGGAATTATACCAGCAGATGAACGCAAGGCTGTGGCGGCAGGGACAGGAGGAGACGGTGGTGATCCACCATCTGATTTCCAAGGGCACACTGGATGAGCGGGTGATGGCGGCATTGGAGAAAAAGGACTGCGGGCAGTCTGCGTTAGTGGATGCGGTAAAAGCGAGGATTGGAGGCGGAGAATGAAAGCAGGGGAAAATCTGTTTGACAAATACCATCAGTGGAAAAAAGACAGGATAACGCTTGCCTTTGAACTGTCGAGGTTTGAAGGGGTTTCCACGGATGAGGTGATAGAGTCCATGTGCCTCTCCCGCCCGCAGGACGAGCGGGTGCAGACCAGCGGGGTATCCGACAGGACGGGGAAAACGGCAGTCTATTACCGCAAGGTGGCGGAGAGCATGAATGATGACTGGTATGATTATACTTTCCGCAAATACCAGTATGTGAAGGAGGAGATAGAATTCTTCGAATATGCGGTCAGCAGGCTGAGCGGGCGGCTGCCCGAAGTCATACAGGACATGGTGGTCAACGGGATGCAGTGGAAAGAGGCGGCGGCAAAGTATGCGGTGAGCGAGGCCATGCTGACCAAGTACAGGAGGAAGGCGCTGACAGAACTGGCGGCGCTGTATGAGGGCAGGGCGAAGCATACGGAGGAATACCTTTTAAGCTGACAGGTTAAGTAATGGTTAAGTAAGTGTACCGAACTGGTTTCTTGAAAAGGAAAAAAATATGTGTTATCTTTATGATGCGGAAAAGTGTAGGGAGCCCTGATGGATAATCCACGGGGCTTTTTTCACGTCCTCCGCACGGGGCAGCGGGCTTTATCCTTTCACCGCTGTCCTTTTCTTTTGCGGAAAGGGTGGAAAGGAGATGCTGATGGATTGTTTTGCAAAGAATGAAAATGGGAACTGCAATATTTTAAGCTGTGGCAAATGCCAGGGCGAGACCTGCCATTTCCATAAGACGAGGGAAGAACAGGCGCAGTCGCTTGAAAAAGTGAGTGAACGCCTGCGGAGCCTGCCGGAGTACCAGCAGGAGGCCATCGCTGATAAATATTACGGCGGCGTGAAGAAGTGGTGACGATTTCCGGGCGGCAGCATTTTCCGCCACTGCCGCCCGTCTGCTTTACCCGCTGTTCACAAAGCGGTAGAGGGAAAAGCCGTCCTTAAGGCCCTCGCGGTAATAAAACTCGTTTTCGCGGGCAGCCCTGCGGAATGCCTCCGTCTGCATCTCCTTTAACAGTTCCCGGTCATCTTCCGGGAGGCTGTCAAGGATGCGCCGGAACTGCGATTCCCTTTCCTGCCTCTCTGCCTTTTCTTCCTCTGACGGCTCTTTGTTGCTGCGCCGGAAGATAAGGTCCATCCGTTCTATGACGGTCTGGGTGAGGAATTCCCCGTCTGTCATGGCACGCCACCTCCTTTCGGGAGACAGTTTAAAACAGGAGGGGCGGAGCAGCCAATACCAGATAGTGACAAAGAAAACGGCGGTTTTATAAGCACCCTGCCACTTAGGAAGATAAGCGGGAAACCACCTTGCCATAAACGGGATTCAGAGTTAAAATGCCCACACCAAAGGAAGAAGGGAGGTTTTAGCATGATGCCGGAAGGCTGGGAAGAAGCACTGGAAACAGCAGAGCGGTACCGGGATTATTTCTCGGAGCGGGATGCGGACATTGCGCTTGGCAGGAGCGGCACACATTTCTTTTATGTGTACGATAAGGAACACGGATATTTTGAAGTGTTCCACACATTCCGCACGGCGGCGGAGCTGGAGGAACTGATCTTAGGGACGCTGGCAGAAGATTTGGAATGCATGAATGCGGTGATGGCGGAGAACCTGCATGAGCGGTTCGATCTGACGGACATCAACGAGACGCTGGACAATTATGCGCCGCGGTTCCATATGCACACACTGGCGGAGCAGCTAAAGGCTGTGGCCGGTGAGCATGAGAAGTGGGGCAGGATGATGGCGCAGACCTACAGGGCGCTGTGCGGCAGGCTGCCGAAGGAGTAAGAGGGAAGGAGGTGTACAGCCATGCCGAGGAAACCGATGAAGCCGTGTAAGCATCCGGGATGCCCCAAGCTGACGGACGGGATGTACTGTGAGGAACACGCAAGGCTGCACGCCTCCGACCGTGCCAGCGCATCCGTCCGGGGATACGATGGCAGGTGGGAGAAAGCAAGGATACGTTTCTTAAAGGCACATCCCCTCTGCGTCAGGTGCATGGAGCAAGGACGCTTGGTGAAAGCAACCGTGGTTGACCACATCGTTCCCCACAGAGGGGATGTAAAACTGTTCTGGGATGAGAACAATTGGCAGAGCCTTTGTAAGAGCTGCCACGACCATAAAACCATGACGGAGGACCGCTATCAGGAGTTCCATTACTGACGGTTTCCGTGATGGTTCTTTTTCTTCCATATTCCGACAAGGCACAACATTTCCCGTGGAAATCTGCATGGGGAAGGGGGTCAAGTTATCTCTAAAACTGTCGAAAAATAGCGACCGCCGCCCCCTCAGACGCGCGTTTTCGCAAATTCGCACAGGGGGGATAGGAAATCGCCCCAAAATCTTACATAAACATTGATTTTTCAAGGCTTTCAGGCACTTTAGTTTTGCGTGAAAGTACCGAAAAACCCATGTTTTTGGGCTTAAAAACCATCAAAAAACGCTGGTTTTTGGCCCTTTTTTGATGGAGGTGAAAGGAAAATGACCGATTTTGAGGCGGCGCAGGTGAAGGAAATGCGCTTGAATGGCATGGGCTACCGTGCCATAGCGGAGGCGCTTGGGCTTTCCCGCGACATCGTCCGCAACCACTGCAAGGCAAAAGGGATGGGCGGCTATGTGGCGGCAACCGTGAAGAACCTGCAGGAGCGGGAGGTGCAGAACGGCATCTGTATCTGCTGCGGGAAGGAAACCGAACAGGCGGGGACCGGCAGGCCGAGGAAGTTCTGCTCAGAGAAATGCCGGAGGCAGTGGTGGAAAGCGCACCCGCAGGAGGGGAACAGGAAAGCCATTGTCACAAAGAAATGTGAATGTTGCGGGACGGAGTTTTCCTTTTACCGGAGCAGGAAACCGAAGTATTGCAGTTACGACTGCTACATCAAGGCAAGGTTCTGGAGGGATTAGAGAATGGAGTTTCGGAAAATCAAAATAGCGGATTTGATTCCGGCATCTTACAATCCGAGGAAAAAGCTGAAACCGGGCGATAAGGAATACCAGAAGATAAAAAACTCCATCACGGAGTTCGGCTATGTGGAGCCGGTGATCGTCAACTCAGACATGACCATCATCGGGGGACACCAGCGCGTGGCTGTGCTTTCCGATCTTGGCTATGAGGAGATCGAGTGCATCGTCATTGACATTGACAAGCAGAAGGAGAAGGCGCTCAACATCGCCCTCAATAAGATCACGGGCGAATGGAACAAGGAACTGCTGGCGGATTTGATTGCCGACCTGCAGGATTCGGACTTTGATGTGTCCTTCACTGGATTCGAGCCGCCGGAGATCGAGCAGCTATTCAATTCCGTCCACGATAAGAAAGTGACGGAGGATGATTTCGACATTGACGCGGAACTGGAAAAGCCCGCCGTGGCAAAGATGGGCGACATCTGGACGCTTGGGCGGCACAGGCTGGTGGTCGGTGATTCTACTTTGCCGGAGACATACGATGTGCTGATGGCAGGGGCGAAGGCAAACCTCGTGGTGACGGACCCTCCGTACAATGCGAACTATGAGGGGAGCGCCGGGAAGATCATGAATGACAACATGCCGGACAAGGAATTTTACCAGTTCCTTTTCGCCGCATTCGTAAATATGGAGCAGAACATGGAGAGCGATGCCTCTATTTATGTATTCCATGCCGACACTGAGGGCTTAAATTTCCGCAGCGCATTTAAGGCGGTGGGCTTCTACCTTTCCGGGTGCTGCATCTGGAAGAAGCAGAGCCTCGTTCTTGGGCGGAGCCCCTACCAGTGGCAGCACGAGCCGTGCCTGTTCGGATGGAAGAAGGGCGGGAAGCACAACTGGTATTCCGACAGGAAGCAGACCACCATATGGGAGTTTGACCGCCCGAAGAAAAGTGAGAGCCACCCAACCTCAAAGCCAGTGGGACTAATTGCATACCCCATTAAGAATTCGAGCATGAGCAACTGCATCGTGCTTGACCCCTTCGGCGGTTCCGGCTCCACGCTGATTGCCTGTGAGCAGACGAACCGCATCTGTTACACCATAGAGCTGGATGAGAAATATGCGGATGTGATAGTGAACCGCTATATCGAACAGGCCGGCTCTGCGGAAAATGTATTTGTGGAGAGGGATGGCGTGAAAATCCCTTATGCGGAACTGACGGAGGTGAAAGAAAATGAGTGACAGGGAATTATTGATTGAGGTATTCCGCAGGATACACAGTCTTGGCGGGTGTGACGCATCGGAATCATTCAGCCGCGGATGGGATGCGGCGGTGGCTTCCTGCGAGGATGTAATTACGGAACTGACAGGCATTTCCTATGATGATCTGGATTGAACTGATCGGATAAATCTCGGTACTTCCAATAGATAATTCCTGTTTTTTTGCATTGTGTACCATGCACAGCTACCAGCCTTTTTTATTGTGACATTTATTCTGACATTTTAGTTGCTTTTATTCCCGTTCAGAGTGATTAATGTAATACCGAAAGGGAAAACAAAGCCGGAGGGCTTAAAAAACGGAGGAAAAAAGGATGAGGATTGAGACGAATGCAGCAAACAGGAAAGATGTGGTAAAGGCAGTCAGCGGGATTTTGGGAGAGCCTTCAAAGTACCTTGGGGTGCCGACCTGCGCCTACCAGATCGGGAACTGCACCATCGACAAAAAGGGTGCGGTGGTAACGGAGGATGAAAAAACGGCGGAGATGGTAACGGCAGGACTCACGGAGCAGGGCTTCCTCGGAAACCAGCAGCCGGAAGCGGATGAAACAACGGTCAGCATCCCGGTGGAGGGCATGAGCGCGGAGGGGCTTAAGAACCTGATTTTCCTGACCCACAGCAAGCAGTACCTCATAAACCGCGCCTTTGCGGAAGAGGTCTTCCGGATTCCCGCGGAACTGGCGGAGGCGCTGGGCAGCGCGGAGATTCCCGATGCGGAAACTTTCCTGCAGACATTCCAGAGCCATGCGGAAGGGTGCAGGGGCATCGGCTTTCAGGACGGGAAGATTACCTTCACCCTTCCCACGGCGGATGACCCGGACATGATAAAAGCATTCACGCACCTTACGGCGGCGATGGTGCGGCAGGCAAAGGAGCAGAAACGCATCAGCCCCAAGGAGACCATCGAGGAAAACGAGAAATACTACATGAGGATATGGCTCCTGCGGCTGGGCTTCGGCGGCGCGGAGGGGAAAGAGATACGGGACCTTCTGATGAAAAAGCTGAAAGGGCATTCCGCTTTCCGCACCGAGGAAAACAAACAGAGGTGGCAGGAAGCCCGCCGGAACGAGCGGGAGGCGGCAAAGCAGCAGGAACAGTCACCTGCGGAGGAAACGGCGGGGGAGCCGGGGACGGACATGGCAGAGGCTCTGGCGGATGCGGCGCTGATCGAGCAGGTCAACCAGAGTTTTGACACAGAACAGTAAGAAACAGCAGGGGCAGGGAGGCGGCGCTTCCCTCCCTGCCGGAATCTACGGAAGGAGATATGCGGAATGAACCTTGCTATCAAAAAAGAGGAACTGGAAGCCCTGCGGGAGAAATACCCCAAAGGGTGCAGGGTGGAGCTGGTAAAGATGGATGACCCCTACAGGGAGATGCCGCTCGGAATGCAGGGTGTGGTGACGGGGGTGGACGATTCCGGCTCCATCCACGTTGACTGGCAGAACGGGAGCAGCCTTGCGGTAATATTCCGGGAGGATGAATGCCGGAGGGTTGAGGATGCGGAAAGGGAGGCAGGATAACGGGATGGAATGGGCGGAAGCAGAGCGGCAGGTAAAGGTCCTCATGGAGAAACACGGGTACCGGACGATGGAGGGCGTGCCTGCGAAGATCGATTGGGAGGGCAGGGAACACCTGCTGGATATAAGGTGCGTCCAGTGCGCCAGTCTCAGGGATGCCCTCAAAGGCGGGAAAAAGGTGGCGCTCCGGGTTGAGGCCGCCGTCCGTGAAAGGAAGGACAGGTGGATGACGGCGCGGCTGGTCGGTGCGCTTGCAGAGGAATGCCGCAGGGCAGAGGGGCTGATGCGCGAGGTGGCGGAACGGGAGATCACCTTTACCGACTATCTGGAATAAACGGGAATTATGGAAGGAGGCGGATTGATATGGCGATGCAGCAAAAATCACCGGGAAATGCACACCAGAAGCGCAACTGCTGGCAGCGGGGAAATGGCTCCTACAGCATGAGGGGCGAGCTGCGCCGGGGCATTTCCCTGAACAAGAAGTACCTGAACAGGAAAGTGCGGCACAGCAGTAAGCAGGCGTTAAGGCACGGCGAATACAGGCGCGTGTGCAAGACCTTACATATGGTGGAGTTCTCGTAATCCGCCATAAATTTTCGGGAGGGAAAGTGATGCTGACAGAGAAAATCAAAGAACAGATATTCGCAGTCCGCGACAGCGGGGCGGCCAACATGTGTGAGATGGCTGCGGTGCAGCGGGCGGCATTCGACAGGGGATTCTACGAACTGGTGCTTTTTATCGAGGAAAACAGGGAGTCCTATTGGGATTTCATCCTCACAGGCAAGGAATGACACGGCGGGGCGGCTTTCCGGGAAGGGATGCCGCCCACTGTAATGTACACAATTCCCGGCTGTTATCTCTGGTACATTTATGAAGCAGATATAAGTGGATAATACCTGCATCCAGAGGTAACATGTGTACTACCAAAAGGAAAACGGAGGGAAACAGGATGCTGAACAGGAAATTTGAAGGGGCGATACTTTTCGAGATCGACTACACACCGAAGGGAACAAAGGAAATGAAGACCGTCAAGGTCTGGGCAAAGAACCGGCTGGACGCATCAAACTACATGATACTGAACCACATTTGGGGAAAGCAGCATGAGATCAGGGTTGCAACAGCCAACTTTTTGAAATAAGGAAGGACAGAGGATATGAAAAAACACGAAATCAACTTTTTACAGACCACCACAATCGAACACCTGCAGGATAAAATCCCCTGCTGCTACGGCGGCGCGCTGACCTTCGGGGAAAAGGCGCTGGTGACGATGGTGAACTGGAGAGGGCAGTACGAGGCAGCCATTTACGAGTTCATCGAGACGCCGGAGGAAACGGGGCTTGGGGAAATCGAATGCAGGCTGAACCTTGTGGAGGTCGCAGACGAAACTTTTAAGGACGGCGGTCACGCCATGCAGTGGGCAATCAGCAGGGCATAAGGAGGAAAAGCGTGATGAGGGAAAATTACAACGGATATGAACTGAGTACGGCATGGGATGATGAGGCGCTTGGGTACGGTTTCCGTATTTCCGACAGGAGCGGCGCGGAGGTTTCCCGCAGCGTTGACCCATATTTTTATGAGGAGAACGCACTGACAGCAGCGAGGGCTGCGGCGGACGCGCTCCCGGAACAGGGATAAAGGCAGAGGAGGGAAAGAGGATGAAACTATACAGGGTGGATTACTACGAATGGAACTACACATTTTCAGATTTGTTACCGAGGCAGATGCTTTCGGTGGGGAAGGACGCGGAGGAAGCCATTGCAAACGTAAAACCGAGGGCGGACAGCGACGCGAGGAATTTTTCCGCAAAAGAAATAAAAACGGTCATGGGCCATAAGATAATGGTCAGATAAAAGCACATACATAGCAGCAGAAAGGGTTCCTCCGGGAGCCCTTTTCTGCTGCGGAAATTTAAGGGAAGGAGGCGGCACAGGTGCAGAGCGGAAGGAAACCAAAGCCCACGGCGGTCAAGGCGCTGGAGGGCAACCCCGGCAAGCGGAGCCTTAACACGGGCGAGCCGAAGCCGGAGAAGAAAGCGCCCCGCTGTCCGGCATGGCTGGAGGGCGAGGCGAAAAAAGAATGGAAGCGGATGGCGGGGCAGATGGAGAAGCTGGGCATCCTCACGGAGATCGACATGGCGGCTTTTGCCGGGTACTGCCAGGCATACGCCAGATGGAAAGAGGCGGAGGAATTCATCACCCAGCACGGCACCATCGTAAAGACGCCCTCCGGCTACTGGCAGCAGGTGCCGCAGGTATCCATCGCCCAGACCTATCTTAAGATCATGAACCGTTTCTGTGAGCAGTTCGGCCTCACCCCTTCCTCCCGGAGCCGTATCGTTGCGGAGGGCGGCGAGGACAAGGAAAGCGATGCAATGGAGCTTTTGCTCTTTAAGGGAGGCGGGGGATAGTGTTTGATGAGGGAAAGGCGAAACGGACGGTAGATTTCATTAACTGCCTGAAACATACCAAAGGGAAATGGCGGGGGCAGCCCTTTGCACTGCTCCCGTGGCAGGAGACGGTCATCCGGGACGTGTTCGGCACGGTGAAGGAGAACGGTTACAGGCAGTACAACACTGCCTATGTGGAGATTCCCAAAAAGAACGGGAAATCGGAACTGGCGGCTGGTGTG
>OFGK01001144.1_pt1 | contig 15868 bp, 12 predicted proteins | sample 1521771 | NCBI WGS metagenome assembly OFGK01 (sample SAMEA3504088, study PRJEB24116) | mouse gut metagenome | biome: mouse gut; feature: mouse-associated habitat; material: faeces | place: Denmark | collected 2011 | reverse complement strand
CTCATTAAGTGCCGACGTCTTCCAAGGGGCTTCTTATGGAATACTTCCTTGCCTTAAGCTGGTTTGTTGGCTATTCTAATTTTTGAAAAGTGAGTTTTACGATAATCTATGATGTTTTAGGGGGAGATACAGGGAGGAGATTCTTGTAAAAATCAGTATGGATATGGCGTTGGGAGTTTCACAATTAACTAAAAAATAGCTGAATCGGAAAGGAGAAAATTTATGAGTATTTTAGGTGTAAATGATATAGTTGAAAAGGTATATCAGAATACATATAACCGTTATAATACGGATATGGTAAGCGGTACAAGTTTTTCGGAAAAATTAAGCAATGTAAAAGAAAAAGATTCTTTTGAAAATATGTGGAAGTCAAGATTTCCCGGTGCGTATTACCATGTTATGGATGCATATAAAATTCCGCAAAACGTATGGGAAAGAGAAGATTTTCCTTTTGAAAAGTTTTTTCAAGATGAAGTTGATAACTCTGTTTTGAATTGGAAACCTTCGGGAGAAGAACCAGCTATGACTGATCCGAAGGTACAAAATAGATTAAATTCAACATTAGGGCAAAATTCAATTGTTGTGCCTCCTGCATTAGAAGAAAAGTTGAAAAATAATCCAGCATTAGCAGATAAAATTATGAAAAATATAGATTATCTTTTTGCTTGGAACGGCTATCCGGCTATTCCTGATGGAAACCATTCCGCTTTAATTGTTTTAGATGAAAATGGAGAAGTTGTACGTTGGAGATTGACAAGCAGCGGCGGTCTTGTTGGACCAACAGAGGAAGAACAGCGTCAGTTTAAAGCTGAGCAAAAAAAGAAAGCTGAAAGAAAGGCTGAATATATGCGTATTTTAGAGGAGAGTTCTATAAAAAGAGCAGAAATGGAACATAATCAGTATCAAAAAAACTTGCGGAGGATAAGTGATAATAAAGTGTTAGTATCGGCTTATGAAAAAAATATTATGTTTCTATGATGGAATGAAGGATTTGTTTATAGTGAGTGATAAATTATTTTTTTATAGTTTGCTTGGACCTTTACAGGAGAGCGAAGCAGCTTCTGAATGACAGAAGAAGCTGTAGGAAGGAGATTGTTATGATAATATCGGGAATTAACGAAGTAATAAATGATAGAGTGAGATATGCAAACAATATGGCAAAGAAAAATGCAGTGAAAAGTGGTTTTGAAAATCATATTTCAAATGTAGCTAATTCCAGTAATACTGCTAAAACTACAAGTCTATCGTCAGGAAATATTGTGATACATGGTATTTTTGGTGAAACAGACTCAGAGGGTTATACTGTGGTAGGTGCATGGGGAGATGCTCAAACAGGTACTTCAACAACGGTATATAAACCGGCGGATTTTGATGAAAGTAATCCGGTATATCGTGTGAAAATATGGGATTCATATGGAAATGTTACAGAAAGAGATGTTAATCTTAATGAGGTTAATGTATCAAATTGTGATACGTTTGATTTTTATGCATATTCATGCTATCTTAGCAATAGTGGGAAATATCCGTCCGCAATGCAGGATTTTATGATGACACACGCTCATTATAAGGGGGAAGAAGGTTTTGGTAAAAATTCGTATAGTGATATGTTCGTTAAATTTGACTGGACTTCTGTCATAAAAAGTCTTATGAGTATGCAGTATCGGTGTGGAAATATAAAGGGATATTGGGATTATAGAAATTTTTACGATTTTTTGGAAGGGTAAAAATTTTATTTACATTTTTTTCAACGGTTTATATTCAAGAATGATATATTTAGATATTTTAGTTTATAACTTTAAACTTTCAAGTGTAATAATTGTCTTCAAATCTCAAAAATCAATACCAATTTAGAGTAGCAATGAATATTTACAATTAAAATTGATTTAAGTAGAAAAATAGGAACTTTTCTTGATAAAAACGAAAAAGGTGTATAGTATATAAGTAGGAAGAAACTTTCTAGGTGTTTCTTTACCTTAAAGGTGAATTATGATGAATGAGTAAGGATATTCTTCCTTACTCATTACTTTTTTGTGAGAAACGATATGGATCTATTTTTTTATGATGTAGATTAATTGACACTCCCCATGCCTAAAGGCAGGGGCTTTACGGCGCATATGGTAAAATACCTCAAAGTAACAGAAAAAGACAAACTATGATTGAAAAGACCTAAATTTTGTAGTATGCTAAAAAATATATATCGGAGGAATTATTATGATGGAAGAAAATTTACAAAAGCGTTATGATGAGCTTTTTTTAGATGATTTTATAAAAGCTTTTGATCAAATTACAAATCAATAGGGGGATATTATGATAACAGGTGAAATAAAAAATAAAATTGACAAGGTATGGACAGATATGTGGGCAGGGGGAATTACAAACCCTTTGACCGTCATTGAACAGCTTACATATATGATGTTTATACATTCTTTAGATGAAAAAGAATTAAAAAATGAGAGTTTTGAAGCACTTACTGGCGAAAAAATACAAAAAATATTCCCTCAAACAGAAGAAGGGCAATCCATGAGATGGAGCAAATTTAAAAATAGAGATGCAAGAGATATTTTTGAGATTGTCAGTCAAAAAGTGTTTCCATTTATTAAAAATTTGAATGGTGAAAATGAGTCGGCATTTTCGAGATATATGGAAACAGCTATGTTTGTGATACCAACAGCACAAGTTTTGCAAAAAATTGTAACAGGGTTAGAGGATTTATATACTACTGATATTACAGGCTTGGATATACAAGGAGATTTATATGAGTATATGCTTGACAGGTTATCTACAGCAGGTCACAATGGGCAGTTTCGTACACCAAAGCATATCCGCGAAATGATGGTAAATTTGATGAAACCTTCTCCTAACGACTATATTTGTGACCCTGCTTGTGGAACAGCAGGTTTTTTAGTATCCTCTGCGGAATATATTCGTCAGCATCATGAATCTGATATGACAAGTGAACAATGGGAACATTTTACAAGCACTATGTTTTCAGGATTTGATACCGACCAGACAATGTTGCGTATTTCCTCTATGAATATGATGTTACATTCTATAGAAAACCCTGATATTGACTACAAAGATAGTGTTTCTAAACAAAATGATATCAATTCAAAATATACGCTAATACTTGCCAATCCACCTTTTGCGGGAACGGTTGACTCTGAAAGTATCAATGATGATTTAAAAACTGTTGCAAATACCAAAAAAACAGAATTGCTTTTTATTGCACTTTTTATTCGTATGTTGAAAAAAGGCGGACGCTGTGCTTGTATTGTACCTGATGGAGTTTTATTCGGTAGCAGTAAAGCACATAAATCCATTCGTAAGGAATTGGTCGAAAATCATCAGCTTACAGCAGTGATATCTATGCCATCAGGTGTATTCAAGCCATATGCTGGTGTTTCTACGGCGGTGCTTGTGTTTACAAAAACAGGAGCAGGCGGAACAGACAAAGTATGGTTTTATGATATGAAAGCGGATGGTTTTAGCTTGGACGATAAACGCACAGAGATTGCAGAGAATGATATTCCAGATATATTGGAACGTTTCCACAATATGGAAAAAGAAGCGGACAGACAAAGAACAGAACAATCCTTTTTTGTGTCAAAAGAGGAAATTGTACAAAATGATTATGACCTTTCTATCAATAAATATAAAAAAGTGGAGTATGTGCCTGTAGAATACCCTCCTACACAGGAAATATTGACAGAATTGCAGGAATTGGAAAAACAGATTACAGTAGGATTGACAGAATTGGAGGGAATGTTGTGGGGGTAAAATTGGAGGATATTTGTGAAATTTTGAATGGTTATGCTTTTAAAAGTAATCAATATGTTAATGAGGGATTTAGAATTATAAGAATAACAAATGTACAAAAAGGATATGTTGAAGATAATAATCCCGTATTTTATCCAATAGATAATTGTGAAGCCCAAAAATATATTTTAAATGAAGATGATTTACTTATATCATTAACAGGTAATGTAGGACGTGTTGCATTACTTAATAAAAAGTATCTTCCAGCAGTATTAAATCAACGTGTTGCTTGTTTACGTGTTAAAAATAATGCAAATATTGATAAGGTATTTTTATTTAATTTTTTAAATTCAGACTATTTTGAAAGGAAATGTATTGAATCAGCTAAAGGAATAGCTCAAAAAAATATGAGTACCGAATGGCTCAAAAGATATGAAATACCATTTTTTTCTATAGAAGAACAACAAAAAATTGCTACTGTATTAGACAAAGTAAGCGAGTTAATTACTCTACGAAAAAAACAACTGGAAAAGCTGGACGAATTAGTCAAATCCCGATTTGTGGAGATGTTTGGAGATACAGTAATTAACTCTTTTAACTGGGAAGAACATTTTTTAGATGAATATATTGAATTTCTTACATCAGGATCAAGAGGTTGGGCACAATTTTTTGTTGATGAAGAAAATGAATTGTTTATAACGATAAAAAATGTTAAAAATAATCATATTTCACTTGATAGTATTCAATATATTAATGCGCCAGATAATAAAGAGGCACAAAGAACTAAGGTAAAAACAGGAGATTTGTTAATTAGTATAACAGCTGATTTGGGCAGGACAGGCGTTGTTGATGAAAAGATAGCAGCCAGAGGAGCATATATTAATCAGCATTTATCTTTAGTGCGATTAGACCAAAAAAAGGTTAATCCCTTATATGTATCTCATTTTCTTGAAACTGATGGGGGAAAGAAACAGTTTGAAAGTAAAAATCAGAATGGAGTAAAAGCAGGACTTAATTTTGATGCGATTAGATCTTTAAAGATTTTAGTTCCACCGTTGGAGAAGCAAAACGAATATTTAGATTTCGTCCAACAAGTAGACAAACAAAAATCATCTATCCAGCAAAGTCTTGAAAAACTAGAAGTATTAAAAAAAGCATTAATGCAAGAATATTTTGGCTAACAAGGAGGTGCTACTATGTCAAATTTTGAATTTTTAAAGCAAAACAAGCAATATACTCTTTTTCGTGATGCTGCTGTAGAGGCGGAAGAAGTTTGCAATACTGCTCCTGCTATGTGTGCTATAGGCTGTCGCAAGGCGTTAGAGCTTGCTGTAAAATGGGTATATTCCGCAGATAATACTATGAAAATGCCTTACCGTGACAATTTGCAATCATTGATACATGAGCCATGTTTTAAAGATGCTCTTGATAAAAATACATGGCAAAAACTGCCTGCGATTATCAAACTGGGCAATATTGCAGTACATACTGAAAAGAAAATCACCAAAAGCTATGCCATACTTGCCCTTAAAACACTTTTTGAATTTGTTCAGTGGATTGATTATTGTTATGGTTATGATTATGAAGAAAGAATATTTGATGAAAATAGTATATCTGTTAAAAAGATCTTTGTAGATACTGAAAAAATAAAACAACAAAAAAGTCTTTTAGAACAAAAAGACAGTATTATTGAAGCACTTCAAAGACAAATTAAACAATTATCTCCTCAATTTACAGCACAAAAAGAACAGCACAAAAAACAACGCAAATTTGTTGCAAAGGATTTATCAGAATTTGAAACAAGAAAGCGCTATATTGATATAGATATGATGTTGAACGGCTGGGATTTTGATGAAGATGTTAAAGAGGAAGTTGAAGTCAATGATATGAATGATGTAAAAGAGCAAAAAGGTTATGCTGATTATGTGCTTTTTGGAAGAGATGGACTGCCTCTTGCTGTTGTAGAGGCAAAGCGTACCAGTAAAAATCCTAACATTGGTAAACAACAAGCAGTATTATATGCGAATGCCTTAGAAAAGCAATATGGACGCAGACCTATGATGTTTGTAACAAATGGATTTGATACTTATTTCTGGGATGACTTAAGTTATCCACAAAGAAAAGTCAGCGGAATATTTTCTAAAAGTGACCTGCAAAAGCTGATGAATCGCAGAGAACAACGCAAACCTCTAAAAGATATTAAAATAGATGATAATATCACGGATAGATATTATCAAAAAGAGGCAATTCGTGCAGTATGTGAAAATATAGAAAAAGGGCAAAGAAAACATTTATTAGTTATGGCAACGGGTACAGGAAAAACGAGAACGGCTTCTAGTTTGACTGATGTACTTTCCAGAGGAGGGTATATCACAAATATATTATTTTTAGCGGACAGAAAAGGTCTTGTAGAACAAGCAAAAGACGATTTTAAAAATTATTTGCCTGATATGAGCCTTTGCAATTTGCTCTCTAACAAAGATGATAAAAATGCAAGAATTGTATTCTCTACCTATCCTACTATGCTAAATGCTATTGATACAGCCAAAAATGCAGAGGGGAAAAGGCTTTTTACACCAGAACATTTTGATTTGATTATTATTGATGAAGCACATAGAAGTATATTCAAAAAGTATAAGGTTATATTTGATTATTTTGATTCTATTATAGTGGGGCTGACTGCTACACCAAAAACAGATGTAGATAGAAATACTTACGAATTTTTTGAAATGGAAAATGGTGTGCCTACTTATGCCTATGATTATGAAACCGCAGTATACAAAGACCATGTTCTTGTACCTTATTATACCATAGAAACGACAACACAATTTTTAGAAAAAGGAATTTATTATGATGATTTATCGGAAAGTGATAAACAAAGATATGAAGATGATTTTGTGGAAGATGATGGAAAAGTACCAGAATTTATACCACCTGAAGGATTAAATACATTTATTTTTAATGAAAAAACAGTTGATATGGTTTTACAGGACTTAATGACAAATGGCATTAAAACAGATGGTGGGGATACGATTGGAAAAACAATAATATTTGCTCAAAATAAAAATCATGCGGAATTTATCTTAAAAAGATTTGATAAACTTTATCCTCATTATAAAGGTCTATTTGCAAAGGTAGTTACTTGTGAAGACCCTTATGCACAAAGTATTATAAAAGAATTTAAAATAGGAAATAAACCTCCTTATATTGTTATTTCTGTGGATATGATGGATACAGGTATTGATGTGCCAGAAGCAGTTAATTTGGTATTTTTTAAAAAAGTCCGCTCTAAAACAAAATTCTGGCAGATGATAGGTCGTGGAACAAGATTATGCAAATATAAAACTTTTTTAGATAAACAAGATGGAGAATATATAGACAAAAGAAGATTTTTTATCTTTGATTATTGTGGGAATTTTGAATATTTCAGGCAACATAAAGAGGGTATTCAAAGTAAAGAAACAAAAATTTTGACTGAAAAAATATTTGAAAAACGTATAAAAATTATAAAAGGTATGCAACATGTTACATATATTGATGAAAAGTATCAGCTTTTTAGAAATGAGTTAATTCATACCATAGTATCACAAATACAGCAATTAAATAAAGAACTGATTTCTGTAAAAATGAAACTAAAATATATGGAAAAGTTTTCAGATGTAAAAAGTTTTGAATATATTGGAGAAGCGGAAGAATATGACATAGTACAAAATATTGCTCCACTTGTTACCATGAATGATAATGACGAATATGCAAAACAATTTGATAATTTAATCTATAACATAATACTTGCCATGATAGAAAATACTTCAGAAATCAAAAGAGCCAAAAAAAAGCTTTTGTTTATTGCTGATGAATTGGGAAAAAGGTCATCTATACCGAAAATAAAATGTAATATGGAACTTATTAATACTATTTATACAGATGAGCTTTGGGAAGCAAATGATATTTTAAAATTTGAACATATACGAACTGTGTTAAGAGGGTTAATAAAATTTATAATAGATGAAGGCTCAGAGCAAACAGAAATTATAACAAATCTGCAAGATATTGTGATAAATAGAAAAGAAGGGAATACTTTAGAAGCCGCTTATGATTTTGAAGATTATAAGCTAAAAGTAAATCGTTATGTGGAACAGAATAAAGACCATTTAGCAATATGGAAATTAAGACATAATATAAAATTAGAATCGGGAGATTATGAGGCACTTCAAAATATTTTTATAAAAGAATTAGGAAGCGAAGAGGATTATAAAAGAGAATTTGGAGAAACACCACTAGGATTGATGATACGTAAAATTGCAAGATTAGATTATGATGCTGCTATGAAAGTATTTTCAGAGTTTATTAATGATGAATCGTTAAATCAACAGCAAATTGTATTTGTGAAAAAAATCATTGATTATGTTGTACAAAATGGTTATATAGAAAGTGTCACACAACTCATGAAACCTCCTTTTGATAAACCTGTCAATTTTATGAATCTTTTTGATAGCAAAAAACAGACTAGAATTGTAAAATTGATTCATGAAATAAAAGAAAATGCAGTACAAGTAGAGTAATAAATATTAATTTGTTTTCTATGATATCAGGCATATGTTATATATGTGAAAGATGGTTCAAATCTAATAACAAAGGAGGAAAAATTGGAAAAATGATTATTGAAAAAGTCAATAAGCCGAAATACCTTAATTTAGAAGAAAGGTTGGAAGCATTTTACAAAAGACCAATTGATGAAATTTATGTTGAAAGTACACCAGAGGTTGGTGTGGGTGATCCGGTAGGGAATGAGCAGTGGTAATTTATAAACAAGGTGATATAATTGTTATGGATTTTAACTTTCAACAGGGGCATAAACAGAGTGAAAGAAGAACAGCAATTATTTTAAGTAATGATAAAATGATAGAAAAGCATTTGGAGAATAGTCCAGATGCTTTTTTTATAAAAAATCCTCCATTGACTTTTCCCTTGGGGCAGGGTTTATACTGATGATACTGATATTAGAAGGAGGATTAGGAATGTTGACAATTGGAGAATTTTCAAATATATGCAAAGTGTCTACAAAGACACTCAGATATTATGCAGAAATAGGTTTAATATTGCCGAATGAAATTAATCCGAAAAATGGATATCGGTATTATTCTATCGATCAATTAGAGAAGATGTTGCTCATTAATCGACTAAAGGCATATCATTTTTCTTTAGAAGAAATTAAAACAATTTTAGAATCAGAAGAATTACTAGACGAAACTCTTTTTACTGCGCTGAATAAAAAGAAAAAAGAGATTACAATGCAGGTAGAAAAATTTGAAAATACTTTGGAGCAAATAAAGAGTGATATATTAAATTTGAGTCAAGGCAAGTCTATTATGTCATATCTGGAACATATTGATGTGCAGCTAGTGGAAGTACCACAAATGTATCTTCTGTCCATAAGGAAAAATGTTTTAGAGTGTGAGTTCGCTGAAGAATATAGGATTTGTTTTGGCAGCCTATTTCAGAAAATAGAAGAAAGAAAATTGACAGCAGATTTTCCTATGGTGCTGTTTCACAGTGATGAGTATAGTCCATTTGGGTTAGACACAGAATTTGCTATTCCTATAAAAGAGTATGTGACAGGAACAAGGGATTTTTGTCCGGGAATCTGTTTAAAAACAGTTGTACATGGATCTTATTCGCAGCTTTCTGCTGTTTATACAAAACAGATAGAGTGGGCAAAAAAAGAAGGTTATGAAAATAGAGATGCTTTGTATGAAGTATATATCACAAATCCGGCTGAAGTTTCACAGGAAAATGAACTGATTACAGAAGTTTATTTTCCTGTGAAAAAGAGAAGCTTAAAAGGTTAAAATAGAATGTTGATATTATAGGGGATTGTGAAAGGCAAAAGGGGACGCTACGGCAAGGAAGTATTCCGGCGAAGCCGCGCTTTCGCTCCGTTCCAGACGTAGCGGACACTAAATTCGCGGTTTCGCTTCTTGCGAAACTGCTCATTAAGTGCCGACGTCTTTCAAGGGGCTTCTTATGGAATACATCCTTGCCTCCGCTGGTAATTGGCTGTTCTATTTTTTGAAAAGTGATTACGATAACTTACTTATGAAATCTCAGGGAGGAGATATGTAGAAATAGTTTTCAAAAAGGTCAGTATTTCTATAGAATTTAGAGTTTCGCGATTGTTTGAGTTGATATCAGAAAGAAAGGAAAAAGGGTATGGAGCTGAAAAAGATAAGGGAATTGGAGCAGAGGATAAACAGCGATTACAATAATACTATAGGTATAGTTATATTAAAAAATGGAAATTTATCATACGAAAAATATTTTATGGATTGTACAAGAGAAAGCCGCGTTCATATTTATTCTGTGACAAAAAGCATTATTTCAGTGTTGATTGGAATTGCTTTAGATAAACAATATATAAAAAGTATCGATCAGAAAGTATTGGATTTTTTTCCAGAATATAGAGTAAAAAAGGGAGAAAATACGATACAAAATATTACACTAAAAGATATGTTGACAATGACAGCCCCTTACAAGTACCGATTTTTTGCACCTTATATAAAGTATTTTACAAGTGATGACTGGGTGAAATTTTCTCTCGATTTATTAGGTGGAAAAGGGAAAATTGGTACATTTCGCTATGCACCACTAATTGGACCTGATATTTTATCAGGGATTTTAGTGAAAGCGACAGGATATTCTATATTTGATTTTGCAGCAGAAAATCTGTTTTCACCACTTGGAATTACCGTTGAAAACAGATTGACATTTCAAAATAAAGAAGAACAAATGGCATTTAACCAGTCTACCAATATGAGTGGCTGGGTGACAGACCAGATGGGGATTCAGACAGCAGGTTGGGGACTCACACTTACACCTATAGATATGGCAAAGATTGGTCAGCTATATCTAAATGATGGTATGTGGAAAAATAGAAGGATAGTTTCAGAAAAATGGATAAAAGACAGCACAACAGAACACAGCCGATGGAAAAAACAGAATTTGTCTTATGGATATTTATGGTGGGTAAATGAAGATGGTTATGCAGCTATGGGAGATGGAGGGAATATGATTTATGCCAATATAAAGAAAAAGATGGTAGTTTCCATAGCAGCTCTTTTTGTACCTAAAGTAAAAGACAGAATAGAATTAGTGAAAGAGTATATAGAACCCATATTTGGATAAAAAACTGTTTTATCAAGTATAGATTATTCATTCATCTCCCTTAACAATATTGATTAAAAAAATAATTTAAAAATCTGAAAAAACATAGATGGATATAAATAAAATTATGTATTATAATTAAGAAAAAATATATTATTTCAAGAAAGTTATCTGCAAAATAAAAAATAATAAAAGAATAGTAGAGGGAAAGATGAATGAAAAATAAATATAAAGTAGATTGGGAAATATATGCTAAAATTGCAAGAAAGGCGGCAGCAGAAGGAGCGGTTCTTCTAAAAAATGAGAAAGAAGTACTTCCATTAAAAAAAGGTGAAAAACTTGCAGTATTTGGAAGGATACAATTTCACTATTACAAAAGCGGTACAGGTTCTGGCGGCATGGTAAATACCAAATATGTAGTAGGAATATTAGATGCCTTAAAAGAAGAAGAAATAAAATTAAATCAAGAGCTAGAACAAGTTTATAGAGAATGGACAAAAGACCATCCTTTCAACTGCGGAAACGGTTGGGGGCAAGAACCTTGGAGTCAAGAGGAGATGCCTCTTAGTCTGGAAACAGTACAAAAAGCAGCAGAAAGCAGTGAAACAGCCTTAGTTATTATCGGTCGTACTGCAGGGGAAGATCAAGATGCAAAAAATGAAAGAGGAAGTTATCTTCTCACAGAAACAGAAGAAGAGATGCTAGAAAAAGTATGCACAACATTTAAGCGAGTGATAGTAGTGTTAAATGTGGGCAGTATTATTGATATGAACTGGGTAAAAGCATATAAACCACAGGCAGTCCTCTATACATGGCAGGGAGGCATGGAAGGAGGACATGCAGTGGCAGATATTCTCATGGGCAGAGTGAATCCCTGTGGCAAATTAGCAGATACCATTGCTAGTTCTATAAAAGACTATCCTTCTGATGTTAATTTTGGTGGAGAAGAAGGAAATCAATATGCAGAAGATATCTATGTAGGCTATCGCTATTTTGAAACTTTCGCAAAAGAAAAAGTCCTTTATCCTTTTGGATATGGTCTTTCTTATACATCTTTTGAAATAAAAAGCCAGATGGAATTAGAAGAAGATGCATATATTTTTTATATTCATGTAAAAAATACTGGTAAATTTGCAGGAAAAGAAGTGATACAAATCTATGTAAATCCACCACAGGGAAAGTTGGGGAAACCTCTACGCAACTTAGTATCTTTTGCGAAAACTAGATGTTTAAAACCAGAAGAAGTACAGGAAATAAAACTTAAAGTGACAAAGGATTCTCTGGCTTCTTATGATGACAGCGGAATAACAGGTCATAAATCCTGCTATATTCTAGAACAGGGAAACTATAAATTTTATGTAGGAACTGATAGTAGAAGTGCAGATTTAGGAGGAAATATAGAGATAAAAGAAATGGTTTTGAAACAATGCACAGAAGCGCTATCACCAGTAGAAGAGTTTCATAGAATGAAACCATTATTATTATCCGATCAGGCAGCAGCTTTTACATGGGAAAAAGTGCCCCTTCGTACTTATTCTATCACTCAAAGAATAGAAGAGAATCATACCACAGAATTAGCCTATACAGGAAATAAAGGCTATCAACTATCTGATGTCTATGACAAAAAGATTTCTATAGAAGAATTTGTATCCCAATTTAGTGAAAAAGATTTATGCTATATTGTTCGTGGAGAGGGAATGGATTCTCCTAAAGTGACACCGGGGACGGCGGCAGCCTTTGGCGGAGTGAGTGAATCACTAAAAGGTTATGGGATTCCTTGTGGCTGCTGTGCAGATGGACCATCTGGAATCCGCATGGATTGTGGAACTCATGCTTTCAGCCTTCCAAATGGAACATGTTTAGCCTGCAGCTTTAATGAGGAACTTTGTGAACAGCTTTATGAAATGGAAGGCGCAGAGCTGCGTAAAAATCATATTGATATTCTACTAGGACCGGGAATGAATCTACATAGACACCCTTTGAATGGAAGAAACTTTGAATATTTTTCAGAAGATCCGCTTCTTACTGGTAAAATGGCAGCAGCCCAGTTGAGAGGAATGAGCAGATATCAAGTAACAGGTGCTATCAAACATTTTGCTGCAAACAATCAGGAATATAACCGAAGAAAATATAATTCTGTAGTTTCAGAACGTGCATTAAGAGAAATATATTTGAAAGGTTTTGAGATCGCAGTAAAAGAAGGAAATGCTTCCGCCATCATGACTACTTATGGTGCAATCAACGGTCTATGGACTGCTGGAAACTATGATTTACTCACTATTATTCTTCGGAAAGAATGGAACTATAATGGATTTGTGATGACAGATTGGTGGGCAGATATCAATGAAGAGGGAGAACTTCCAACCGTAAAAAATGCGGCAGCTATGATTCGCAGTCAGAACGATATATATATGGTAGTGCAGAATTCAGAGGAAAATTCTAATGGCGATAATTTAGAGGAATGTCTCAAAAATGGAACATTAAGCCGCGCTGATTTACAAAGAAGTGCTATGAATATTTTGAAAGTACTACTACGTTTACCTATTATAGATAGAAGTTTAGGACGACTCAGTCAAGAAGAGTTAGAAGCAAATGAAAATATAGAAGAAAAATAGGTTGATATTAATTATTGAGATTGCTCTAAATAAACTAAAGTATGAAAATAGTTTTAATCTCGTCCAGTAATCTTTGCTTTGAAAAATGATTTTAAAAGCAGAAAAAGCATCATGGAAATGTATATAACACATTATTTCATGATTCTGTGAACATTTTCATGATGCACATTATTTTTGTAGTTGCTTTATTAAAAGGTATTATAGGCTTCTAATTATCTTAAAATTGAAGATATTAGTGATACAATTAAAAACTTATAAAGTGTTAAAAATTAAAAAAATCTGGACAAATAGAATAAATTATAAGAAAAAAGAAACACTTGGAAACATGTGTTTCTTTTTGTTTACTAAAGAATATTGTAAGATAACCATCTCAACACCTTTAAATATAAATTTTATCTAAAAAATACTCATTTAATAAAATATATCATAAAATTAAATTTTAGTTGGGACGTATTTAAGGTGACAGTCGTCTAATGTATAGAAACACAAAATAAAATATGTTGCTGTACATACAGAAGGGAGAGAACTATGATAAAAAATTTAATAAAAGAGGCGAAGTGTGGTGATTCAGATGCTTTTGCCGAACTTATGCAGTCACAAATGAAAAACATGTATAAAGCTGCAAGAGCTATTTTGTATAATGATGAGGATGTAGCAGATGCGATTTCAGAAACTATTTTGACCTGTTGGGAAAAATTATGGCAGCTCAGAGAAGAAGATTATTTCCGTACATGGATGACAAGAATTCTTATCAATAAATGTAATGATATTTTGAGAAATCAGAAGAATATTTCTCTAGTAGAGGAAATTCCAGAAGCATCTTCTTATGATACAAAATATGAAAATGTAGAATGGAAAGATGCGTTGAATTCATTAGGTGAGAAATATCGTTTAGTGTTAATGCTTTATTATGTAGAAGGCTTTAAAACAGGAGAGATCAGTGATATTCTCAATATGCCAGAAAGTACAGTACGGAGCAGGCTGGCAAGAGGAAGAGAACAATTAGCAGAGGAGCTTGCATAAGAATGGAGGAAAAAGAAATGAATAAATGTGATATAATAGAAAAATTACGAATGGATGTAGAAATTCCAGAGGTAGTACAAAAAAGTGCAGATGAAGCCTTTGATAAAATTCGCGAGATGAAGAAAGAAGAAAAGATAAAAAGCTATCCACAAAATCAAAAGCAAACAAAAGAAAAAGCAAAATTTTCTAAAAAGAAAGCGGCAATCATCATCGCTGCAGCTACAATGGCATTTGCAAGTATTAGCGCTGCAGCTGCATATCTTCATTGGAGTGATAGTCTTTCAGAGGGGATGCAAATAACAAACGAACTGAAACAGAAATTAGAAGAGAAACATGCAGTAGCATTTGCTATGCAAGAATGTAAACAGCAAGGAATTACTGTAACAGCCGTACAAAGTATTACAGACAATTATTGTGTTCATATTATATTTAAAGTAGAAGGATATGAGTTGGAAGAAAATCAAGAACCAGGGTTTGAAAATATTTCTGTGACAGTAGATGGAAAATATGATTTTAACATGGGTGCTAGTTTTTATAATGGTTTAGTCATAGGAGCAGACGGAAAAGTTGCTAATGCAGATGGAACACCATTAGTTGAAAATTCAAATGGCAGCATCGAACGCTATGTGAGAGAAGATGGCAGCATGGAATATTGGGTTACATTATATAGTAACACAAAAGGATATTTTATCGATAAACAGATTCATATAGAGTTACAAAATTTGGGAACTCTAGCAAAGGCGCAATATTTTCCTGGAATAGAGGGTACATGGAGCTTCGATTGGAATCTGCAGGGAACAGACAGCATGAAAGAATCTCTTTTACATGAGCCATTAGGAGATACAAATGCAATCGTCACCAAAGCAGAACTCACTCCAATCTCCATGCATATAGAATATGAATTTCCAAAACAGATTATAATAGAGGAAGGCTTAAATGAAAACGGAGAAACCATATATACTAATATGTATGCAGAACCTCCGATGATCATGGGTGTCAAGATGAAAGATGGTACAATGTATCCATATCTAGCTAATGGTGGAGGTTATGGTTATGAATCAGAAGATTCAGACCTTTATACAGCAACATTTGCAACAGATCGTGTGATTGATGTAGATAATGTGGAAAGTTTGTTATTTCTCAAATCGTATCCTGAAAATGGAAATTCATTTACAGAAGAGAATTTTTATGTTATTCCAATTAAATAGAAAAGTCAGTTAAATATTTCAGTATTTATATGATTTTTAATTTGATATTTGCTGTTTATGTGAGTATTTGGCAAAAGGTTCGCCCAGGAACGCACCTATTCCAAC
>OFGK01001141.1_pt1 | contig 15907 bp, 9 predicted proteins | sample 1521771 | NCBI WGS metagenome assembly OFGK01 (sample SAMEA3504088, study PRJEB24116) | mouse gut metagenome | biome: mouse gut; feature: mouse-associated habitat; material: faeces | place: Denmark | collected 2011 | reverse complement strand
GAGCAACTGACTCTTAATCAGTGGGTCCAGGGTTCGAATCCCTGAGGGTGTACAAGACAAATGCGAGGGTGGGTTCATCTAACGGTTAGGATACATGCCTCTCACGCATGGTATACGAGTTCGATTCTCGTACCCACTACTAAAACAAGAAAGCGGTTGACTGATGAAACGGTTAACCGCTTTTTGTTTTTTATTTTTCTGTTGTAATCCGAAAATAGTTTCTATATTTGCACCCGTTATGGCGAAATGTATATTCTATATCTTGTTAGGGTTGTTCCTCATATCGAAGTTCACTTCCGTTTCTGATGATATGGAGGGATGTAAGACACTCCCTACTGCGGATGTGCATTATTTCTCCGGAGCCCAGCACAGCTTGTCGGGGGCAGATGGCAGACAATGCCAGGAAAAAGGGGAGGACGCGAATTATAATTGCCTGGCAGATGCCGGTTGCATAGGAAATACCTTCTCATTACGGCATGCCTCTTGCTCGAAATTGTTGAGGCTTAATCCGGACTTCATTGCCGCCAAGGTTGCGAGAACCCTGAAAACTCTGCTCCCGGAAGAAAAGACAACTTCTTTCCCCTTTACTTTCCATCCCCATAAGATTTCATATAGATATTATGTATATACGCTGAGGCGTATTCTTATTTAGTACTTTCCCTTCCTCTCTTTCGGGAGCCGGAGAGATTGCCCGTCTCCCCATGCCGAGTTTTTCTCTATTTTTTAAGTACTGATAATCAATATATAATGGATTTTCTATTGGATTTTATTCTCCATATCGATCAGTATATGATTGATATAGTGCAGGAATATCATATGTGGGCGTATGCCATATTGTTTCTGATTATTTTCTGCGAAACGGGGCTGGTGGTCACACCTTTCCTGCCGGGCGATTCCCTGCTTTTTGTGGCGGGAGCTATTGCCGCACTGCCCGACATGCCTCTCGAGGTCAATGTGCTGGCTTTGATATTGTTTGTTGCCGCGGTATTGGGCGACTCTTGCAACTACATGATAGGGCATTTCTTCGGGCGAAGGCTCTTCAATAATCCCGATTCCAGAATATTCAAGCAAAGCCATCTCGACAAGACCCATGAGTTCTATAAGAAGTATGGAGGCAAGACAATTATCATAGCCCGTTTTGTGCCTATCGTCCGTACGTTTGCGCCATTCGTGGCGGGGATGGGTAAGATGCATTACTATTACTTCATGCTGTACAACCTGATTGGGGGCGCCTGCTGGATTGCCATCTTCTGTTATGCGGGTTATTTCTTCGGTGACCTTCCGTTTGTACAAGAGAACCTCAAACTGCTGATTGTGGCCATTATTGTGGTTTCCATACTGCCGGCCGTGGTAGAAGTGCTGCGTGCAAGACTGAAACAACGAAAACAAAAATAAATTAATATACTTAGTACATTTATCCATTATGAAGAATTCTTTTTTTAGCCGGTTCACACCGAAAGAACCGAAATTCTTTCCTTTGCTGAAGCAATTGTCTGAGATTTTATTGTCCTCGTCGGCTCTGTTGATAGAAATATTGGGCCATGACTCGCCTGAGAAGAGGGCGGAAGATTATAAACGAATCAAAGATTTGGAGCGCGAGGGCGATAAGCTGACCAATCTGATTCTGGATGAACTGGGCACTACTTTCATTACTCCTTTTGACCGGGAGGATATCCATGACCTGGCTTCGGGCATGGATGATGTGATTGATGGAATAAACAGCTGTGCCAAGCGTATCACTATCTATAATCCGCATCCTATTTCGGACAAGGGGAAAGAGCTGGGACATATGGTTCAACAAGAAGCGGCCCTCATCGGCCAGGCCATGGATGAACTGGAGGCATTTCGCAAGAGTCCGGATAAGCTGCGCGCATATTGCAACCAGCTGCATGACATAGAAAACCGGGCAGATGATATTTATGAATTTTTCATCACCAGGCTTTTTGAAGAAGAGAAGGACTGCATTGAACTCATCAAAATCAAGGAGATTATGTATGAGTTGGAAAAAACGACGGACGCAGCCGAACACGTGGGCAAGATTTTGAGGAGCCTGATTGTGAAATACGCATAAACGAACGGACGCATGGAACTATTAGTGATTATCATTGTACTGGCTCTGATATTCGATTATATCAACGGTTTTCATGATGCGGCCAATTCTATTGCCACCATTGTGTCTACCAAAGTGCTTACACCGTTTCAGGCGGTGATATGGGCGGCTTTCTTCAATTTTGTGGCCTTTTTCATCGCCAAGTGTGTCATCGGCGGTTTCGGCATTGCCAACACCGTATCGAAAACGGTGATGGAGCCTTACATTACTTTGCCTATCATTCTGGCCGGCGTGATTGCGGCCATTGCCTGGAATCTGTTCACTTGGTGGAAGGGAATCCCTTCCTCTTCTTCGCACACGCTTATCGGAGGTTTTGCCGGAGCTGCCATCATGGCACACGGTTTTGAGGCCATCCAGTTGAGTATCATTCTGAAGATTGCGGCATTCATTTTTCTGGCTCCCTTGATTGGTATGGTGGTGGCATTCGGTTTTACGTTGTTGGTCTTGTACATTTGCCGCAGGGCGCATCCCCATACGGCCGAGGTGTGGTTCAAGAAACTGCAGCTGGTGTCTTCGGCTTTGTTCAGCATCGGGCACGGTCTGAATGATTCACAGAAGGTAATGGGTATCATTGCTGCGGCTATGATAGCCGGACATTCGGAAGGACTGGGAATGGGGATAAACAGTATTGATGACCTGCCGGACTGGGTGGCATTCTCTTGTTTTACGGCCATTTCACTCGGTACCATGTCCGGCGGGTGGAAGATTGTGAAGACCATGGGGACTAAGATTACGAAGGTGACGCCACTGGAAGGGGTGATTGCGGAAACTGCCGGTGCGTTTACGCTTTATCTGACGGAGTATCTGAAGATTCCGGTAAGTACGACACACACCATTACGGGAGCTATTATCGGAGTAGGGGCCACGAAGCGGCTTTCGGCTGTGCGTTGGGGAGTTACGAAGAGTCTGATGACCGCTTGGGTGCTGACTATCCCCGTCAGTGCTTTGCTGGCAGCAGGGATTTATTGTATCGTATCCCTTTTTTAGAAGTGCTGCCGCATAAAAAATAGACGGGTTCGTTTTATTTTGCATGAGGTTTGCACTATCTTTGCAGCCTGAAACTGTAAAATAGAATGCACATTGGACTGGCTATATAGTTTATTCGTCGAGCACTCCGCCTTGCAGGCGGTTGTGGTACTCTCACTGATTTCCGCTATCGGATTGGGATTGGGGAAGATACATGTTTGCGGCATTTCATTGGGAGTGACGTTTGTATTCTTTGCCGGCATCATTGCCGGGCATTTCGGGTTGTCCATAGACCCGCAGATGCTGAATTATGCGGAAAGCTTCGGGCTGGTGATATTTGTGTATGCTTTGGGTTTGCAGGTGGGACCGGGTTTTTTCAGCTCTTTCCGTAAAGGAGGGGTACAACTGAATATGCTCGCCACGGGTGTAGTGCTTATCGGCACCCTGCTGACTGTACTGGGCAGCTATGGGTTGGGAGTATCCCTGCCGGATATGGTGGGCATACTTTGCGGTGCCACGACAAACACACCGGCACTCGGTGCGGCACAGCAGACATTGAAACAGATGGGATTGGAGTCCAGTACCCCTGCTTTGGGGTGTGCGGTGGCATATCCGCTGGGGGTGGTAGGGGTCATTCTGGCCGTACTGTTCATCCGTAAGACGCTGGCGCATAAGGAAGACCTGGAATTGAAAGAGAAGGATGACGTGAACAAGCCTTACATTGTTGCGTTCCAGGTGCACAATCCTGCCATCTTCAACAAGAGTATCAAGGAAATAGGCGGGCTGAACAGCTATCCGAAGTTCGTGATTTCCCGCTTGTGGCGGGATGGGAATGTGAGTATTCCTACCTCGGAAAAGATTATAAAGGAAGGTGACCGCCTGCTGGTGATTACCTCGGAGAAAAATACGCCGGCTCTGACTGTGCTTTTCGGCGAGCAGGAGCATACCGACTGGAACAAGGAAGATATAGACTGGAATGCCATAGACAGCCAGTTGATTTCGCAACGTATCGTGGTGACGCGCCCGGAGTTGAACGGCAAGAAGCTGGGTTCTCTCCATCTGCGTAATCATTACGGTATCAATATCAGCCGGGTTTATCGTAGCGGCGTGCAGCTGCTGGCCACAGCGGAACTGACCTTGCAATTGGGTGACCGCCTGACCGTAGTGGGCGAAGCCGCTGCTATACAAAATGTGGAGAAGGTGCTGGGCAATGCTGTGAAAAGCCTGAAGGAACCGAACTTGGTGGCGGTATTTATCGGCATTGTCATCGGTCTGGCTTTGGGAGCAATTCCTATTTCCATTCCCGGCATCAGCGCTCCCGTGCGGCTCGGATTGGCAGGGGGAGGCCCTATCATCGTAGGTATTCTTATCGGGACATTCGGTCCGAGGATGCACATGGTGACTTATACTACGCGCAGTGCGAACCTGATGCTCCGTGCATTGGGATTGTCTCTTTACCTGGCTTGCCTGGGACTGGATGCAGGTGCCCATTTCTTCGATACGGTATTCCGGCCGGAAGGGCTGTTATGGATTGCTACGGGTTTTGCGTTGACTGTGGTTCCGGTATTGATTATGGGTATCGTTACCTTCAAGTGGCTGAAGATAGATTTCGGAACAATGGCGGGTATGCTGTGCGGAAGCATGGCAAACCCCATGGCGCTGAACTACGCCAACGACACCATTCCGGGAGACAATCCGTCTGTAGCTTATGCTACGGTTTATCCGCTGTGCATGTTTCTACGGGTAATCATAGCCCAAGTGCTGCTCATGTTCTTCATTAATGGATAATGAAGAATGAGGGATATTATCAACTGTCAATTATCAACTGTCAATTATCAACTATCAATTAAATAACTATGGGAAATATAACTCCGGAAAGTATTGTCAATGACTTGCGTTATTTGCAATTATTATCACGCAGTTTTCCTACCATTGCTGATGCCAGTACAGAAATCATCAATCTGGAGGCTATTCTGAATCTGCCGAAAGGTACAGAGCATTTTCTGACGGATATTCATGGCGAGTATGAGGCTTTTCAGCATGTGCTGAAGAATGCATCGGGGGCAGTGAAACGTAAGGTGAACGAAATATTCGGGCATACACTGCGCGAAAGTGAGAAGAAGGAAATCTGTACGTTAATTTATTATCCGGAAGAGAAGCTGCAACTTATCAAGGAGCAGGAAACGGACCTGGATGACTGGTATTTGATAACACTGAACCAGTTGGTAAAAGTATGCCAGAACGTTTCGTCCAAATATACCCGTTCGAAAGTACGCAAGGCACTTCCAGCAGAGTTCTCGTATATCATTCAAGAGCTGTTGCACGAATCGAGCATCGAACCTAACAAACATGCCTATATCAATGTCATAATCAGTACCATTATCTCTACGAAGCGTGCGGATGATTTTATTGTGGCGATGTGCAACCTTATCCAGCGCTTGACCATCGACTCGCTGCATATCGTGGGCGATATATACGACCGCGGACCGGGTGCGCATATTATCATGGATACTCTCTGTGATTATCATAATTTCGACATCCAATGGGGTAACCACGATATTCTGTGGATGGGTGCCGCATCGGGTAATGATGCTTGTATAGCCAACGTAATCCGTATGTCGATGCGCTATGCTAATTTAGCAACGCTGGAGGATGGTTATGGCATCAATCTGTTGCCGCTTGCGACGTTTGCCATGGATACCTATGCGGATGACCCTTGCACCATCTTTGCACCGAAAATGAACTTTGCCGATGCGGAATACAATGAGAAGACCTTGCGGCTGATTACACAGATGCATAAGGCAATTACGGTTATCCAGTTGAAACTGGAAGCGGAAATCATCAGCCGTCGTCCTGAGTTCGGTATGGAGAACCGGAAACTGCTGCATCTGGTGGATTTCGAGCGTGGTGTGTTTGTATACGAAGGCAAGGAATATCCGTTGCGCGATGTGAATTTCCCCACCGTAGACCCGGCGGACCCGTATCGTCTGTCGGACGAAGAGCGCGAACTGATGCACCGGATTCATTCTTCTTTCATGAACAGCGAGAAGATGAAGAAGCACATGCGCTGCTTGTTTACGTATGGCGGCATGTATCTGGTGTGCAACAGTAACCTGCTTTATCATGCTTCCGTGCCTCTGAATGCGGACGGCAGTTTTAAACATGTCCGCATCGGCCAAAAGGAATACTGGGGACGTAAGTTGCTGAAAAAGACCGACCAGCTGATACGTACCGCTTACTTTGACGAGGACGGTTCGGACGAGAAACAGTTTGCACTGGATTATGTCTGGTACATGTGGTGCGGACCGGATGCCCCTTCCTTCGATAAAGACAAGATGGCTACCTTTGAACGCTATTTTGTGGCCGACAAAACATTGCATAAGGAGACGAAAGGGCATTACTATGCTTTGCGCAACGAGGCTGAGGTGTGTGACCGCATTCTTGAAGAGTTCGGCGTGAAGCCGGGGCCACATTCGCATATCATCAACGGACATGTACCGGTAAAGACCATTAAAGGTGAGAAACCCATCAAAGCGGATGGTAAGCTGCTGGTGATTGACGGTGGTTTTTCAAAAGCCTATCAGCCGGAAACGGGAATTGCGGGATATACGCTGGTATATCATTCCCACGGCTTGCAACTGGTGCAGCATGAGCCGTTCCAGAGCCGTCAGAAAGCCATTGAAGAAGGACAAGACATCAAGTCTACAACCCTGGTTGTCGAATTCAATTCGCAGCGTATGATGGTGAAGGATACGGATAAAGGAAGTGAACTCGTTACGCAGATTCAGGATTTGATGAAACTGCTGGTGGCGTATAGGACGGGGCTGATTAAGGAGAAACAATAATTTATAATTTCAGTATCGTCACCCCGCCCTCTACAATGATGCCTTTGTCATAGGTTTTCCCTTGGGTGTAGTAGCTGCCGCCATAACCGCCGGTGAGGAATATGCCAAAGCGCTCGGTCAGGTGGTATTCCAGATTGACACGTGCCTGGAGGGCATAGAGACGTGCCGGAATGCCGTAGTCCTTGTTCTTGAAGGTTTCTATATGTTGGTATCCCAGATCTCCGCTGATGAACAGCTGTTTGTAGAGCGGTAATTCAAGACCGGCACGGTAGAAGAGGGCAGCGGAAAACTTATCGCCAAAATCCAGATAATGGGTACCGCCACCGAGGATGGTATAGAAGAGCCGGTTCTTGAAACGGGCACCTACATTCAGCTTGGTGGCATTACCACCGAAAAACATCAGTTGAACTTTTGTTTGGGGATTGGCATTGACTAATCCCAACTGGAAACCATCTAATTTTTCTTTGTAGTAGTTGAATAGACCTATTTGAAGCCCTTTGGCACGTATGGCCATATTGGCAGCGCCTATTTGTAATCCTCGGGCTGTACCACCCACCACATTGCCCAGGCCGGAAACTTGAACACCGGTCATATCTCCGGCGGTGATGTTGGTAAGGGCGGACATCTGCATGCCATTCAAGTCTTCACCGATTACACTTAGCAGGCCGGCCCCTGAAAATCCTTTGAAATTTCCACCGGAAATATTGGCGAGTCCGGCAAAGTGTATGCCGGAAGCACCTTCTCCGCTGATATTCAACAGGCCGCCTATGGAGGCGCCACGATTATAGTCCCCACTGATGTTTGCCAGACCGGAAATGATGACGCCTTGCGCATGGTTTCCGGTGATACCTACCAGTCCCGAAACGGATACTCCGATAAGGTTGTTGCCATTGATGTTGGTAATTCCTGCTATCTGCATGCCTCGCATGCTTCCCCCCACCATATTTGACAGACCTGCCATCTGTACACCGTTCACATCCCTGCCGGTTACACTGCCAAGAATATTCATGCCGAGGCCATTCAGACGGTTCATGGAGGAGAACACACCCAGATTGAAGCAGGTGCTTCCTATGGTATCAGTCCGCTGTGTGGAGATGTTTTTCCATAAGGAGATATTGATACCTACCGGGCCATGGTCTGTTTGTGGAGAGCGTTGTTTCCGGAAAGATTTCTCGGAGGATTTCTGAATCGTATCCGGCTGTACGCTGCCCGGATTATGTTCTTGGGCAAGAGCTGTCCCTGCAAAAAGCAGGGACACAAGGAGGAGGGAAAGGTTTCGTTTCATACTTTTTTCTATATTTCGTCCGGCCAGGGAGCTGGTTGGCGGGTGGCACGCAACAGAGGGCGCTGCGCATCCACAGACCGGAGGTAATTACTTAATTTCCGTGACAACTCTTTGACAACTTCAGGCTTCTCTCGGGCCATATCATGTTTTTCACTGATGTCGGCGGGGATGTTGAAAAGTTCCCGTCTACCGTCACCGAAATAATACACCAGCTTCCACTCGCCCGAACGGATGGAGCAAGTGGCTCCGATGCCCGGGCCGGAAGGACCCCAGCTATTGGGATAATGCCAGTAGATATCACGGTCTTTCATTTTACCTTTTCCGGTGAGCAATGGCATGAAACTGATGCCGTCGCGTTGCTGTACGGTTGTATAGTTGTCTACGCCTGCCATCTCAAGGATGGTGGGGAAGAAGTCCTCTATCATCAGGTAATGGTCGCATTGGGTTTGGGGCGCTACGATGCCCGGCCAGCGGACAATCATCGGTTCACGTATGCCTCCTTCGTAGGCGGAACCTTTACCACTGTTGAGCGGATAGTTCTGGACATGCAGTTGTCCGGCGCGGGTATGGGCCGCCAAACCGCCATTGTCGGACATGAAGATGAGGATAGTGTTTTCCGTCAGGTTGTTCTTGTCCAGATAATCCATAATGTCTCCCAGACTTTTGTCCATACCCTCAATGAGAGTAGCATAGGCAGCTTCTACCGGAGGAAGGCCTTTGTCCAGGTACTTCTGGTAGAAACGCATGTCAGGTTGTATAGGGGTATGGATGGCATAGTGTGCCATGTACAGAAAGAATGGCTTGTCAGTCTGCTGTGCATCGTCCAGGGCCTTCATGGCCTCTATGGTAAGGGCTTCACTTAGGAAAGTGTCGGTTCCATGATATTTCTCCAGACCGGGTACGGCAGCCAGCGGGCTTTTACCGTCTGTTTTGTTGCCGAAATTCTCCTTGCCATAGTAGCTGGCAGGTGAACCGGCAGCATGTCCGGCTATGTTCACTTCAAACCCCATTTTCAACGGGTCGGCTCCGGGAGTGCCTTCAGCACCGAAGTGGGCTTTTCCGCAATGAATGGTGTGATAGCCATGGTCTTTGAGCACTTCGGCCAGGGAGGTGACTTGTGTGGTCCGTTCCACGCCAGGCTCTTGACAAATGCCGTTAACGTTCCATTCCGGATAAATCATGACCGAGTCGGGTTGTTCATGGGTAGTGTTCTTGCGGAGGGTCCAACTGGTGACTCGATGCCTGGCAGCATTCATTCCCGTAAAAAGGCTGACACGCGTAGGTGAACTGATGCTGCATGCATAGGCCTGCGTAAACATTTTGCCTTGTGTAGCCATCCGTTCCATGTTGGGAGTATGGTACGTATCGTTGTACTTGGTACGCTGTGTCCAAAAGGGGAGGGACGTGTCTTGCCATCCCATGTCATCCATTAGGAACAGAATGATGTTTGGCTGCTCTTTTGGAGCAGGTACGGCATCCCCAGGCGGCATGCCATACGCTTCTCCCGCCATTCCGCATATCGGAAGCATGGCGGATAATAATAATTCGTTTCTCATTTAGATAATAATTTAGAAAGGGTTAGATAGGTTGTAGTTTAATTGTTTTTTTACATTATCCTTTGGCCTCCTGATACAAGAAGCGTTTGATAGATTTCTTCGGCGTTTTTTCAAATTCTTCAGGATAGATTTTCATTTTGAATATCTGGCTGTATGCGGGCAGTTCTGCATTCAGTGCCACACGGTTTTCCTCCATGACGCGTTCGATGTCGTCATTGTTCAGCCCATGGGCAAAGGCATCATCGAAGTCGGGGTAAACCAGACCTACCAGTTTCTCATTCTGCTGCACGATGATGCTTTCGGCTACATACGGCATATTGTTCAGTTTGTCTTCTATCTCTTCCGGGTAGATATTCTGACCGCTCGGACCAAGGAGCATGTTCTTGCTGCGTCCCTTGATGCTTACGTTGCCTTCGGCATCCATCAGGGCAAGGTCTCCGGTGTGCAGCCAGCCGTCTTTGTCGAGTACCTGTACGGTGGCCTCGTCGTTCTTGTAGTAACCCAGCATGACATTGGGACCACGGCAGACAATCTCTCCCGGAATGTTTTCGGGATCGGATGATAGGATTTTCACCTCCATACGCGGTGCGGCCTTTCCGCAAGAACCGGGTTTGAAGCGGGTCCAATCCTCGTAACAGATGATGGGGCCGCATTCCGTCATTCCATAGCCTACCGTATAGGGGAAATCTATCATCTTTAAGAACTGCTCCACTTCCTGGTTGAAGGCAGCTCCTCCTACAATGATTTCTGCAAAGTTTCCGCCAAAGGCTTGAATCATTTGTTCGCGTACGGTCGCCTTTATCTTGTCATTGATGATGGGTACTTTCAGCAACAGCTTCATGGCGGGAGTTTCCAGCTTGGGCAGTACGCTCTTCTTTATAATCTTTTCGATAATGAGCGGAACAGCCACAATCAGGTTAGGCTTCACTTCGGTGAAAGCCTGGAAAATGATTTTGGGGCTGGGCATACGAGTGAGGAAGAATATGTGGCAACCTACGGCGAATTCATACAGAAACTCGAATGCAAGTCCGTACATATGTGCCATTGGCAGCATGGAGACAATCTTGTCACCGGCTTTCAGCGGCAATACTTCGAAAGCAAAAGTGGTGTTTGACCAAAGGCTGCGGTAGGGCAGCATCACTCCTTTGGAGTAACTGGTGGTGCCGGATGTATAGTTGATGACCGCCAGTTCGTCGGGCTGGTCCTTGTGATAACTGACATGTTCCTTGCGGAAGTTCTTGGGGTATTTCTTACCGAACATTTCGTTGAGATGTTCGCGGGCATAGTCCAACTTTTCGCTACGGGAGACAAGAATGTAGAAGTCTGCCATCATCATGATGCCCTCCAGCAGCGGCATGGCACTTTCGTTGAGGTTTTCCCAAACCTGGTCGCCTACGAAAAGCAGTTTGGCTTCGGAATGGTTCACGATGTTGTGTACATTGTCTGCCTTGAACTCGTGAAGGATGGGGACGATTACCGCACCGTAGGTCAATGTTGCGAGGAACGTTACGCCCCAGTGGGAACTGTTGCGGCCACAGACGGCAATCTTATCGCCTTTCTTGATGCCGCTTGCCTCGAAAATGATATGCAGCTTTTCTATTTTGCGGGCTACATCCTTATATTGTAGGGTTGCTCCCTTATAGTCGGTCAGAGCGTCTAAATCCCAATTTTCCTTTATGCTATTCTCTATATAGGCGATAAAACTTTGTTCCATGATATTAATTGCACATTTGGTTAAAAATTGTGCAAATATAAGGGTTTATATATAGAAAGCAAACTTTTATAGGGAAAATAGTTTTTATGGCAGCTATTTGCTAAAACTCGACAGTTATACCTAAAGTAGGCAGGATAGTGCCGCTTTCCTGCTTGAGGTATTTCATTTTATAGCGCTGTTCGGCAACAGGAGCAGACGGATTTTCGATGATGCCCGTACTCATTATCACATCCGGCTGCTTCAGTTTGTTGCCGGTGACACCGTAATCGTTTCCTTTGCATGCCAACGGAATGTTGTCTTGGAGGGAAAGTGGCATACGGCTGTAACGCTTGAAGAAACCTTCTGCAGAAACCATGAACCGGTCTTGCAGGTGCCAGTCCACACCGAGGCTGCTTTCAAAGACCTGCATGTACTTCAAGTTTTTGTTGAGATATTGCCCTTCATTGTCTTTATATCCCAAAGCGGTGTAGGGAGGCAATTGGTGGTAGAGGCCGGTACTTCCGCTCAGGGTCCATTGTTCCGAGAGTTTGTAGGATGCAGAGAGGCGTGGGGAGAACTGTTTCCATAGCTGCCGCATCTTTCGGTTGTAAGTGTTGCCATCCATACGGATACCGGCAGAAAGGGCCAGACGCTTGTCGGCGGTGGTATAGTTGGAAGAGAAGAAAGCCCCCCAGCCGAAGATGTTGAGTGAGGTTTCGTAGATGGAAAGCGTACCCGAATGACTGCCGTATAGTCTTTGCCTGCTGTGGTTTGTATAGATGGAGTTGTTCAGTTCTGCTCCTTCTTTTAGGGTCCATGCTCCCAAGCGCGTTTGGTTTTCGAAACGCAGGGTGGTCTTTTGTTCTGTGGAGCGTAGGCGCAGGGTCAGGTTGTCTTCGGAAGAGTCATCGTTGTTGCGGTATTTCAGATTGCGGTTGTTCAGGTAGTTATGGCTCAGTATAAGGGATTGCACGTGCCTTCCATTGTAGTGTCTGTAAGAGGCTCCGAGAGTGAATGTTTCCTGATGGATGGTGGGGAGATAGCTGAGCAGATATTCGGCATCTTCTCCTTTTTCATCGGTATTCAGTTTCATCTTGTCAATGCCTACGAGACCAAGCAGGGTCAGCTCGCTGTGCTCGTTGAAACGGGTTTTTGTTTTGAATTGTCCGTCAATGAAATTGGGCAGGAAGGGCAGTCCCAAAGCCTTGAACAAAAGTTGCAGGTAGGACTGGCGTGCGGAGAACAGATAAGTGGTGCGCTGCCCCAGATGGCCTGCTCCGCTGAGCGAGACTTCCGATGCACCGATGGTGGCTTTGAACGCCTGCTTGTCCGGATTGCCGTCCTTGAGGCGGAAGTCGAGGACGGAACTCAAGGCTCCGGAGCGGTTGGCGGGGAAGGCGCCCGTATAAAATGTAATCTCGCGTATCAGGTCGGCATTGACAATGCTTACCGGTCCTCCGGATGCACCTTGAGTGGCAAAGTGGTTGATGTTGGGAATTTCGATGCCATCCATATAAAAGCGGTTTTCGGAAGGAGAACCGCCCCGAACAATCAAGTCGTTTCGATAGCCGATGGGAGAGAAAGAGACGCCGGGATAGGAGCGTACGATGCGCGAAACATCCCGGTTGGCTCCGGGACTTTTCTCTATTTCCTGCAAGCCGATGATACGCATGCTGACTGGGCTTTCGATACTTCGCCGGAAGGGGGAAGGCACCACCACTACTGTGTTCAGCAGATTGGCATCCTCTTCCATCTCTATCTCGATGAACGGGGTTGAGGCTGAAACGATATATTCGGGGGTGGAAACAGTCTGGTATCCTATGCAGGATGCCTCAAGGCTATAAATGCCCGGAGGTACCTGCTCTATCTTGAATGTGCCGAGTGAATCGGTGGATGCCCCTTTCCCGGGGATGCCGACAACGAAAACGTTGGCGTAGGCCACGGGTTGTCTGGACTGTCTGTCGATGACTTTGCCGCGAACGGAATAGGTCACGGGAGCTATCATGGCATTCATGGTTGGGCTGATACCTGATAAAAGTATCAGCAATATAAACAATACAGTTCCCACCTTGTGCCGCATGACATTCATGGCTAATCAGACGTCACTAATTACTTTCCCAAGTACCATCGGTACATGCGTTGCACACCTTCCTCGATATCAATCTTATGATGCCATCCCAATGCATGTAATTTACCGGGATCGGTCAGTTTGCGCATGGTGCCGTCGGGTTTGGAAGTGTCGAAGGTCAACCGGCCCTGATAGCCTACGGTGTTGACAATCAGCTCTGCCAACTGGCGGATAGTGATTTCCTTGCCCGTACCGATATTGATGTGACAGTTGCGGATTTCCTTGTCGCCCGGCTTGAAGGTATCTTTGAAGTCGACGTGTTCCATGACGAAGACGCTGGCATCTGCCATCTCCTCGCTCCAGAGGAATTCGCGCAAGGGGGTGCCGGTACCCCATAATCTCACTTCTTCTTCGCTGATGCCGTATTTCCGGAGGATATTCAGAATGTCCTCTTTGCTGCTGTCGCCGTTGATGCCTTCCACCGGACGCAGGTTCATGTCGCGGCGTACGGCATCCCAGTCGCCTTGTTTCAGGCAGTGGGCGAGGTGTATCTTGCGTATCATGGCAGGGAGCACGTGGCTGCGTTCCAGGTCGAAGTTGTCGTTGGGACCGTAAAGGTTGGTGGGCATCACGGCAATGTAGTTCGTACCATATTGAAGATTGAAGCTTTCGCACATTTTCAGTCCGGCTATTTTGGCGATGGCATAGGGCTCGTTCGTGTATTCCAGCGGAGAAGTGAGGAGTGCGTCTTCTTTCATCGGCTGTTCGGCATCACGGGGATAGATGCAGGTGCTGCCCAGAAAGAGAAGTTTTTTCACTCCGTGGCGGAAGCTTTCGCCGATGACGTTCTGCTGTATCTGCAAGTTCTTGTAGATGAAGTCGGCACGGTAGATACTGTTGGCCATAATGCCACCCACAAAGGCGGCGGCAAGGAATACATATTCAGGCTGCTCCTCGTCGAAGAAGCGGCGTACGGCAACTCCGTCGAGCAGATCGAGTTCTGTGTGGGTCTTGCCGATGAGATTGGTGTATCCTTTCTCCTCAAGATTTTTCCAGATGGCAGAACCTACCAGTCCCCGGTGGCCTGCTACATATATTTTGGCATTTTTGTCTAACATTGTTGTCTGAAAGTTTAATAGTTCATTCAAAGCTCTTTGCTTCTTAAATACAGTTTCTTCACAAATTTCATGTCGTGCTCTGCCATGATGCGTACCAACTCTTCAAAACTGGTCTGCCTCGGATTCCATCCCAGCAGTGTTTTTGCTTTGGTGGGGTCGCCCAGCAATTGTTCCACTTCGGCAGGCCGGAAATATTTGGGGTCGACTTCCACGAGGACTTTTCCGGTCTGTGTGTCGATACCCTTCTCATCCACTCCCTGGCCTTCCCAGCACAGAGTGATGCCTACCTCTCGGAATGCCAGTGTCGCAAATTCGCGTACGGTATGCATTTCTCCGGTGGCAATGACGAAGTCTTCGGGGGTGTCGTGCTGCAGGATGAGCCACATGCACTCGATGTAGTCTTTGGCATATCCCCAGTCGCGCCGGGCATCCAGATTGCCCAGATACAGCTTGTCCTGGAAGCCTTGGGCGATGCGGGCAGCCGCCAGTGTGATTTTTCTTGTCACGAAGGTTTCACCTCGGCGTTCGCTCTCGTGGTTGAAGAGTATGCCGTTTACAGCAAACATGCCATAGCTTTCGCGGTAGTTCTTTGTAATCCAAAAGCCATACTGTTTGGCTACGCCATAGGGGCTGCGGGGATAGAACGGGGTCGTTTCGCTTTGCGGCACTTCCTGCACTTTTCCGAAGAGCTCGGAAGTGGAGGCCTGGTAGATGCGTGTCTTCTTTTCCATACCGAGAATGCGTACGGCTTCGAGCATGCGCAGGGTGCCTACGGCATCGGTTTCGGCGGTATATTCGGGCACGTCGAAGGATACTTTGACATGGCTTTGGGCGGCAAGGTTATATATTTCGTCCGGCTGCACACTCTGGATGATACGGATGAGAGAGCTGGAGTCTGTCATGTCTCCATAGTGCAGGTTAATGGTACGTTTCTGTTTCATGTCGCGTACCCACTCATCGAAGTAGAGGTGTTCGATGCGGCCGGTGTTGAAAGAGGAAGAGCGACGCAGGATACCGTGCACTTCATATCCTTTCTGCAGGAGGAATTCGGCAAGGAACGAGCCGTCCTGCCCGGTAATGCCGGAGATAAGGGCTTTCTTCATAATGTATGCTTCTTGTTATTATGTCTTTTCGGACTGCAATATTCGTTATTTTCCACGAGATGGCAAAATATAAACTATTTCTTTCCCATCACTTTGTCGATAATCAGTGCGATTGCCCCGAGATCGGAAGAGCACACGTCTGAACTCCAGTCACTAGCTTATC
>OFGK01001138.1_pt1 | contig 15935 bp, 14 predicted proteins | sample 1521771 | NCBI WGS metagenome assembly OFGK01 (sample SAMEA3504088, study PRJEB24116) | mouse gut metagenome | biome: mouse gut; feature: mouse-associated habitat; material: faeces | place: Denmark | collected 2011 | reverse complement strand
ATATTTATTGTCGGATTAGGGAATGGTTTATTTATAAAAGAACTTCTTAGAAAGACAGAGAAAACAGTAAATATAGCAGTTTATGAGCCATCACTATCGTTATTTTTAAAAGTTTTACAAGAGATTGATATCACAGAATTATTTGAAAATAGACCGATTGGTTTTATAATAGATGGATTAAATGAGGAAGAAGCAGAAGGCATTATTAATAGTTATATTGTTTTTAATAATATATCTTTTTTGAAAGAGTATATTCAGCCAAATTATGAAGAATTATATTCTAAGGAAATAGTAGATTTTCTTTCTAAAGTAGAACGTAGAGTTAGATTTGTAATGACATTAGAAAATACTATTATGTTATTTTCTAGTATTACTGTAAAGAATATATTAAATAATATAAAATATCTTTGTGATAATTATCAGGCACGACAGTTAATGGATGTTTTACCAAATGATATTCCAGCTATATTAGTTTCAGCAGGTCCTTCTTTAAATAAAAATATAATGGAATTAAAGAAAGCGAAAAATAAAGCATTTATTGTAGCTACTGATACAGCGGTGAAACCTCTTTTAAAGGCTGGAATTGAACCAGATTTAATGGTGATGGTAGATGGAGAAAAGCCCAAAATGTTATTTGAAATAGAAGGAGCTCAAAATATACCACTATTGATGTCCATAAGCTCTTCCTGTGAGATTGCAGATTATCATAAGGGAAAAAAATTTTTTTTTAGAGAAGAACAGCCATACATAAATGGAATATTTGATACTATAGGGAAAATATTTTATGGACTGGATATAGGAGGTTCTGTAGCAACAACAGCGCTATCTTTGCTTGTTCATTTAGAATATTCTACTATTATTTTAGTAGGTCAGGATTTAGCATTAACAGATAATAAAACACATGCAGATGGAACATTTAAGGAAGTAATGGAAACAATAGACACCAGTAAATCGATAAAAGTAGAAGGATATTATGGAGATAAGGTTCCTACTAGAGGAGATTTTAAAATATATTTAGAGTGGTTTAATGGCTATATTAAAAGAGCGAAAGATAAGTATCAGATAAATGTAATAGACGCTACAGAAGGCGGAGCGAAAATAGAAAATACAGAGAGAATACCTTTAAAGGAATGTATAGAAAAATATTGTATAAAGGAGGTGAATATAAAGGAAGAAATAGAAAAAATACCGCCGATATTTGAAGAAATAGATAGACCTAAAATGATAGAATATTTACATAATACAAAAAAGAATCTATTAGATATTAAGAAAAATGCAGGAAAAGGAATAAAATTATATAGTAGCTTAAAAAAACTAGGTGAGAAAGGAAATAAAGAGAAGGAAAATTATACTAAAATTCTAAAAAAGATTAGTAAATTACAGTATGAAATAGAAGTCAATATAACTTGGAAATTAGTTTATGATTGTATAGCTCCTATGAATTATGTAATTAGAAGAGAAATGTTTTGTCATGAAGATGTATTTGAAGAGGAAGTATGTAAAGTCGCTACTAATGGTAGAGCTATGATGCTTAATATTATAAAATGTGTTGATATACTTTTGCCATTAGTAGAAGAAACAGTATGTAATATTCAATAAAGTATAAAATTAAAATAAACAAAAGGAGTTTTATCATGGATAATAATTTAAATGCAGAACAAAAAGAAGCATTAGAGGTATATATAGAATATAATAAAAAATTAATGAATAGTATCAACATGTTATTATCAGAATTACGTGAACAAAGAAAAGATGATACGGATGAATTTCAAAAAAAGATTATAGAAGGATTAAATTGGGAAATACAAATTTTAAATGGAACATTATCTTTGATAAATCAAAAAGAAGAAAGAATCAATAAAAATGAAGTGAATCAGCAAGTATTAAAATTAGGAGAAGCACTAAAAACAGGAGAAGATAAAGAGATTGCCGATAGTTTTGAAAAGGATATTTTGCCGGAATTTACAAAGGTAGAAGAGATAATACAAACTGTATTGAATGAGCAAAAGGGAGAAGCATAAATTATTAAAAAGAGATTTTTTAAGTAGTGATAAAATTTGAAATTGAAAAAGAAATTTTTGATAATACTTATTATATTTTTAATATGTTAGAAAAGTTCCATCATGTTTTTAGAATCAGAATCATGAGTTTGGAACTTTTTTATTATTTAAAGGAAAAAAATCATCAAAATAAATATTTATTTAGATTCATAATGATACAGTTAAAAGATGAATTGGTTTTAAAATCATGGAAAATTATCTTTGAACTGGGAATATATATAAAAAGTAAAAAGAGATTAATGAATATAAGAAAAAAGCCGATATATAAAATAGCATTTATATTTCATGGAGGAAAAAATATGCATAACAAATATAAGAAATTTAATTCTACTAAAATTCTTAATGAAAGTGTACTCTATAGAGATGATATATTATCTTGCATAAATTCCAGATATGAAAATAATAGAATAGAACAAACTGCATGATATATTAAAGATTTAATATAAATTGCGGTTATTTTTTGTGTATAAATTTGCACAGGAGGACAAAAATGAAAGCATTAGTTACAGGAGCAGATGGATTTATTGGAAGTCATTTAGTAGAGCATTTAATAGATAAGGGATTAGAAGTAAAAGCTTTTACGTATTATAATTCTTTTAATACTTGGGGCTGGATTGATTCTTTTCCAAAAGAAAAACAAAAACAAATAGAAATCTTTTCTGGAGATATCAGAGATCCTAATGGAGTAAGACAAGCGATGAAAGGAATTGATGTGGTATTTCATCTGGCAGCTTTAATCGCTATTCCATTTAGTTATCATTCTCCAGATTCCTATGTAGATACTAATATAAAAGGAACGTTAAATGTATTACAAGCGGCTAGAGATTTAGGAACTAGAGTATTAGTGACATCTACATCAGAAGTGTATGGTACAGCACAATATATTCCTATTGATGAAAAACACCCTTTTCAAGGACAATCTCCTTATTCTGCTACCAAAATAGGAGCAGATAGATTAGCAGAGAGTTTTTATCGAAGTTTTGAATTACCAGTTACCATTGTTCGACCATTTAATACCTATGGACCAAGACAATCTGCGCGTGCTGTTATCCCCACAATTATCACACAACTTTTAAATGGATATCAAGAAATAAAATTAGGTTCTCTCACTCCAACAAGAGATTTTAATTATGTAAAAGATACGGTAAATGGTTTTTATGAAATTTTTAAATCAGACAAAACCATAGGAGAAGAAATCAACATTGCAACGCAAAAAGAAATTTCTATTGGAGAATTGGCAAAAGAAATCATAGAACAGATTAATCCTAATGCTAAGATAATCTGCGAAGAAGAGCGCCTGAGACCAGAAAAGAGTGAAGTAAATCGTTTATTAGGCTGTAATAAAAAAATATTAGAGCTAACAGATTGGACACCTAAGTATTCTTTAAAACAAGGGATTCAAGAAACAATCACATGGATAAAAGAAAATTTAAAGTCATATAAGGCGGATATTTATAATTTATAAGTAAAAAAAATCGAAAGCATAAGGATAAGGAGGCACGCGATGGATAAAATAATTCCACTATCAATCCCTAATTTTGAGGGAAATGAAAAGTTATATGTAGATAAAGCATTAGAAGAGGGCTGGGTTTCTACAGGTGGCGCTTATATTAATCAATTAGAAGAAAGTATAGCTCAATTTTTAAAAGTGCCTTCTGCTGTGGCATGTCAAAGCGGAACAGCAGGTTTACATTTAGCTATGATAGAGGCAGGTGTACAACCTAATGACTATGTAATAGTGCCTACTTTGACTTTTATAGCAGCAGTAAATCCTGTACATTATCAGTTTGCAGAACCGATTTTTATGGATTGTGACGATAGCTTATGTTTAGACGCCAAAAAGCTCAAAATTTTTTGTGAGCAAGAATGTTATATAAAAGAAGAAAATCTGATTTATAAAAAAACAGAAAGAATAATAAAAGCTGTTGTAGTAGTACATGTTTTTGGAAATATGGCAGATATGGAAGCGATTATGGAGATTGCAAAAAAATACAAATTAAAAGTAATAGAAGACGCTACAGAAGCTTTAGGAACAGTCTATACAACAGGAGAATATAAGGGAAAATATGCAGGAACAATAGGAGATTTTGGAGTATTTTCTTTTAATGGAAATAAAATAATTACTACAGGAGGAGGCGGAATGATCATAGCCTCTTCTGAGAAGGATTTAAAACATATAAAATATTTATCTACACAGGCAAAAGACGATACTCTATACTATGTGCATAATGAAATCGGTTATAATTATAGAATGACAAATTTACAGGCAGCTCTAGGAGTAGCACAGATGGAAGAACTGCCAGAATTTATTAGAAGAAAAAATCAAAATTTTGAATTATATAAAAAATACTTAGAAGAATGTAAAACAGTACATCTTTTACCATTTAGAAAAGAAATACTTTCCAATAAATGGTTTTATTCTTTAGTGATAGAAAAGGATATTGTCCAAAAATCACTGGAGTATTTTATCACAAAGTTAAAAGAAAAAGGAATTATGACACGTCCTATTTGGGGATTAATCCATGAGCAATTACCATATAAAAATTGCATTACATATCAGATAGAACAGGCATTATTCTATAAACAGAGGATATTAAATATTCCATGTAGCACCAATATTACAGAAGAAGAGATCGCATATGTTTCAGAAAATATAAAAAATCTTTGTGAGGGGGGCAGAAAATGACTAAAGAAGAATTAAATCAATATGTAATTATGGAAACAGAAACAGTCGTAGATGCCTTACAGAAAATAGATAAAAATGCAAAGGGAATTGTATTTGTATTAAATGAAAAAGAACAAGTAGTAGGAACTCTAACAGATGGCGATATAAGAAGATGGTTAATAAAGACAGCAGATTTACATGGAATAATACAGGGAATTATGAATCGGAATCCAAAGATATTATATAAAAAAAATAGAGAAGAAGCAGAAAAATATTTAGAAAAATATAGTATTACAGCTCTGCCTATTGTAGATTCACAAGAAAAAATAATAGATATCATATTTAAAAGTTTTGGAACGGCAAAAGAGGATAAGATAGATAAAGTGACTCTTACAGATGTACCAGTAGTCATTATGGCAGGTGGAAAAGGAACAAGACTTTATCCTTACACAAAGATATTGCCAAAGCCGTTGATTCCTATTGGTGATATTCCTATTATGGAACGGATTATAAATCGTTTTAATGAATATGGCGTACATAATTTTTATGTCACATTAAATTATAGAAAGAGTATGATAAAGTCTTATTTTTCTGAAATTAATGGAGGATATTCTATTCATTATGTAGAAGAAAATCACCCATTAGGGACAGGCGGAAGTCTGCGGTTAATAAAAGAAAGATTTGATCAGCCGATGATAGTTACAAATTGTGATATTTTAATAGATGGTGATTATGCGGATATCTATAAATATCATATTTTTGCTCAAAATGATATGACAATAGTATCTGCCTTAAAAAATATTATAGTGCCCTATGGAGTGATTCAGTCCAAAGAAAATGGAACAATAATTTCTATGGAAGAAAAACCCAAATTATCTTATTTTGTCAATACTGGAATGTATATTATTAATCCAGAAGTTATCCATAAAATTCCAGAAAATACGTTTTATCATATGACAGATTTAGCCGCACAATTATTGAAAGAGAATAAAAAAGTAGGAATGTATCCTATCAGTGAAGATTCTTTTTTGGATATGGGAGAATTTGAGGAAATGCGTCGTATGGAAAAGAAATTAAATTTACAGGCGGAGTAAAAGGGGATAAAGATGAAATACTTAGCGATAATACCTGCAAGAAGTGGATCAAAGGGATTAAAAGATAAAAATATAAAACTATTAAATGGGAAGCCTTTAATCGCTTATACGATAGAAGCGGCATTAACAACAAAAATATTTGAAGAAGTAATGGTTTCTACAGATTCTTCCTATTACGCAGAACTATCTCGTCAATATGGAGCAAGCGTTCCATTTTTAAGAAAAGAAGAATTAGCGAAAGATAATACATCTTCTTGGGATGTAGTGAAACAAGTTTTAGAAGATTATAAAAAAATGGGAATAGTTTTTGATAAATGTGTTTTATTACAACCTACCTCACCTTTGAGAACAAAAGATGATATTACAAATGCGATCACTTTATATCAAGAAAAAAATGCAGAAACCGTAGTGAGTGTATGTGAAACGGAGCATCCAGCACAATGGTGTTTTATATTAGAAGATGGAAATAGTATGATTAATTTTTCCAAATCTCCTTATAGAAATATGAGAAGACAAGAATTTCCAAAAACATATCATGAAAATGGTGCTATCTATATAGTAGATGCAAAAAAAATTATGGAAAAGGATTATGATATTTACCAAAATAAGTGTTTTGCATATATCATGAGCAGAAAAGCATCCATGGATATTGATAATCAAGAAGATTTTGATAGAGCAGAATATTACTTGAAATAAAAAGATTTTGTGCAAAATGTATACTTTTTTGCATAAAAGATAACTAAGGATTTTATGAATCATATTTATGAATTTTGTTATTATTATGTATAAAAAATACATAAAGTTTTAGAAACTATTAACAATATATATTATTATATAAAAAAGTATAATTAAGGAGAAAAAAATGAATAAATCATTTGATACTACATGGGAAGATATACATAAAACGCAAGAATGGGGAAAGTATCCATCAGAGGACATTATTCGATTTATAGCTAGAAATTATTATAAAAAAGAGAGAAGCAATATAAAAATTTTAGATTTTGGATGTGGAGCAGGGGCAAACACATGGTATTTAGCGAGAGAAGGATTTGATACCTTTGCTTTTGATGGTTCTGATTCTGCTATAAGCAAAGCAAAGTCATATTTAAAAAAAGATAATTTGGAAGCACATTTTGAAGTAGCAGATGCATTAGATATTTCCTATCCAAATGAATTTTTTGATTGTATTATAGATTCTGCTGTGGTTTATGCAAATACAATCAAAAATATAACAGATATGTATAAGAAAACTTATGATCTATTAGTTTTGGGAGGAAAATTATTTAGTACGGGACTATTTACACCAAATACAACAGGATATGGAACAGGGCTTTCTTTAGAAAAGAATACATTTAAAGATTTAACAGAAGGGGCTTTATCTGGAAGAGGAACAGTTCACTTCTTTGAAAAAGAAGAAGTATCAGAATTGTTAAATGCAGCAGGATTTCATCATATTAATATTGATATGGTAAGAAGAACAGATAAAGGAAACATTGTGGAATATTGGATGGCAAGTGCAGAAAAATAATAAATACTTGATAGATGGAGAGAATGGAGAATGGAACTTGGTAGTGAATATAACTTAGATCTGAATCGATTAGAATATACACAGGATAATTTATATACCTATTTAGTAGAAAAAAAATCTATTTTTATGGATAGTGGCAGAGGGGCATTACAATTATTATTAAAAAGTTTACCAAAAGGTAAGGTATTAATGCCAAATTATATCTGTGATTCGGTCATAGATTGTTTTGAAAAAGATTATGAAATAAAATCTTATCAAATAAATACAGATTTCACCATAGATATAAAAGATATAGAAGAAAAACTATCAAGTGAGATAAAGATATTATATATTGTACAATATTTTGGAAGTTTAATGGATAGCGTCAGAAGAGATAAAATTTTAGAATGGAAAAGAAAATATAATTTTACTATTATTGAAGATACCACACATAGTATATTTTCTAAGAGATGTATGATAGGGGATTATTGTATTTGCAGTTTGAGAAAATGGTTTCCTATTCCAGATGGAGGAGTTCTATACGGTGAGCCTTATCATATGGATAAATTGATACAAAAAAAGGTAAAAGACAGAAAAAATATTGAAAAAGTAAATGCGATGTTTTTAAAGACACTTTATTTGCAGGGAAAATTAGAATGTAATGAACTATATAGAAAAATATTTGTAGAAGAAGAAAATAGATTGGATATGCAAACAGAACTATGGGGAATGTCTTCTTTCTCTAGATGGTTGCTTTCTTTTTTCTCTATATCACAAATACAGGAAATAAGAAAAAAGAATGTCAGATATTTATATAGCAGGTTGCAACAGTTACATTATGCATTTTCATTTAAAGAAGAAAATACTCCCTTCACTCTGCCTATTTATATGAAAGATAGAGATAATTTTAGAAGATATTTGATAGAACATAATATATTTTGTGCTGTTCATTGGCCTATTTTAAATAAAACATCAATTTTTGATAAACATAGTGAAGAAATAAGCGCCCATATCTTATCCTTACCGATTGATCAAAGGTATGGAACAGAAGAAATGGATTATATGATAAAAGTTATCAAAAATTATACAGAGATATAAAATAGAGATAGGAGAAAAGAGAAAAAATGATAATCATTACAACGGAGGAAGAAAAACAATGGAATGATATTGTGAAGAGCTTTTCTAATTGGGATATCTATTATTTATGCCAATATAGCAAGTCTTTAGAACTTCATGGAGATGGACAGGCATATTTAATTTATTTTGAAAAGGATAAGAAGCGTATATGCTATATAGTGATACAAAAAGATATCTCTAAATTTAAGTATCTAACAGAATGTATTGAGGCAGATACATGGTTTGATTGGGAAACTCCTTATGGATATGGAGGACCTTTAGAAGAAGGAGGAATAGATAGAGAGTTCTTAGAAATTTTTATGGAAGAACTCACAAAATATGGAAAAGAGAACCACATCATCTCTCAATTTTTGAGATTTCATCCATTACTTGAAAATTATAAACATTGGGAAGAAGTCTTTGAAGTAAGACATTTAAAGAATACCATTTTTATGGATACAACAGATGAAGAAGCTATCATGAGAAATATGGATACAAAAAACCGAAATATGATTCGGAAAGCAATAAAAAATGAAATTACGATTCAGATAGAAGAAGACCAACATATAGAAGAGTTTATCTCTATCTATGAAAAAACCATGAAGAAAAATAATGCAGATAATTATTATTATTTTTCTAAAGAGTATTTTCGGTATATTTTTTCTGCTATGAGAGAACAGACAAAATTATTTTGTGCCTATTATCAAGGAAAAATCATTAGTGCGGCTATTTTTTTCTATAACAAAAATTATATGCATTATCATTTATCTGGAGCATTAGAGGAATATAAAACACTCGCTTCTATGAATTTACTGTTATATCAAGCGGCGGTATGGGCAAATCATCAAGGGATTCAAAAGCTGCATCTTGGCGGCGGTGTAGGAAGTGAAGATAGTCTATTTCATTTTAAAAAACAGTTTCATAAAAATGGAAAGATTGATTTTTGTATCGGAAAAAATATATTTGATATAGAAAAATATAATTCTTTATTAGAAATAAGAAAAAGTAGAGAGAATGACTTTAGAGTGGATAATTCCTTTATGATTCAATATAGATATGAATAGATGGAGGCGAAAAAGTGGAACAGAAAAGAGTTTTTATTATAGCAGAAGCAGGGGATAATCACAATGGAAGTTATGAAAATGCATTGAAATTAGTGGATAAAGCGGTAGAAGCGGGAGCAGATTGTGTGAAGTTTCAAACCTTTATCACAGAAAATGTGATTTCCAAATTTGCAGAAAAAGCAGAGTATCAAAAAGAGAATACTAATGCAGAGGAAACACAGTTTGAAATGGTAAAAAAGTTAGAATTATCTTTTGATGAGTTTAGAAAAATAAAAGAATATTGTGATGAAAAAAAGATACTTTTTTTATCTACCCCTTTTGATTTAGATAGCATAGATTTTCTACAGAGTATAGATATCCCATTTTGGAAAATCCCATCAGGAGAGATAACAAATTTGCCATATTTAATAAAGATAGCAAAAACAGGAAAAGACATTATAATGTCTACAGGCATGTGCCAAATGGAGGAAATAAAAGAGGCATTAGAGATATTAAAAGAAAATGGTGCGAGAAAGGTTACTTTGCTTCATTGTAATACAGAATATCCTACTCCTTTTTGTGATGTAAATTTGAATGCGATGAAAACGATAAAAGAGGAATGTCATGTACAAGTGGGATATTCCGATCATACCATAGGAATAGAAGTCCCTATTGCTGCTGTCGCAATGGGAGCATGTGTGATAGAAAAACATTTTACATTAGATAAAAATATGGAAGGTCCGGATCATAAAGCGAGTTTAGAGCCAGAAGAATTAAAAGAAATGGTAACAGGTATCAGAAATATAGAGAAGGCGATGGGAAATGGAAAAAAATGCCCTAGCGAATCAGAACAAAAAAATATTATAATAGCAAGGAAGAGTATAGTGGCAAATTGTGATATAAAAAAGGGAGAAATATTAACAGAAGATAAGTTATATATAAAAAGACCGGGAAATGGCATCAGCCCGATGAAATGGTATGAAGTGATTGGAAAAGAAGCGATAAAAGATTTTAAGAAAGATGAGTTAATCGTATTATGAAAACAGTATGTGTGGTAACAGCGACAAGAGCAGAATATGGACTATTAAAAAATATAATAAAGTTAATAGAAAAAGATGAGGAATTAAAATTAGTATTAGTGGCGACAGGAACACATTTATCCAAAGACTTCGGATATACTGTGACAGAAATTAGAGAAGATAAATTGCCTATTTCTGCAGAGATAGATATTTTAGTAGAAGAGGAAGGAGGAATATCTGCTTCTAAGACTATGGCAAAAGCTTTTTATAAGTTCTCTGATTTTTTCAAAAACTGTAAACCGGATATGTTAGTAGTATTAGGAGATAGATATGAACTGCTACCGATCTGTGCTTGTGCTATGAATGAACAAATACCTATTTCTCATATATCAGGAGGCGAGATTACAGAAGGTGTGATTGATGATACGATTCGACATTGCGTCACAAAAATGAGTTATTTACATTTTGTAAGTTGTGAAGCATATCGAAAACGAGTGATTCAATTAGGAGAAGAACCGAGCAGAGTGTTTAATTTTGGAGATGTGGGAGTAGAAAATATCTGCAATATGAAATTGATGAGTAAATCAGAATTGGAGCAGGAGATAGGATTTTGTCTGGATAATCCCTATGGAGTAGTTACTTTTCATCCTGTTACATTAGAAAAAGCAAGCGCTTTAAAACAATTAGAGGAGTTATTAAATGCATTAAAAGCGACAGAAGATATGAATTTTATTATTACAAAGTCAAATGCAGATACAGAAGGAAAAGAAATCAATGACAGAATAGATGAGTTTGTAGAAAAAAATAAAAATTGTAAATCATATTATTCTTTAGGGTTACTGAGATATTTATCGGCTGTTCAATATTCTGAATTTGTGATAGGAAATTCTTCTAGTGGAATTGTAGAAGTGCCAGCATTCGGGATTCCTACCATTAATATTGGAGATAGACAAAAAGGGCGATTACAGGCTAATAGTATTTTAAATTGTGAACCTGAGAAGGAAGACATTATTAGACAAATAAAAATGGCAAGAAGAGAAGAATTTAAAAATAATATTAAGATAGATCAGAATCCATATAAAGGAAAAGATACATCAAAATTAATCATTGAAACAATAAAAAGATTTTTATACATAGAAAAAATAGAATTAAAAAAGCAATTTTATGATGTGAAATTTGAAATATAATAAAATTTGATTATTTAAATTAGTGTTAATAACATTTTTGAATTTATAAGATAAAGTTATTAAAATAAACGAAAAGAGGTAGGAACATGGATATATATATTTATCTAGCAGAGCTATATAAAGAAATAGAAAATGAAATCGCATTTTATGATGATTATGTTTCAGAAAATTTAATAAAAAAAACAAATGAATTATATCATTATATTCATAATGCACCTAAAGACGTAAAAGAACAAATGGTTGAATTAATGTTAAAGTTCATTGATAAAAAAAAGCCTTATATATCAACATGGATATATTCGTTTGTAATAAAACTATATCCAGTTCCTACATTAATGGAACAATTTCAGAAATATACTTTATGTTATACTCAATGGAAAGAAAATACAAAATATTTTATTCTTAACCAAATTTTATCTCTTATGTTTAGATATAGTATATTAGAAAATAAAAAAAATAAGGGTTTATTTTGGGATTTATTTCAGGAAACGGTAAATGATTTTAAAGGAGTAGTGAATATAAACTTTGAAAGAATATCTATAAAAGAAAGAAATCCAGAATTAGTTATCGTAATTACAGATCAAATATTAGGTGAACATCATTCGCCTACGATGGTGACATTAGAACGTTGTAGAATATTAAAAAAATATTTAGGAAAAAAAGTTTTATTGATAAATACTGCAGAATGTATATCTTTATTAGGAGAAATTCCTTTTTTTATGAATAGTAGAGCTAATTATAATGAAAATTTAATGGATAAAAAAATATTGACTTGGAAAGATGTAGAAATAGAATATATACAATGTGAAAATAGGATGCCTTCAAAAGATATATTAGAATTACTTCTTTCTTATATACAGAAAGTGAAACCATATTTTATTCTTGGTTTAGGAGGAACGAGTATACTTACTAATTTAGCGAATATGATTGTTCCAGTACTTGTAGAAGAATTTTCAGCTAGATTAGCAGTAACTATGGCTGACTATCAGATTTTTTCTTATAAAATGCCAGAAGAAGATAAAGAACTATTAGAAGAACGAGGAATTAATCCTAACAATCTTATAAAAAGTGAAGTAATGCTTAGTATTCCAGAACAAAAAAAGAAAATAACAAAAATGGAATTAGGACTACCAGAAAATAAATTTATTTTAATTACCATGGGAAATAGACTAGATGATGAAGTAACAGATGAGTTTGCTTATGTATTAGAAAATGTTTTAGATGATGATACTATAATGGTATTTTGCGGAAATTTCCAAAGTTATGAAAATTTTATAAATAAACATTTTAAATTAAAAGATAAGACATATTATATTGGAGTTACAGATGATATATTGGCTGTTTTGGAAAATTGTGATTTATATGTTAATATGATCCGAAAAGGAGGAGGGACGACAGGAACAGCAGCTATTTATAAAGGGATACCAGTCGTTACTACTTCTTATGGAGATATCGCAGGTAATGTGGGAAAAGACTTTGTTACAGATTCTTATGATACTATGATAGACTTAATAAAAAAATATAAAGAAGATAATATTTTTTATGAATCTCAATCACAGAAAGCAAAAGAACATGCAGAAAAAGTGTTAAATGCAAAAGAGATATATGCAAATACGATTAGAAATTTTGAAAAAAGACTGCTTTTACAGGAGGAAGAGAAATGATTAGTTTTAATGAACCTGTTAATATTTCTAAGGGAGTGGAATATATTAATAAAGTAATTCAGGAAAATAAACGGTTAAATGGAGATGGAGAATATACAAAAAGATGTTCTGAATGGCTAGAAAAAAATTTTCATGCGAAAAAAGTATTATTAACTACTTCTTGTACCCATGCATTAGAGATGGCTGCATTATTATGTGAAATAAAAGTGGGAGATGAAGTAATTATGCCATCTTATACATTTGTTACTACTGCTAATGCATTTGTATTACGGGGAGCAAAAGTAAAATTTGTGGATATAAGAAAAGACACCATGAACATGGATGAAACTTTAATAGAAAATGCTATTACTAAGAAAACAAGAGCGATTGTTCCTGTACATTATGCAGGTGTAGGATGTGAAATGGATGCTATAATGCAAATAGCAAAGGATTATCATCTATTTGTAGTAGAGGATGCGGCACAAGGCATGATGGCTACATATAAAGAAAAATTTTTAGGTACAATAGGAGATTTTGGAACATATAGTTTTCATGAAACCAAAAATTATACTATGGGAGAAGGAGGATTAATTTTAATTAATCAAGAATCTTATATCTCTAAAGGAGAAATTATACGAGAAAAAGGAACAAATCGAACACAATTTTTTAGAGGAGAAGTAGATAAATATAGTTGGGTTGATATTGGCTCTTCTTATTTACCGAGCGAAATGAATGCCGCATATCTTTATGCTCAATTAGAAATAGCAAATGAAATAAATCAGAAAAGATTAGATATGTGGGATAGATATTATGCTGGATTAAAAAGATTAGAACAAAAAGAGAGAATTGAACTGCCACATATTCCTGAGGAATGTCAGCATAATGGTCATATCTTTTATATAAAAACTCTTTTTGAGATTACGAGTGTAACAGTGTATGCAGATGATCCATTGCTGCTACAGATACACGAACAGAATTTTCAGAATCAATTTGCATCTACGGAGGAAAAAGCAGAGTTTATTGAGTTTAGAAAAAATTATAATTCAACACTGGAATTTGTGTCAAAAAAGTTAAAGCAGCTTTTGAATAAAGATGAGGAGATAGATTATATAATAGAAAAGATAGAGGAGTTTTATCAAACAAATTAAATTTGTCAGTTTATCATAGATTTTATGAATTAAAAAAATAAAATTATTTTAATAGTTCTTTTTCTATTTATAGAATTTATAATAAAATTTACTTTCGAGTAATTTAAAATTTTAAAGATTATATTTTAAATTACTCGAAAATTTTTATAAAATAATTATGAAAAAGATGTGTTAAATCTATATCTACAAAATTAGATAAGTATAATTACCTATATATTATTTATTTTTTCCATAAATATAATATCATAATAGTCATTATTAATTCTTATTTCTTCTTTAAAATGTCCAGATATTTCAAAGCCAGCATTTTTATAACTTTTAATTGCTGTGATATTTTTAGCAAAAACCCGTAAGTATATTTTATGCAATCCTAAAGAAGTAAAACCATAATTAATCATTTGTTTAGCAGTTTCACTGCCATATCCTTTTCCTAAAGCATCTTTTTCTCCAATAAAAATTCCAAATTCTGCCTTCGCATTTTGATTGTCAATATCTTTAAAATAAGTTGAACCAATAGCCTTATTTGTTTCAGCTTCATAAATAATAAATTGTATTGCTTCACCCATATTAACTGTATTATTTAACCAATATAAGTGACTTTCATATGTAAAGTCTTTTTGATAAATAAAATTTTTTTTTACAAAATCAGAATTTCTCCATTTAATAATATTATCTGTATCTTCTATTGTAATAGGAAGAAGATAAATTCTCATATCATTTTTTTCCATAATTTTCACCTATTAATATTTTAGTTATATCAAATTTAAAAAAGTATATTAAAATAATTTGTGCCAAAAATTTCACCTTTTTTGCATATATACTTTTTTCAAACTATTTTTTAAATTATATCACATTTACCTAAAAAAGTATACTATCTTTTTTTATTTTTTGTGATATATCACAAATTTCTTTTTGTATCTAAAGGTGAACCTTTTGATACAAATTATTTTAATATATCTTATAAATACTGAATATGTAAGGTAAAGAAATAATCCTAAGTTTATGAAGAATTTTATATTTAGAAAAAAATTTACAAAAGACATACATATTCATTGATTGAATACGAAAGTTATTTCGAGAGAAATTACTCAATTTATTGAAGAAAAATATACACAAAGACCTATCAGATCTGTCTATTTTAGGGATATAAATTTAAGAATCCAAAATGTTGAATATGGTGTTTTCGTTGATTAAGATGATCAATCAAGATAGATTCAGTATCTTGTAACTGAATTTAAAGAGAAAGGTGTGATATGTAATGCTATTATTTTTGATAGAAAAACTTCAAACATTATCTTTATGTCGAAATTAGACTTGAATAGATAAATTAGGAAATTGAGTATGTATATCTCAGTTGTTTGATATTGTGAGGATGAGATAATGAAGAAAAATATTGCAATTATAGGAGCGAGTTATTTCCAGTTACCCCTAATAAAAAAAGCTAAGGAGATGG
>OFGK01001134.1_pt1 | contig 15985 bp, 18 predicted proteins | sample 1521771 | NCBI WGS metagenome assembly OFGK01 (sample SAMEA3504088, study PRJEB24116) | mouse gut metagenome | biome: mouse gut; feature: mouse-associated habitat; material: faeces | place: Denmark | collected 2011 | reverse complement strand
TTTCGCTCCGTTACGTCTGGAACGGAGCGAAAGCGCAGCTTCGCCTAAATACTTCTTTGTCGGTGCGAACCTTTATCCAAATGTTTTCTTTACTCTATCCTAATCTCATTTTCTTTCAATTCTTTATATACCCAACATAACTCTTAACTGAATGATCATATCTCTTTATTTATATTCAAAAATACAAATATGATTTTCTGTTAATGATTCTATCATCTGAATTAGAAGACGAAAATCAGAAATTAATTCTCTTGAACAAGCTTCTGCTTTTTCATAAATCTGTTGTAATTCTTTCGTGTGACCAGAACGAACAGCAGAAATTACCTCTATACCATATAGATGAAATGCTTTGTGTTTATCTTCAAGACCATTCCAAATTTTTAAAACTTCTGAATTTAAAGGCTTAAAAGCATAATAGAAATGACCAAGACCACATTTCGTATAATCTGTCTGTAACACTTTTAATTTTCCAGTTTGTACTATCTCTTTTAAAGTATTCAGCCAATTTTGGTGTACATTGATTGCATTATTTAAACGATTAAGAATGATATCATTATCTAACATATAAAATGCATCTTGTGCCATAACACCCATAATTTTGGTGGATTCATCTAGATATTCTTCAATTTTTTTAGATGGTTCTACAAGTTCAGCAATGGATTGACTAGAAATTTTCAGTGAATTTGTATTTTCCTTCAGATTTTGGCATTGTTTATTCACGTTATGCATCTGATTATCTAATTCACTTATAGAACTGCTGATTTCCTCGCTAACAGCAGCTAATGAAGAAACAGAATCTGCAATATTGCTCATACTGGTATGGTTATAGCCAGTAATCTTCCATACATTTTGAATATTGTCATTAATATGTTCTAATTCATCTACAGTTATATCTACACTATCAGAACTTTTTTGAGAAGCTTCCTTAATATTAGTTAAAAAAGAACCTATACTTTCAGTCAATGATTTTGTTTTTTGTGCAAGCTTACGAATTTCCTCTGCGACAACTGTAAACCCCCTGCCAGCCTCTCCAGCATGAGAGGCTTCTATAGAAGCATTCAATGCTAAAAGATTCGTTTGAAAAGAAATAGATCGAATGGCTTCAATCGCTTCATTCATATACTGAATAATATTAAGCAGTCCGTGAATATCTGTTTTCATTTCCCTTGCATTAGAAATAGCAGAAGCAGACAGTCCTGAAATAGAAGTCAACTCTTTCTCACAATTATGAATTTCATCTATTATTTTAGTCGATTCATTAGAAACATCAATAATTGCTGTAGTCAAATTTTCATGTGCCTTTGATACTTCAGAAGTAATATTTGTTGTAGATTCCATCGATTCAGTGATAGTATCTACAGAAGTAGATATTGATGTATTGATCTTTTCTACAGCCGCAACATTTTCTTCTAATGTTAAATCCATAGAACTCATAAGAATCACAGCATCCATAGTTTTTGTTACGACTTCCTCAAATTCTTTTCTTCCATTCATCAGACGCTGATGAATATTATTTAATTCCCTGTTTGTGGGCTTATATTGCATGTCTACAAGCTTGGAAATAGATTCAATAGCCGTATTTAAATTTTTCTTTCCTAATTTCATAACAATTTGTCCTTTCAAAATATAAACACACTAATAATCAAATAACAATTTTTATTGTATGCAATGCCCTTAAAAGTAAGCAAAATTATGTAACAAAAGAAATTTTTGTATAATCAAAATCACAAAAAAATAAAGTAAACCGATAGATAAATAAATTGCAAAAAGAAATAAGCAATCACTGTTTAGGCTATCAGCTTACCTGTTCATCTAGTAGTTTTCTGCATGAACCTCAAAATAACTTTGTGGATGATTACATACAGGACATATCTCTGGAGCACAAGTTCCCACTATAATATGACCACAGTTTCTACACTCCCATACTTTTACTTCACTTTTTGCAAATACTGCAACAGTTTCCACATTTTTCAAAAGCATTCTATATCTTTCCTCATGATGTTTTTCAATTTCTCCAACCATACGAAACTTAGCAGCCAATTCAGGAAATCCTTCTTCCTCTGCTGTCTTTGCAAAACCTTCATACATATCTGTCCACTCATAATTTTCTCCATCTGCAGCGGCTTCCAGATTCTGCGCTGTATCACCGATACCTTTTAATTCCTTAAGCCAGAGTTTTGCATGTTCTTTCTCATTATCCGCCGTTTTAAGAAAAAGAGAAGCGATTTGCTCATATCCCTCTTTTTTCGCCACTGACGCAAAATAAGTATACTTATTTCTTGCCTGAGATTCTCCTGCAAAGGCAGCCTCAAGATTTTTTTCTGTTTGTGTTCCTGCATATCTATTAGAAGGCTTTGACTCTTCTACCTTTTCAAATGCAGATATTAGTTGTTTACATACTGGACAAATATAGTTTTCTGGAAGATTTTCTCCTTCATAGATATATCCACATTCCTTACATTTCCACTTTTTCATTTTTTTATTTCCTTTCACTCTTTTTTTCCATTTTTAAACAATCAGCACAAATATAATTTATCTTTAAATCATAGGAAAGCATAGAAATTCCTATCTGTTTTTGGATCTTCTCCGTCAAATCTTCTAATGTAATGTCTTCCAATTTTCCACATCTTCTGCACACCAAATGATCATGCTGTTTCATCTTGTCATAACGATCTGGATATCCTTCAACCGACACTTTTCTGATGAATCCCTCTTTATACAGAAAAGATAAATTATTATAAACTGTAGCAATTACTGCCTTCTTATTTTTTTCTTTTAAAAGTAGAAAAATCTGTTCTGCTGTTAAATGATTCTCTGAATCATTGATAATTTCTAAAATATATTTGGCATTTTTTGTCATAACATTCCTCACAAAGGTGCTAAAATTAAAATTATTCTAATTTTAATTTTAGCACCTTTATATGATTTGTCAATATAATTTTAAACTTTTCTGTTCTCTTGCCTCATAAGAAACTTGCTTTCTATCTTCTTTTTACTCGTTTTGATATTTGATTTTTTCTAAATGATTTTCTTTTTCCTTGTTTTTTCATATCATTATTTCTTTATAACTATTAAAATCAGAAACTTAACTATCAAATTTTATATTTCATTCTATGTAGTTTAATCATTCTCTATTTAAAAATTTGTAAATTTTTTAAATAATTGTTAAAAATTGTAGATATATAAGATATAATAAAAAAAATATATTAGGAGGGGAATATGGAATATACAGATGAAGTATTTATTCGAGCTATGAATAAACATAAAGCAGAGCAGCAAGGGGACATTTATTCTGGCGTATTCATTCGAGAAGAGATTTTTGAATTTGAAAGACAGATGTTATTTCAAGAAAAAATGAGTATTATGCTTCCCAAAAAATTCTTTGATATGCCTTTAGAACTAGCTAAAATAAAGTATCCTATGGAACAAAGACCGCAGATTATCAAAACAAATGAAATAGGAGACATTAATTTTACTTTTAGCCTATTAGAAGAAAAATTAGAAAATAACCAAGTAGAAAAAGTAAAAGATGGTTTAGTCCTTATCTTAAAACGAGCTTACCCTGCAAATCTTTTCTATGAAAATAAAATAGAAAAGAAGAAAGATAAAATAATTGGATGGTTTGACTTTAAAAGTCATGGGATAGATCAGAAACTTTATAATCTTATGTATTTACTCCCTATTGGAGGGAAATTTCTGCATGGCATTTTTAACTGCCCCTTATCTGAAGTAGATCTATGGAAACCTGTTGTATTACAAGTTATTCATTCAATAGAAGATTTAACCATTACAGAAGGGAAGGGATGAGATGAGTTCTGTCAAATCGGATATTCGCAATCCGCTTCGCTACTTGCTCATAACCTCATAGCTGCTATCGCAGCTTTTCCGTGGGAGTCTGCACTCCCACGGAAACAAGGAAGTCCCAACCCACCGCTTTCGCCTTGGCGGCTTAGAAGCGGGGGACTTCCTTGATGAGGTTAAAATGGAATTGTTCTCTGGTAAATTTTATTACTGTACTTAAGTATACTTCTAACAAAAAAGTAAATGATCATGGTCGTGCTATCATTTGTGGTTATGTTACAAAAGAAGACGAAGAAACACTATTATATAAAAATGTAGGGAACACTTTTTGTAAAATTGAATTAGAAGAAGAAAAAAAGAAAACTACTTTGTTTGCAGGATTAGTCGAATCTGTCCGAATAGAAAAACAAGGAGATACAAGAAAAGCAGAAATTACTTTGACGGGTGGAACAAAGCTATTAGAAGGAATAGAGCGAACTAGAACTTTTCAAAATAAAACAATGACCTATGAACAAATTTTGCAAACAGTAGAAAAAAATTATGAATCTTCTATGCACTTAGTCAACTACCCACCACCTAAAGGTAGTGAGCTTGTAACTGCCCAGTCGTAGTAACGGCTTGCACCTCCGACCTTTCACCCCAATAAGCATTGTTACCTAAAGTGGCGTTACATCGTAGGGTGATTGACAACACCCTTTACAACAAAGATATACTCTATTGTAACTGCATTCGGTACTAAAATTTCCCAGACCATGCAGTTGGTTTTCGATACGTTTAAGATTTTACATTCACAACGGTTCGTGTGAAAAACTTCTTATCTTAACTTTTCAAAGTACAAAGAGTGCCTTTAGAGTGATTACTCCCAACGGTTTTCTCTCTGTATAGATAGTAGCACAAAATAGTGTTTTTTGCAAGAGTTTACAAGGCTTCCTCCCACCGCCCAAGGGCAATGGGTTTCCGCCTATGGCAACCCAAAGGATTTTTTTATGAAAGTTGGAACAGGAATAACGATTGGAGATATGATTGTACAATATAAAGAAACTGACTGGACTTTTTTAAAACGCTTAGCCTCTCATTTTCATTCTTGTATTCTTCCTTATTATAAAGATATAGGAATAAAATATAGTTTTGGATTAGATCCCGGTGTCTGTATCCCTCTTTCCAAAATTAGAACTAATTCTATTTAGTATGACCAAGAAGAATTTTATCAAAAAACAAAACAACAAGTAAATATTTTATATCAGGATGAAATTTATTTTCAGGTAACGAGTAAAGAATTTTTTGATTTAGGAGAAGGGGTACAATTAGACGGTCAATCTTTGTATGTATATTCTGTAGAAAGTGAGTTTGTAGAAGGAGAAGTATTACATACCTATCACTTAAAACGAGTAGGAGGATTTCAACAGCCAAAACAGTATAATAATAAAATAGTAGGAGTTTCCTTAGATGCTACGATTCTTTCTATAGAAAAGGATAAAGTAAAAGTATGTGTTGGTGTAGATGGAACACAAGATATTTCTACTGCGAAATGGTTTCCTTATTCTACCATATATTCTTCACCAGATGGAACAGGATGGTATTGTATGCCAGAAGTGAATGATAAAGTAAGATTATATTTTCCGAATGAGAAAGAGGAAGAAGGATATATTATTAGCTCCATTCATCAAGAAGTAAAAAACGGCTCTACTTCTTTCAGAAGTAATCCAGATAATAAATCAATTTCTACAAAATATAATAAACAAATTGAATTAACACCAACATCTATTGTAATGACCAATAACAAGGGAATGAGCGTGATACTAGATGATAACAAGGGAATTCAGATTGTAAGTGATAAAGATGTTCTTATTCAATCGAATCAAAAGCTTTCCATCAAAAGTCAACAAGAAGTTATGTCTGTAGAAGCTTTAGAGGCTATTGAACTAATTCAAGGTAATACAAAAATAGAATTAAAAGAAGATGTTACGATTTCAGGAGCGAAATTCAAATTAGAATAAGATGGTATAAAAAATAAGAGGAAAAATTATGTATGTAAAAATTAGTACACAAGAAGAAATCTATGCTTTTGCAAAAGAAACCTTTCAGGAATTACTTGAACAAAGCACCAAATGTATCTTACAAGAATTAAATCAAAAATCTAATTCTATAAAAAAAGAATTTTTACAAGCGGTAGATTCCGTCTTAACATTAGGATATCAAATGCAACAAAGAAAAGAGAAGGAAAAAGTTTCATTTCTTCATATCTTTTATTTGAAATCTGGACTTCTTACAGGCACTTATGAATTACAAATAAATTTGTTTGATAAAAGGTCTTATTTTGATCCACAAGAATGTTATGGTTTTTGGATTCCTACGCTATTTATAAAATTTTTTGAAGAAGATATAGAAAAATTTTATGAAAAAGCTAGAAAACATCTCGTTCAATTTGGTTATGCTGGGAAACAAGATGTGAAACTCCATTATTATGATGCTTACCTTGCCATGATAGGACAATTTATAGTAAAAGAAGGTCTTGAAATCATAAAGCTATCCTCTTTTCAAAAACTAGAAAAAGAAGAAAATATCATGACCTAATACTATTTTTACGGATATTATTGTATTTCCTTTTTTCCTAGTAAGTGAAAAAATAAGAGATTGTCTTCAATTATTTGAACCGAATTTGGAATTTAAAGAATTTATTTTATTAGATCGGAACAACCGGAAAGCACAAGAATATTTTTTACCACAATTAAGTGAACAAAATTGTCTTACAAAAAATAGTGAGTTTAATTTAGATCACAGCAAGTTAAATTATATAGAACTTAATCCAGAGGAAATAAAAGAGAAAGCAATTTTTACTTTAGCAGAGGTAAAAAGCCGTTATGTGATTGCACGATTAGATGTAATAGAAAGCATATTAAGACGAAATGCAAAAGGACTTTGTATTGAAGAAGTTCATATAAAAAATGTAATAGGAGGGACTAAGAATGGCAGAAGAAAATGAATATTTAGTAAGAGGAGCATTACTTTATTGTACAAATGGAACACATCCAAGAAGGATAAACCTACCAATCTGTCATGGAAGCTATATAAAAGGACATCCACTTCTTCACAAAAATGATTGTAAAATGGGAGAAAATATTTCTTATTTTGGAGTATGTGAAAGTGAAACACCACCAGAAGGAGCAGAAGAAATTCGTTTAGCAGGCTATGTTCCAGAAGGAAGAACAGAAGAGGTGGAAGATGTACAAGGCTTAAAGTGTATACCTGATATTTTAGGTGAATGGAGAGGGGTAAAAACAAAAACAAATATAATAGGAGATTTTCCAGCACTTACCATGGAATCTTATTTGATTTGTAATTGTGGAGGTATCATTCAACCAGTTACATCTGGTCAAGAGTATGAGGAATAATTATGAAGGGGAGAAGAATAACAATAGATAAAATTAAAATAGCAGGTGGACCTGATATCAAAATTTTAAAGGGATTTTCCTATCACCTTGAACCAAATCAACATGCTACAGCTACGATAGTAGGAATATTAGCAGAAGAAAAAGATACAAAGGAATGGATAAACTTTCTTGGAACTCAAACAGTAGTTACTGTTTCTTTTCAAGCAGAACAAGGAGACAAAACTATTTTTTCAGGATATCTAAATCAAATAAATTTGCAAAGAAAAACGGGAATACCTATCGTTACTATGCATTTGATATCAGGAACTATTTTATTAGATCGAACAAAAATAGCAAGGTCTTATCAAAATATCTCCAACTCTTATGCGAATATAGTAAAAGAAGCAATAAAAGAAACAAATTATGCAAGTTGTATTTGTACTATGGGAGAACAATCTTTTCCTGAAAAACCTTTCATACAATATAGGGAAAGTAACTGGGAATTTACTCATCGACTAGCCAGTCAGTTAAAAGGTGTTTTGTATCCTGATATTACTACTCCTCTTCCTAGATTTTATTTTGGATTTCCAAAAGAAAAAGAAATAAAAGAATTGGAAATAGAAGAATATCAAGCAGGATTTAGCGAACATTTTTATGAACTCGGCGGAATGGAAGCAGGATATTCCCCTCAAGAATTTATTTTCTATCAAGTGAAAACATCAGAAGATATTTCCTTTGATACAGGAATTCTATGGAAAGGAAAGCATTGGAGAATCGGAAGAAAATTAGTACAACTGGAAAAAGAGGAGTTATTTTTTACCTATATGTTATGTCAACCTAAATTAGTATCATTAAATCCATACTATAATCCACTCTTTGCAGGAATGAGTCTATTAGGAACAGTACTTGCAGGAGAAGGAGAAACTTTAAAATTACACTTGCATATAGATAAAACACAAGAAATAGGAACGGCATATTCTTATGAATGGACACCAGATACAGGAAGTGTGATGTATTGTATGCCAAAAGTAGGAACAAAAGTTTCTTTGTATTTTTCCAGCGAAGAAGAAGCAAGTGCCAGAGTGATTAATTGTATTCGAGAAAATGGAGAAACTTGCGAGGGAATGTCCGATCCAAATTATAGAGGTTTGAGTACTGAACATGGAAAGAAATTATTTCTAAATCCCAAAGAACTTGGTATTTCGGAAGAAGAAAAAGGAAATTATTTAAAATTAGAAGATGATGTTGCGGTACAATTAGAGAGTAATAAAAAAATAGAGATAACCGCAAAAGGGAAAGCAAAATTTATCGCAAAACAAGTTCTATTAGAAACTCCTGTAGAGATAAATTTAGCGAGGGGGTAAGATAAATGGGAGATACTAATACATTTATACCAGAAGGGATTTATGCACTAGCAAATCCCAGTTCAGGAATTACTGCTTTGAATATGAATTGTGAGTGCAATTTATTTGGAAGAAAAACCTATTTTAACATGACTTCCTTTGAAACTTTTGATATAATTGATGATGCACCAGTAGAAAAAGAGGTAGAAAAAGAAGAAGGTTCTTGGTGGGGTAATCTAATTACAGGAATTATAGCTACAGCGGCATTAGCCGCCTGTGCTATAGCAGTAGTCGCTACAGGAGGCGCAGCGTTAGGAGCAATCATGTTAGCAGGAGCAGCAATAGGGACAGGAATTGTAACTGTTTCTGCAGCAATTACAGATGCAAAAAGTGGTCAGGCAAGAAGTTGGACACAGTTTTTAGGAGATTTAGTAACTGGTGGTATCACGGGAGCAGTAGCAGGAGCTACTATTTATGGATTATGGACAGCAGCACCAATTGTAGGACAAGCATTTGGAATACAAGCAAGTATGTTATTCGGAGGAGTTACTGAATTTACAGCTATTACAATTCCAAAGATATTTGCGGGATTTGGATATAGTTTAATAGGTTTTCAAGGAGTACGTTATTTGAATGAGATAACCAGTATAGGAAGTGGACAAAACTGGTTATTAGACCATATATTTGGCGGAAATCAGGAGAATTATACTACTGCAGGCATGTGTTTAGATCTATTTAGTATGGGATATGTACAAATAGCTAGTGATAATGCTGGTCTGGCTGAATATAAAGATAATAAGACTGATAAGGATAATTTTGAAACGGTTATTAAAGAAAAAGAAAGTTTGGTTGATACAGAAGCAGATAGTAAAGGCTTAGAAAGCAAAACTACATATAAAAAATTTGAAAATGTTATAGAAGCAGACAAAGAGTTGTCTGAACAGTATTCAGATTGGGAAAAGTCTTTGACAAAGGAGGAGAGAGAAGCATTACAAGCATATACAGGAGATAACTATAAAAATATAAACCAAGTTCTTAGGGGAAAAGAAAGTGACTATATAGGAAATAATGAACAATATGCAAAAAATATAGAAAGTGCATTGAATAAAGCAGAAGTCCCTGAAGACATAATTACTTATAGAGGTACAACACCATCAGTGTTAGGAGAAATAATAGATTTATCTCCAGAAGATATGGTTGGTAAAATTTTGCATGATGATGCCTTTGTAAGTACGTCTGTAAATCCATTAATAGTAGAATATGGTTACAGTGAGAAGGGAGTAACTTTTATTATTGAAATACCTAAAGGAACATCAGGTGCTTATATTGCACCAGTTAGTAATGTTGGACTTGGAGAAGCAGAATTACTTTTAAATAAGGGACAAGATATGATCATTTTAGAAGTGGTAAATCCTAATAAAAACAATTTAGTTTTAAGAGTTCAAATTGTACCATAAAGGAGAAAATATATGAATATAGTAGATAGATGGAATACAGATGATAAATGGATAATTAAAACAACTATATGCAAAAGCTGTAAATATAATATAACTCCTATGAAATGTGAAAAATATTCCAATATATCTTCAGAAATATTACTTGGTAAAACAAGATGTCCTTATTATAAAATGGAAAATAATATTATAATGGCAAATATAGTAGGCATTGTAGTAGGAGATATATTAGAGAAACAAGATGTTTCCTCTTCTTTTATAAACCAAAATATTAAATCTAAATGGTCAAAAGATATCGACATTATACTAAATATAATATCTGAAATAAGAAAAGTAACATTTACTATTAATAATATAAAGGATAATTTATATTCAGAAATAAATAAATCTAAGACTATACTAGAAGATAGAGAAAGTAATATATTATTGGAACATAGAATATTTCTTAGTTTATTTCCAATTTCTGTTTATTTATATAAAAAACAAAAAAATATAAAAGATAGGTTTTATATAATAGATAATATAATAGAACAACTTCATTGTAAATGGTTAAATAAAATAGAATGTTATTTACTTATAGAGTTTATAATACAACTTTTGAAAAAAGATACCTTAGAACAAGCATATAGAAAGGCGTATGATAATGTTACTTTTTATAATAAAATATCTCCAAGTTTACTAGAAAGATTATCTAAAGATTTTATAATTCAATTCTCTGTACAAAAAGTCAATTTGGATACTCCTATAAAAGATATATTAATATTAGGATTTTCCTGTTTATTTCAGACAAAAAATTATGGTGATGCGGTTTTAAAGGCAATAAATTTACAAAGTAATATAAGACTTTTAGGACAAATAGTAGGAGGATTAGCAGGTATATTGTATAGTCTTGACGGGATTCCTAAAGAGTGGGTAGATAAAATAGATAATAATTTAATCGTATTCGACTTAGCAACATCATTATATAGATTTTATATAAGAGATTAAAAAATACATCTAAGATACCGTATATTAGTTCTAATATAAAGAATACTCTCAGTATAAAATTAGGGAAAAAATAGTACTCTATCATAAAACTACAAAAAAGGAAAATAAATTTAGAATATTCAAAAAATGAAAAATATAATATTTATTATGGGACGAGAACCAAAAATATTATTTTGAACAAAATGCAGAAACATCTTTTGCTCCTTCTAGATTTTATAATACAGCTTTATCTTTTAAATCTAACTTAGAATGTATTAAATAATATCAAGAAATATTTGAAGATAAACTAGAAAGTGAAGAAATATTTGAGCTTCTTGCACCACATAAAACTTATTCAAAAGAAACAAGTATAAAATAATAAAAAACAATAAATTATACCTTTTATAAAGTGTCCACATTGCCAATGGATAACGCAGGAATTTTATAGTATTTATAAATAAAATATTTTTAGAAGGAAATTTTAATATGAATAATATACCTACACCCCTCACTTTAGAGAAATTAATTGCTCAAGGAGGAATTGAGGGAAGTGAAGAAGCCTATGATGATGAACATGGATTTGATTATTCGGGTTTAGATGATGCCTTTTTGTATTATGGTGGAAATGAATTTAGTGGAGGTACACCATTTACAGGTTTTTATTATGAATTATATCCGAATGGAAAATTAGAATTGTATTCCAAGTATCAAGATGGATTGCCAATAGAAGATTACTTTGAATTTTATGAAGATGGCAAAATAAAAACATATAGCTACTTTTCAAAAGACAGATTAAACAGTTATAGTCATAGTTTTGATAAGAAAGGTAATTTGACATTGAGTAGTATATGGAAAGATGGAAAATTTATTCAAGAACATTTTGAGGAAAATGAATTATAGTAAGAATAGTCTAGGATCAATTCCGAAAATCCCCTGTTAATTATTTGGAGCAGTAGTCAATCAGTATAGTTTTTGTGAATGGAATTTGAGGAAGGATTTTTGCTATCAATTGAATTTCAAGCTCTGTAAAACGCTTCATGATAATGGAATTCCATGCAGTGTGAAACGATTCCAAAGACATAGGAAGCATTTAGGAATACACTCCATAGTTGTCCGTAAATATAAATACAACGCAAATCATGACAGTGTGTTTGATGATAAAGAAAATATACGGAAACGAGATTTTACAACCACAACCATCAATGAAAAATGGGGAACTGTTATCACCTATATTCCTATTTTAAATGGAGGCTGAACCTATCTTGCTTCTGTACAAGTATAAAATAATAAAAAACAATAAATTATAACTATTCTTGTGACAGAAGATGCACATAAGGAGATTACTTTATGTTTAAATATAGTTTAAAAAATGGTTTAGAAGCTAATATATGGATAAATGAAGTACCTATGGTCATTCAAAGTTGTAAAAGCGAAATATTAGTTGAAGGAAGTACAGAATTATATGCAAATACAAAAAAATTGATTATGGAATTATTCATACCAAGAGATCATAATAACTACGCTTTATTGGGTATAGATTTTGTATCAACGAATGAAAAAAAAGTTATAGCTAAAATTAATATTAATAATCAAAACCAGACAAAATATAAAGATGCCATTGCCTTGTCAATTGATACCGTAACCTATGGTATTATTGATGAATATAAAGAAGGAATTATTAACTCCATTCATAAACATGTAAAATCTCAAACTCTGCCAAGTGGAATTATTACCTATAATATTTCTGCCCATGCAGAAATTGGTTCTAGTCAAAAAATATTTGAAATAGTTAGTGATATCCTACTTTCTTTATTAATACATGATAATATTGATGGACACAAAGCATTACAAATTTTAAAAGGTAGTTTGAATATTAGATAATTATTACATATAATTAAAATTTATTAATTAGCTTTGCTAAGTAGTTTCTTTCAAGTTTTATTAATATTATTCATTCCAACCAATTTTTCTAAAAAATGATATATGCCATAAAGTACTATATCTATAAATATCTAAAGATAATAAAAATAATATCACCTTAAAAAGGAGAGAAATAAAAAATGGAACTAGAATTAGCAAAAAAACTATTAGCAGAAAAAAATTTAATTTTAGTAGAAGAGGAAAATAACATTTATCATGATGATAGAGTCAATTTATCAATTCCATTAGAAAATCATTATGCTATTAGAAACATAGAAAACCAATGGAATTTTTGCTTTATCCAGTTAGAACGAAGAACTATACCAAAGATAAAAAAAATAAGGGCATTTAAAAATAAAAGCGATGCCATTACTTATCTATTTTTATATCTTTTAAGACGTTATTTCTTTAATAAATATATTGTTCCCAGTAGAGATAGAGGTTATCAAGTAAATAGTTTACAATCATTAAAACTAAAAATGTTAGAATTGGGAATTCCTGATAGTTATATCTGTGAAAAAGAAAACTTAAAAAAACATTCTATTTGTCTTTATGAAACAGAAAATGGTTGGTTTGAAGGCTTTGTTGGAGAAAAAAATAAGATAATAGCAGCAAGTAGAGGAAACTTCACAGAAACAGATTTTTTCACTGATGTTAGATTAGGCTCAATTTATAGTCTATATTTATTAGATAATTACAGGAAAGAAGTATTAAAAAATTCAAATATTGTGTTATCCTTTAGCGATTATGAAATCGCAAATTATTTAAGATATCCTATTTTAGAATAAATTTCATAATAATTTGATAACAAAATATAATAACATATAAAATGCACGAATAATTCATTCGGAAAATTTTATTCATATATATAAATTCTTACAACAATATTTAAAAAGAATAGGAAGCATAAAATGGCACAAATAAGACATAATTTTGGATATAAAAATATTTGATTTCTTTACTTTTAAAATTTTCCATATATGCAGAAGAAGTTTCTTGTAACAGCAAATAATATTTTAACAAATATTCTAAATTCGTCTTAGAAACATTAAATATTAAATAAGGGGGATATATGTATAAAGATTTTACCAAATATATGTTTCAACATTTTGAAAATTCATATAACATTGGTTGGAAAGAAAATATTACTTTAAAAGAAAAAGAGATAAATAATACTATAGATGATAAATTTATAGATAATTTAGAACTATTTTGCAAATTCCCTATTAATATTTCCAAAGATGGAAAATATAAAATTATTGAAAAGAATGGAGAAAAATATGCTAAAGGATTTGGAGAAATACGAGTTCTAAATGAAAAAAATAATATTCGATATGCAGCACCCAATACTATTTTAGATGATATTATAGAAGGAATCTATATTCCACCTCAAGAATTTATTAAAGCTGTAAAAAATGGACCAAAACCTGATGAGATAGAATATAAACAATTTATATTAAAATATACAGCAAAAAATTATTGGGGAGAAGATGAGGAATATGCCAAAAAAATAACACATATAATTAGCTCATTAAAAAAAGGGGTATCGACATTAAAAAGAGAGATACAATCTGAAAATATCATTAATTGTGTTACAGATAAAGGTTCTTTATTAAATTATGCTATTCAAGAAAAAAAAACCGAAGAAGCACTATATTTAATTGAATCTGGAATCGAAATAAATACCTTTGAAGGAATAGAATTACTTAACGCTATAAGAAATAATCTAACAGAAGTTGCAAAGGTATTAATTGAAAAAGATATTTATATGGAAAAAGACGAATTAAAAAGAAACCCTCTTTTTCAAGCAATTAGATGTAAAAATAAAGATATCGTACTAAAATTATTAGCCCCAAAACAAGACCTAGTAAAAACATATTCTAATGAATATGTTAAGAATTATACCATATTAGATGCCGCTGAACGATGTAAAGATGAAGAAATAATAGAAATAGTAAAAAATATTGTACAACACAAAGAAATAAAGAATAAGCTAAACAGGTAAAACAAATTAAAGTTAGTAATTGACTTTTCTGAATAATTCGCTTATAATTAACATAAAATAAATCAACGGTGGTTGATTTTGGGCTGGTCGAAAGACCCTGGTCCACCGAGCGGCGGGGAATTTCCCCGCCATTTTCATATTCAAATTTACCACAAAAGGATGGTTGTATGTTAGAAAAGATACTTAGTGTATTCATAGACGAATCTGGAGACTTTGGACCTTATGAAACACATGCTCCTTACTACTTGGTTTCTATGGTATTACATAAACAGAATATTGATATATCCGAAAATATAAAAGTTTTTGATTCCCATTTATCAAATCTGGGATATCAAAATCATGCTATTCATACAGGTCCACTGATTCGACGCGAGTCTGTCTATTCAAATGACTTAGTTGAGGAAAGAAAGCGTTTATTCAATTCCTTATTTAATTTTGCTCGTAAACTTGATTTTCAGTATTCCTGCATAAAGGTAAAGAAAAGTGAGTGTTCAGATGTAATAATAATGACATCAAAAGTATCAAAAGCGCTTGCTGATGTTCTTCGCAATAATGAAAAATTTTGGAATAGTTTTGACAAAGTTATTATCTACTATGACAATGGACAAATTGAACTCACAAAAATCCTTACATCAGTGTTTAGTACACTTTATACACATGTAGAATTCCGCAAAGTGAAACCTATAGATTATAAGTTATTCCAAATAGCTGACCTTATTTGTACCATGGAACTGCTTGCTGAAAAGGCTGAAAGCAATTCATTTACTCACTCTGAAATGGATTTCTTTCATAATAGCAGAGATTTTAAAAAGAATTATTTAAAACACATAAGAAAAAAATTACTCTAATGAAAATAAATTCACTGAAGTTTCTAGTTTTGCCCACCTTTTAAATATTTAACAATTATGTTATTAGCTATAGAACTATAGAAAAAAACAAATCTATAACTTACAAGAAAATAGAATATAACTTCACAACATTACTTATACTTTACAAAAATAAAAAACTAAAATTTTCCCTTTTTTCAAACAATATAATTTACCCCCAAAATAGCCAACAAACTAGCACAGGGGAGGAACTATTCCAACGAAGCCGCGCTTTCGCTCCGTCTGGAACGGAGCGAAA
>OFGK01001126.1_pt1 | contig 16069 bp, 19 predicted proteins | sample 1521771 | NCBI WGS metagenome assembly OFGK01 (sample SAMEA3504088, study PRJEB24116) | mouse gut metagenome | biome: mouse gut; feature: mouse-associated habitat; material: faeces | place: Denmark | collected 2011 | reverse complement strand
GACGTGTGCTCTTCCGATCTCAGACGCTGCTCTTTCGTCAGCACCTTATCCGCCTCCTTAAAATGTGATCCACAGCCCTGCCAGCATAAGCCCCTCCATAATGCCGTATGACGCCGAAATGGTTACGGCTATGGTAATGTCAGACAACACCCTGCGGAACCTATACTGACAGTGTAGTTCTGGAAAAGGATGTAATCATATTGTCTCATTGTCCATCCTGTTCTTTTAAAATAGCATACTTAATTAACTGGTCTTCCTCTGATACCCTATAGGCTTCATAATCCTTTCATTCATGATCAGCACTATTCTCTTCTTTTCTGCATCAGGAATGGAATCAAATAACACTTCTGGCCTCCCATTAATCTCTATTTTATTCACTATTTCTACTGTATTTTTAGTCTGTGCCATTCCTTACCCTTCACTTTGTTTTGATGCATTTTATGCAGTGCTACTTGTACTACTTGTTTTTCAATATTTATTTCTGTATGCATGCAGAAAAATTTCACTATGTATCACGTTCTTTACTATTCCACCTGCACACGCTTTTTCGATACAGTCTTCCACACTCTCGGAAAAACCGATAGCAAGAGTTAAAACGGCTCTGCGCTGACAGACACCAGCTCTGCCAGCGCCTTCACCATTTCAGAAACCTGATGACTGGCATCACACTTGCCATCGGCCAACTGCGTCTGAATCCAGTCGCAAAGCACTTCGATCGTCTCATTCACTTTCTCCACTGTCTTACCCCACCTCTTTCCTGTCTGGCAATTTTCCTCTATCTGTGCTATACTTTCCATACAGGCTCCCGCCAGAGCCGAGTATAAAAGAAAGGAGATTTTTAAAATGATAGATTATGACGCTATATCATCAACGGTTAAACAGAAACTATGTGAAAACCTACCTGATGACGGCATGTCCAAGCTTGCGGAAGTAATAACGAATGCTTCTGTCGATGCTTCCGTTGCCGTATTAAAGGAATACGAAAAACAACGCTCTACAAATTCAGGCAATTAAGACTTTTCTCTAATTTATCTGCAATCTGCATGGCTATTTCGTCAGCTTCAACTAGGACGTTACCAGAAACGGATGCTCTGGCAGACACCAACTCTGCCAGAGCCTTTGTCATTTCGGCAACATCTCTTTTATTGTCCGCTGTTAAGTCATCGGATTTCAATTCTTTCTGAACCCAATCGCAAATTATTGTTATCGTTTTATCTACACTATCCACTTCCCTCACCTCCTGCAATTCTTTCTTCTTTTTTTCCCTCCCACGCTCCTGCCTCTGTAATTGAAGCGTCTGCATTGGGGGATTGCGGGGCTGGTCAGAACCGCTTAAAGAAACTTGACTAATTTTTCCAGCCTCATATCCCGCCGCATAAGCCAACTTAAGTTTTTAACAGGATTATTGATCATCTCATCCCGCACCTCTTTCATGATGAAAGCAGCTTTGATCCTGTTCCAAGTGACAAGCAAGATCATTCTCCATAATTGTTAGAGCCACTTCTTTCACCCTCCCACACCTCCTGCAATTCTTTTGTGTAACTTATTAAGTTACATGTTTTGCAAAAAAAATTTCCATTGGATTGTCAATATGTAATTCATCAATCATTATTTGTATCTCATCACTCCCAAATACGCCTTTCTGCATACGAATATAGAAAGTTTTTGGAGTGATATTCAGCATTTTAGCAACGTCAGACTGTGTCTTTCCGTTTTTTGCTATAATTCCACGAAGTTCTGCGGTGTTCACCATATATACCTCTCCTTTCGTCCCTTTTTTGTAACTTTTTAAGTTACCAATATTATACCATTATTTTGTAACTTGTCAAGTCATTCTTTTCTTGACTTGTAACTTTTTTGTGATATAATGAAGTTACCAATAAGAAAGGGGAAATGCCGATATGACGGTTGGCGATAGGATACGTAAGAAACGACAAATGCTTGGAATATCTCAAACAGAGTTAGCAGAAAAGGCAAAAATATCAAAGCAAACTTTGTATAAGTACGAAAAGAACATCATCACAAATGTTCCGTCAAATAAAATAGAGGAAATTTCAAAAATTTTGAATGTTTCTGAATCGTATCTAATGGGTTGGGATAAGAATTTGAATAAGGAAAATTCAGATTTGATACCCGACATACTTTCCGATAGTGATTTGTTACAACATATTAAGAAATTGATGTGTTTGAACAATGAGCATAGACAGGCTATATACGACAATACAACCTATTGGTACGAAAAAGAGGGGCATTAAATGCCCCATTTCTCTTTGAATGACTGCAACATTTGATACAAAAATTCTAAAAACTCCAGATTCTCAATCTTCTCCACCAGCTTGATCATTTCCTCTTTGTAGTATTTCTTCTCTTTTAAGTCTTCTTTCAATTTTAATCCCCCTTAGAATAAAAATATAAAAAGCATAATACAAAATTTCTTTTTATAAAACGTTTTATCAATGGTACTTTTTTCAAATTATTCATGATATTTTATTGTCTTTCGCATGACGCTCTATGTATTTATGCATCCACACTATAATTCACTCCCCCCTTTATTTTCTTACGTAATATTACGTATTTTTATTGACACACGTAATATTACGTGTTATAATATGAACATGATAAGGAAAGGAGATACATCAAAATGCCAATGACACCAAAAGAGATGATCAAACATCTTAAAAAAAATGGTTTCAAGGTCGTCAGCCAAAATGGTTCCCATGTAAAAATGAGAAATGACGCAACCGGACGCCAAACCGAAGTTCCTTATCATAGCGCAAGCCTTAAAAAAGGGCTTGAGCAAGCTATATTAAAACAAGCGGGGCTGAAATAGTTCCGCTTACCAGAATGGAGGCATTGTCCATGAAAAAACTATTTTACCCTGCATTATTTCACAAGGCAGAAGAAGGCGGCTTCTGGGTTTCGTTTCCTGATCTTCCAGAATGTCTTACACAGGGCGATGATTTGACGCAGGCATATGAAATGGCTATAGATGCGCTTGGTCTTGCCCTGACGTCCCGTGAAAAGGAAAAACAGCAATTCCCTTCCATGTCTGATCCCACCACAATCACCCCTGAACCGGATTCTTTCCTCGTAGTGATTGAATTTGATTTACTTGCTTACAAAAAACGAACAAATTCCCGAGCCGTAAAGAAAACGTTAAGCATTCCTGAATGGTTAAATGAAGCGGCAATGGCAATGGATTTGAATTTTTCACAAGTATTGCAGGAAGCTCTGATTTCAAAAATCCAGGCATAATAATTTGAGCTTTTCTCCCCAGATAATATAATGTTTTGGGATATTTTGAGCAATTAAAGCCAGGCAAGGTCACAATCCCCAACCACCCCGGAGACATTGCCCCACAAATTGTTAAACAAATCTTCAAGCAGGCCGGGCTCTAAAGCCCGGTACTGCCTACAGTAAAGGAGGCGCTTTATGAAACTCACTTATCCAGCTTGTTTTTATCCTGATGAAGAAAGAAAAGGGGCTTACGCTGTGGTAGTTCCCGATCTCCCCGGATGCGTAAGTGGCGGCGACACATTGGTCGAAGCTATCCTTATGGGTACTGACGCCGCATCCGGCTGGGTTCTTGATGAGTTGGAAGATGGAAAACCCGTACCCGAAGCAAGCCCCATTGAAAGCGTTATTCCTGACGCTGGTGGTTTTGTAAGCATGTTGCTTCTGGACATGGATGCCTATGCTGAAAAGCATGGTGAAAAGTCTGTAAGAAAAAATCTTACCATTCCCGCATGGCTCAACACGTTTGCCGAAAATAATCATATAAACTTTTCCCAGGTGCTTCAGGACTCCCTAACCGCCCTCTATCAGCAAAAGCAACACTCCTAAGCGATTGCCCCGGTTCCATTCAGGATTGGGGCAATCATTTTTCTTTTGTTTTCCTCAGACAAGGTTGAGAACAATGCGGAAATTCTCTTGCCATCGTCAATTACTCTATTGGTTCTTGTGTTGGTAATTGACGTATAAGCGCCTCCTATCTGAACACCATTATAAACCACAGTAATATAATTTGACAGAAATCGACAAATTTTAGACAAAATTCGACATTCATTATATTTAGTCTTGCTTACCAAAAATATTGGAAAGACTTAACGAACTATCTGGATAACCCTTTAAAATCCTATAAAACTAAAAGCATCGAAACAAATTATAATAATTAAAATCACCTTTACTATAAATAACCAGTTTGGCGTATATTGTCAAAATTTGTCGATATTAGTCGTTTAATATGATTAGGTAAAATTTGCATAAATTGACATAATATGCTATTATGCAAAAAAATGAAAGGGGAAATGTATTATGAAAAATAAATACATTGCAATATTTTTATGTAGTTTAATGGTTATGTCAGCAGGATGCGGAAACACAATCTCTCAAGAAGAATATGATTCTTTACAAGCTGAAAAAAAAACATTAGAAACCGAAATGCAAGCATTAAAAGATGAGAAGCAACAATTGTCAGAGGATTTATCAAACATAGAATCTGAGCTGTCAGAACTCAATGATGATTATGAATCTTACAAGGAAAAAATGGCTCCCTACGAAAAACTGTCTGTTGCTGAAGCAAAGGCTAAAACTGCCGAGGCTGAAAAACAAGCTGCCGAAGCTGAAAAAGCAAAAAAAGAACAGGAAGAAGCGGAAGCTGCTGCAAAGGCTGCCGCTGAAGCTGAGGCTGCTGCCGCCGCTGAAGCTGAAAAAGCAAAGGGTTATGAAACAGGCATTACATATGACCAATTAGCTCGAACGCCTGATGATTTCAAAGGTCAAAAAGTCAAATTTTCTGGCAAGGTTTTACAAGTTATGGAAAGCGACGACGAGACACAAATTCGTTTAGCCGTAGATAGCAACTATGATACCGTATTATACTGCGGCTACTCCCCCGCTATCATTAGCTCACGCATTCTAGATGATGATATTATAACCGTTTATGGTACTTCTCTGGGATTATTTAGCTATACCTCCACGCTCGGAGGGAAAATTACTCTTCCGGCTATATATGTGGATAAAATTGATCAATAAAAATTACTTTTTAATATAATTTAATAAAACTAATTAATGGAGGGATTTATTTGATTATCGCAACAGGAGACATAAGACAAAACTATTCCATAATAGACACTATCTTTGCAATGGATTCACACAAGGAAGGGTTCTTATCTGGCACTGACCCAAACAAAGCATTTGAGGGGGTAAAAAATCAGCTTTCAAAAAAATGCACGGCATTAGGTGGTGATGCAGTAATCAATTGTCAGTTCGAATACCGCGTGGCTGTTGGTGATGGAATAATGAGCAAGAAACAAGTCATCGAAATATTTGCTTATGGAACAGTTGTTAAATTGTTGTAAAAATGAGTTAACTTACTACGTATATTAGATGTCAACATATGCACTGAGTTTATACCAAACAAAACCGCCCCTGTTGCAAACAGGAACGGCTTTCAGATACATCCGAAGATGATAACAAGTTAAATTAGATCAATAACATTGTATCATCTTCGGTGACAGCTGGCAATAGACCAGCTGTTATTTTTTTACGCTTTTCAAGGAGGATGACGCCATGAAAATTGAAAGACTGCCTTCCGGCTCCTACCGGATAAGAAAAATGTATAAGGGAAAAACATACACCGTCACATTTGAACATAAGCCTACGCAAAAAGAAGCCATGCTCGCCATGGCAAGGGAATTAGAAAGCACTCAGGAAAAATGCAAGGCAATGACATTCCAGGCTGCTGCGGAAGAATATATCGCTTCTAAAAGAAACGTCCTCTCCCCCAGCACAATAAAGGGATATCACGCCATCCTAAAAGGCACTGCAGAGCCTTTCCTTTCTAAAAACATTCATGATATTACCGCCCTTAATGTGCAAGAAGAGATCAACCGCATTGCAAAAGAACGCAGCCCAAAGACTGTCCGCAACCACCACGGCTTCATATCGGCTGTTCTTGGCATTTTTCACCCTGGACTTAAGCTTTCCACCACTCTGCCGCAAAAAGTTAAAATCGAGCCATATATCCCGACTAACAGCGACATTAGAAAGATATTGGATTACTCGAAGGGCTCCATGTTTGAAATCCCGATCATGCTTGCATGTTATGGAATGCGCCGATCAGAGATATGCGCCTTGGAATGCCAGGATATAGATGGCGACGTTGTGCATATAACAAAAGCAAAAGTGCTGGATGAGAAAAGAAACTGGATTATAAAAACCACCAAGACCACAGAGAGTACCAGAGATATTATAATTCCCATAGAATTATCAGATAAAATAAAAAATAAGGGTTATGTCTACAAAGGGCACCCAAACAGCATTACATGCTATTTGTTCAAAGCACAGGACTCTCTCGGGATCCCTAGATTCTCCATTCATAAACTCCGTCATTACTTTGCAAGCGAAATGTCAGCTCTCGGCATACCGGAGGCTGACATATTGAGAATGGGCGGCTGGGAAACTGATTACGTCATGAAGTCTGTATATCGGCACTCCATGATGGACAAAGAAGAAAACGCAAAAAGAGAAGCTTCTGACAAGTTGCGCAACGCTCTCTTTTTTTAATACTTCATGACAAATTTCATGACAAATTCCTCTATTATTTCTAATAATGGAGCACGAAAACGCCTGGTAAACATAGGCGCAGAAAAAGGCGCAAGCCCTTGACTTCGCTAAGCGAGTCCCGAGTTTGCGCCCTTTGTGATCCAATGCGGTTAGTGGGAGTCGAACCCACACGGTGTTACCCACAGGAACCTAAATCCTGCATGTCTGCCTATTCCATCATAACCGCCTGAGATTTTTCGATTATACCATCTTGCGTACAAAAAGTCAAGGCAGGAACGCCTAAAGATTCTTATGGACCATTAGGCGTTCCTGTCTGAAAATGCTGCATTTTGATTTAATATTTATATGAATATCACTGGCGCTAATTATATTTCAGGTAATTATAGTTCTTTTAATCATCCAGCACTGGCGCTTTTATTTTTTTCAAAGAACTGGTTCACTTCCTTTTTTATCAGCTCCGGCGAAAGCGATTTCGATAGATATCCTTGCGGCTTGAGCTCCACCACTTTCTTGACGCTTTCCCTGTCCACTCTGCTAGTCAAAAAAATAACTGGAATATCTGCAAATTCTTTCTCAGACCGAATCATTTCCAATACCTGGCTTCCCTCGCAAACCGGCATCTCATAATCCAGCAAAATCAAATCCGGCCGATCAAGCGTGATGCTTCGAAAGGCAGACAGCCCAGAAGTAGCCGTCAGTATTTCATAGTGATCTCCAAGTAGCTGCTGCATTGCTTTCAGCATAAATTCCGAATCATCAACGACAAGAATTTTCTTCTTCTGAATCATCGCCTCTTTCTGCGCTTGATTTTGATTGAGATATTTTTCAAGTTCTTCTAAGGCATTCTCTGTCAGTTTTGAGCCGCCATCCTCACTTTGAACAAAAGTGCCAGCTGCCATGCAAAATGCAAAATATCCTTCTCCGGTATCAAATAGCAAGCTGAATTGCGGACTGTATTTTTCAAATACTTTCTGAAACTGCTCATAGGTCAGTAATTGTTCTTCTTTTACCTCAGCCTCATGTATCGATGGAAAATGCCCCTTAATGTGTTCCACAAACTGTCTTGCAGTGTAGGTAGCGACATTCATCAACATAACATTGAGCGTATTCGATTTCGTTTTCAGCACGCTCCCAATTGTTTTTACCAACAGTTGTTCTTCAAAAACCAGGAAAAATTCCCACCTTTTTTTATCCTTGGTGCTGTAAATCAAGCGGTAATAAATTCCGTCCCCAAACTTCTCGCCGCCATAACAGTTGCTGATCAGCCTTGATTCCAGCCGGAACATGCCATACAACCTGCTAACGATCGCCTGACCCATTACCGCTTGTTCTTCTTCTGGAAGGAGATTCTCCCACTGTTTCTTCATTTCTTCTTTCACAATCGCCTGATCTTCTGTCATCGTGTGCCCGATGAGCCATCCTGCACACACTCCAAGGAAATGATTCACAGCGCTCTCTGAATACTCTGCCAAATCCAACTCCTTCTCAAGAGCAGGCAGCGTTATCTCCCTAAAATTTTCATGAATACGTTTATGCATCTTTAGCCCATCATAATCAATAGAAGCCATATAGTCTTCTTCATCCTGAAAATGCTGAAGTGCATGATCTTTAAAATATTTCACTGCTTCCTGACAAACCCACTGGCTTTTCTCTTCTTGCTGGCCAAACTCAAAAAGCTTATTGAGAATGCGGAACAGTTTCCTATGTTCTTTGTCAATAATATCTACACCTAGGTCATACCGATCGTTCCATACCAATTGATTTCCCATATTTTCTCTCCTTTTTATTTTTTCCATAATCAAAATGTCAAAAGGCTTGCTCTGCACGAAAAATAAGCTTTCTGGCATTCCAATCACTAACATAATAAATGCAAAGCGACTGACATATTCTTAAGGTCTAATTTTCGATCTACTGCACAAAAAGCAGACCGTAACCATTACTTACGCCCTTGTTTTTTCCTTAATATTTGTGAAATTAGTACTCCTCCTAAATTATATTCATAAAGCTTGCCACCCATTATATTAGCTGTAAAAGTCCTCTGCAGCGGGAAATATTCCTATGCGTTATTTTAGCAGAGAAAATTCACATAACGCTATTTCATTATAGCAAATGGCATAGCTTCTCACATCTATTTTTATTTCACATTTTAAGCTTTTTTCTTCGCATGTTTATCCAAGAGAATAGAAAATCTAAAAGAAAACTTCCAAAACAAATCCATTCTCCACTTAAAAGAATGTATTTTTAAATTTCGCTGATTTTCCTTAGAATATTCCTTTACTTTTGACCCATAATATGTTATTCTAAGCTTATGTCGTGAGGACGGCATATATTATATATTTGGAGGTACTGACATGCAAGGTACAGTAAAGTGGTTTAATAACCAAAAAGGATATGGTTTCATCTCTGACGAAGCTGGAAACGACGTATTTGTTCATTATTCTGGATTGAATATGGAAGGTTTCAAGTCCTTAGAAGAAGGCGCTGCTGTTGAGTTTGATGTAACCGAAGGCTCCAAGGGACCACAGGCAGTTAATGTAACCGTAGTTCGCTAATTTCATCAAGTTTTCAATGTACCTTTGTCTAAATATAGAATTTCGATTTTTTATTAAGATATAAGATATTGTGAAACACAGGTGATTGCAAAAAGCTGCCGACGGCAGCTTTTTGTTATGTTATCATATGATCAGGATATCAGAAAGTTCTTTTTTATTGCAAAATAAATTCTTTTCTGTCGAAATATAAAATAATTACCGCTCTTCTCCAAAAAACGATTTCCCTTTAAGCGACACCAGAAACGCTCCCAGGAAGATAGCTAGATCTGAAAGGTTAAAAACGATCCGGTTCAGCCAGTTCCAGGACGTCTGAAAGCTGAAATAGTCCACGACATATCCCCGGGTGACCCTGTCATACAAATTCCCTGCGCCGCCTCCTGTCAAAAGGCTTAGTCCCAGCCTTATGCCAAGGTTCTTCTTTTTTTTGGAGATCAAAAACCAAATGATTCCCAGAAACAGCAGCATCCCGCCGCAGAAATATTTGATAATTCCTGGTCGTTTCTCAAAAACATTCAAGGCTACTCCACGGTTATGATAGCGGCACAGCAAAACCTTACCTCCGCAAATTCTGCGTTCTTCTCCCCATTGCAGTTCTTTTTCAAAATGATTCTTCAAGAAAATATCTCCCACAGCCACCAGGACTGCCAGCAATACAAATGTCATTCAAGGCTCCTTTCCATTTATTCTCGGCGTGCCATTCTCTTTCCATAAAACAATTTTACAAGTTTGTCCTTACCAATTTAGGCTTATATCCTTTAGATTCCAGCGCTTGCATAATCTGCGCCTTGTGTTCCGCGCCAAAGGCTTCCATCGTAATTCGAAGTTCCACTGCCGCATTACGATTGGTGCTCACAAACTGATTATGCTCCAGCTTGATGACATTTCCCTGCTGCACCGCAATGGTATCTGCAACCTTGCTGAGTTCTCCTGGCTTGTCTGGCAGAAGCACAGACACGGTAAAGATACGGTCCCGGAAAATCAACCCCTGCTGCACCACGGAAGACATGGTTATCACATCCATGTTTCCCCCGCTTAAAATGGACACTACCCGCTTATTCTTTATATTCAGATGACGAAGCGCCGCAACCGTAAGCAGACCAGAATTTTCCACCACCATCTTATGATTTTCCACCATATCCAAAAACGCCACGATTAGTTCATCATCTTCCACTGTGATGATCTGATCGAGATTTTCCCTGATATATGGAAAAATCGTCTCCCCTGGCGTCTTTACCGCGGTGCCATCCGCAATAGTACTGACCCCTGTCAGCGTCACGATTTTCCCAGCTTCAAAGGAAGCCTGCATGCAATTGGCTCCCGCTGGCTCCACGCCGATCACTTTGATCTTCGGATTCAGCAGCTTGGCAAGCGTAGAAACCCCTGTCGCAAGCCCTCCGCCGCCAATGGGGACCAGGATGTATTCCACCAACGGCAGTTCCTTAAAAATCTCCATGGCAATGGTTCCCTGCCCGGTAGCCACCGCAAGGTCGTCAAAAGGATGGATAAACGTATAGCCATGTTCCTCTGCAAGCTCGTAAGCTTTCTTACATGCTTCGTCGTATACATCGCCATACAGCACCACTTCTGCGCCGTATCCCTTGGTACGGTTGACCTTGATCAATGGCGTGGTAGTCGGCATCACTATGGTTGCTTTGACGCCAAAACATTTCGCCGCATAAGCGACCCCCTGGGCATGATTTCCCGCAGAAGCGGTAATCAATCCCTTTTCCCGCTCCTCCTCTGTGAGCGTGCTGATTTTATAATACGCTCCACGAACCTTATACGCTCCAGTAAACTGCATGTTTTCTGGTTTTAAATATACCTTGTTCCCAGTCTGTTCGCTTAAGAAGTCACTGTATGCCAGCTTCGTCTCCAAGGTCACTTCCCTTACAACTTTGCTAGCCTCCTCAAATTTATCCAATGTAAGCATCTTTTTCACTCTCCTGTCCTCTCTTTACTCCCTGATTTTCAGACAGCAATCTGCCTTTCTGCCGCTATGCCGTCTCTTCCTCCCGGGAAAACAGCGCATTGACAAACTGTTCTGAATCAAATTTCTGCAGATCGTCAATCGTTTCCCCAACTCCGATATATTTTACGGGAATGCCAAGCTCCGCCTGAATCGCCACCGCAATGCCGCCCTTGGCGGTTCCGTCCATCTTGGTCAAAATGATTCCTGTAATATCCGCCACTTCTGAGAATTGCTTTGCCTGGGCAAGCGCATTCTGCCCAGTGGTTCCGTCCAGTACCACCAGGGTTTCCCGAAATGCATCGGGATATTCCTTTTCCAGAATGCGGTGAATCTTCTTTAACTCTTCCATCAGATTCTTTTTATTGTGCAAGCCCCCTGCCGTATCGCATAAAAGGACGTCCGCATTTCTTGCCTTTGCAGCCGCCACAGCGTCATAGACCACGGAGGCAGGATCTGCCCCTTCCTGGCCGCCGATCATCTCCACCCCTGCGCGGTTCGCCCACTCGCCAAGCTGTTCTCCTGCCGCCGCCCGGAACGTGTCTGCCGCTGCAAGGACTACTTTTCTTCCTTGGTCTTTCAGCTTGCCGGCAAGCTTTCCCACGGAAGTAGTTTTTCCGACGCCATTGACGCCGATTACCAACACCACCGACTGTTCCTGTTCAAACCGGTATGCCGTCTCCCCCACGTCCATCTGCTCTTTGATGCTGGCAATCAGCAGCTCTTTGCAGGCTTTTGGCTCTTTGATGTGCTGTTCTTTTACTTTCTTCTTTAAATTTTCAATAATCTCCGTAGTCGCATGAATCCCCAAATCCCCCATAATCAAGATTTCTTCAATCTCCTCATAAAATTCTTCATCTATGCTGGAAAACCCGCTAAAAATAGAGTCTATCCCTGAAACGATATTATCCCTTGTCTTAGTCAGTCCCTGCACCAGACGCTTGAAAAATCCTTTCTTTTCCCCTGCCATAGTTGCACTTCCTTTCTTCACTTTTTGCACTGTCACTGATCCAAATCTTCTTCAATCAGATTCACGGACACCAGTGTGGAAACTCCCTTTTCCTGCATAGTAATCCCATAAAGCCTGTCTGCCGCCGCCATAGTCCCGCGGCGATGCGTAATCACGATAAACTGGGTATTCTGGGTAAGCTTATGAAGATAATTCGCAAATCTCCCCACGTTGGAATCATCCAGCGCCGCCTCAATCTCATCCAGAAGGCAAAACGGGGAAGGCTTTAGATTCTGAATGGCAAACAGCAAGGATATCGCTGTCAGGGATTTTTCTCCACCAGACATTTGCATCATGTTCTGCAGCTTCTTTCCTGGGGGCTGGGCAATGATGCGGATCCCGCATTCCAAAATGTCTTCATCCTCCACCAATTCCAGGGTTCCCTTTCCACCGCCAAACAATTCCTTAAACACCTTGTTAAACTCCGTCTGTATCTGTGTAAATTTTTCCATGAACTGCCTGCGCATCCCGGCGTCCAGCTCCTCTATAATATCCAAAAGAGTCTTTTCCGCCTCCACCAAGTCGTCATGCTGAGTCTTCATAAACAAATAGCGCTCTGACAAGCTCCGATAATCCTCGATCGCATTGACATTGACATCCCCAAGCTTACGGATCGCATCCTTGATCTCTGCAATCAGCTTCTTTAATTCTGCGGGATTATCATACTCCTGATTTCGAAGCTCCATTGCATTGTGGAGGGTCAGTTCATACTCTTCCCACATATAGCTGCTCTGGCTTTCTACATTTTCCTGCAATTTTTCTTTCTGGCTGTTCAAACGGTACAATTCCTTGTCCAAATCATTGATTCGCCTCGACAATTCCTCCTGCTTTTGGAAAAATCCCCGATATTTTTGAGACAATTCCTCCCTCTGCTTCTGCCCTTGTGCAATTTGCTGTTCCAGCCTGGAATATTCCGCATCTGAGGACTGGATCGTCCTGCTAATTTCCTCAATATCCCGCTGTTTTTTTGATGCATCCTCTTTGGAATCATCCTTTTCTCGTTTTGCTGCCTCCAGGTCAGCCTCTAGTTTTTTTAATTCTCCCTGAATACGAGACAAATTTTCTTTCAAGAAATCTGCTTTCTGCATCAGGTTGGCTTCCTCTAGCTGTACCTGGGAAACAGAGCTCTGGCTTTCTTTCGCAAGACGGTTCTGACGCTCTAAGATTTCCTGAAAGCTCCGGTTCTCTTCTTCAATTTCCTTTTCTCTCTGATCTGCAGCTTGCAGATCTTCTAGAATCATGCTGCGGCTCTCGCCAATTTCCCTGAGCTGATATTCCAGCTCCCGGCTCTCCGCCCGCAAACCAAAATACTGGCTGTCATTTTGCTCTTTCTGCTCTATGGCGCGGTCTAAATTCATCTTTTCCGTATTCTGGTCAAGCATCGCTTCTTTCAAGGCTTCCCGGATTTGTTTTGCATCTTCTTTTAAAAGCTCTCTCGCCGTGCGGATCTCTTCTAATTGCTGCTTCTGTTTCTCAATAACTTCCTGCAGCTTTTGTACCGTCTTTTCCAGCTCTTCAATTTCCCGCTTTCTTCCCAGCAGGTTGCTGGTATTTTTAAATGCGCCTCCTGTCATCGAACCGCCAGGGCTTAGAGATTCTCCCTCCAGCGTCACGATCCTTAAGCTGTATTGATATTTTCTGGCAAGGGCAAGGGCATGATCAATGGTATCTACCACGTAAGTCCGACCCAGCAGATGCGATTTTAAACCTGCAAACTGCTCCCTTGCAGAAACCAGCTCGCTGCCGATGCCAATCACGCCTGGCTCCTTTAATGCAGCCTGATTCGCCTGGGGAACTCTTCTTCCCACGCTGGTCAAAGGCAGAAACGTGGCGCGCCCAAAGCGATTCTTTTTCAGATATCCGATCATGTTCTTCGCCGTTGCCTCGTCAGTAGTGACGATATTCTGGATGCTTGCCCCAAGCGCTGTCTCAATGGCAATCTCATACTGCTTTTCCACCTGGATCAAGTCTGCCACAACGCCAAGCAATCCTGGCTCTGTCTCCTTTTTCTCCATGACCCGGCGAATAGAATTGCCATATCCGTCATAGCGCTCTGCAATGTTCACTAAAGATTCCAGTCTCGACCGCTCCCGATGATAAAAAGCCGTCCCCTCTTCGAGCGCTTTCTTTGTCTCTTCCTGTCTCTCCTGGCACTGCTGGTTCTTTTGCTCTAGTTCTTGCTCCTGTTCTAGCAAGTCAAGATAACGTCCTTTGGCTTTTTCGTACTTTCTTTTGCATTCCTCCACAGAAAACTGCAGCTCTTCCTCCTCGCTTTTCTGTTCCAGAAAACGCTTGCTCAGTTGGGCCTTGCGGATATTGATCTGCTCTTGCATGGTATCGTAACGCTGCTGCCTTGCCTTGATGGACGCCTTATTGTTCAACAGCTCAATCATCTCATTTTTGCCGTCTTCCATGCCCCGGCTGCAGCGAGCAATCTCTTCCTGGATTTCTTGATAATGCGCCATGACGCTGCCTTTTTGTTCCTCCATGGACTTTAGCAGATGATCTACCTGCGTCTTCTGTTCCAAAAAGCCCGCCTGCTGTTCTAACCGCTGCTCTCTTTCACTGACGATCTCTTGCTGCCTTACCTTGAAATGTTCTTCACTCTGCTGCGCCGCATGAATCTGTTCTCTTAAAACATTGAGCTGTCCTTCGAGTTTTCCTTTCAAAACCGTAGTGTTTCCTAGTTCTTCACGGAGAGATTCCAAAGCGCCGTCCGCCGTCTCCATGTCTCGTTCCATTTGCTCATACTCGCTCTTGATGCTGGCATAGGAATGGTTGGATTCCTTTAAATCCTGATCCACGATCTGTATCTTCTCTTGCAGATCATTGGTCTGCTCTTTGGCATGTTCCATGTCCATCAGAAACATATTGACGTCATAAACCTTTAATTGCTCTTTGTTCTTGAGGTAAGTCTTTGCCTTTTCTGCCTGGCGTTCCAGAGGGCCTACTTGTTTCTCCAGCTCTGCCAATATATCATTGACACGCACCAGATTCTGACGCTCATCCTCAAGCTTCTTCTGCGCCGTGGCTTTTCTGCGCTTATATTTTACAATCCCAGCCGCCTCGTCAAAAAGCTCCCGGCGTTCTTCCGGCTTGCCGCTTAAAATGCGCTCGATTTGGCCTTGACCGATAATCGAATATCCTTCTTTGCCGATGCCTGTATCGTAAAACAGCTCGTTGACGTCTTTTAAGCGGCACGCCGTCCCGTTGATGAGATACTCGCTCTCCCCAGAACGGTACACGCGCCTTGCCACCGTCACCTCATTGTAGTCCACATTTAACTGGCGGTCGCCGTTATCTAAGGTAATCGCCACATAGGCATAGCTCAACGGCCTGCGGCTCTCCGTGCCGGAAAAAATAACGTCCTGCATACTCGCCCCGCGTAACTGCTTTGCGCTTTGCTCGCCCAAAACCCAGCGCACCGCGTCAGACACATTGCTTTTTCCGCTTCCGTTCGGGCCGACTATGCCTGTAATGCCATTGTGGAACTCTAACGCAATTTTATTCGCAAAGGACTTAAATCCATGCGCTTCTATGCTTTTTAAATACATATTTCCCCCTGAATTTGTCACGCCATGTCCGAAAATTTTAACAAAGCCTGATAAGCCGCTTCCTGCTCCGCCGCTTTTTTCGTCGGGCCGCTTCCCGTCCCCATGGCTTTCCCGTCTACAAGGACTTCCACTTTAAACAGCTTCGCATGATCCGGCCCGCTCTCCTCTAACAGCGAATATTTCAGATTAGACCCTTCCTTCGCCTGCACGCGTTCCTGTAGGATAGTCTTGCTATCATAAAAGAGCTTTTTATGCTCAATGTCCGTTAAAATAAATTTCAGTATAAACTCTTTTGCATTAGTAAAACCACCATCCAGATAAATAGCCCCTATCACTGCTTCTAAGGCGTCCGACAAAATGGATTTCCTGCCCCTTCCTCCCGTCATGTCTTCCCCTCTGCCCAGACGGATAAATCCGCCAA